>JADEYI010001294.1_pt1 | contig 19873 bp, 20 predicted proteins | sample 8542331 | NCBI WGS metagenome assembly JADEYI01 (sample SAMN16510988, study PRJNA670497) | mine drainage metagenome | isolation source: biofilm near Copperflume 1 | place: Germany: Marsberg coppermine Kilianstollen | collected 2018-02
GGACCCATGCGCTGCGCTCAGGGTGACAGCAGAGCCTTGTGCAGAGGTTCCCTGGGGGCGCCCTCACACGCCTCATGCGACTGGTTCCGAGGCCGCCGGGTACTCCTGACGGAATTGACAGACGCGTCCGCGTCCGATAATGAATTGGGTTCTGGTTTGAAAATGTTTGCAATCGTAAAGACAGGCGGAAAACAGTATCGCGTCGGCCCCGGCGATCAGATTGTGGTCGAACGGATCGCGGGCGAGGTCGGTACTGAAGTGGCGCTGAGCGAAGTGCTGGCGCTGAGCGACGGTGAAACCAACGCGATCGGATCGCCGACCGTGGCCAACGCCTCGGTGCGCGCCAAGATCGTGCAGCAGCCGCGCGGCACCAAGGTCCTGGTGTTCAAGAAGAAGCGGCGCAAGAACTATCGGCGCAAGCGCGGCCATCGCCAGGAGCTCACCGTGCTCAAGATTGAGGCGATCAACCAGGGCGCCTGACGCGCCTGTATCTCGCTTGAGGGAGGCTAGGATTCGTGGCGCATAAAAAGGGACAAGGCTCAACGCGCAACGGGCGCGACAGTCCGGGGCAGCGCCGTGGAATCAAGATCTACGCCGGCCAGACGGTGCGGCCGGGTAATATCCTGGTGCGTCAGCTCGGCACCCGGATTCATCCGGGGCGCAACGTCGGGATGGGCCGCGACTACACCATCTTTGCGCTGATCGACGGGATCGTGAAGTACGAATCCTATCGCGGCGACAAGCGGCAGGTCAGCGTCGATGCGGTCGAGGCATTAACGGCGGCGCCGGCGGCCGAGACTATGGCCGAGCAGCCGTCAGCCTAGCTGATCGCGACATCGAGTAACTAATTGAGCCCCGCGGGAGACCGTGGGGCTTTTTCTTTGGCTCACGCTATACTGCGCGCCACGGAGGAAACTTGCGATGCGACTCGGACTCAACACGGCGTATTCGGGACCGCGCATGGGGCAGACCATGGAACTGATCCTCGAGGCCGAGCGGCTGGGTTTCGACTCGGTCTGGTCAGGCGAGGCCTATGGCTCCGACGTGATCACGTTGCTTTCCTGGATCGGCGCGCGCACCTCGAAGATCAAGCTCGGCGCGGGCATCATGCAGATGCATGCGCGCACGCCCGCGATGGCGGCGATGACCGCGATGACGCTCGACGGGCTCTCGGGCGGCCGCTTTATAATCGGCGTCGGCCCGTCGAATCCGCAGGTGGTCGAGGGCTGGCACGGCGTGCCGTATGGCAAGCCGCTGCAGCGCTATCGCGAATATATCCAGATCATGCGGATGATCCTGGCGCGCGAAAAGCCGCTCGAGTTCGACGGCGGCGAATACCAGATTCCGTATCGCGGGCCGGGCGCGTCGGGGATGGGCAAGCCGCTCAAAAGTATCCTCCACGGCCGCGCCGACATGAAAATCTACACCGCGTCGATCAGCCCGAAAGGGATCGAACTGGCGGCCGAGATCGCCGACGGCGTGATCCCGGTGTGGATGAGCCCGCAATGGTACGGACAGCTCTATCAACCGCTGCTCGAGGCCGGCTTCGCCAAGGCCGGCGGCGGCAAAAATATCCAGAGCTTCGATCTCGCGCCCTACGTGCCGTGCCACATGGGCCCCGATATCGATAAGTGCCGCGCACCGGTGCGGGCCAGTTTGGCGCTGTATATTGGCGGGATGGGCGCGCGCAAACGCAACTTCTACAATTCCTACGTACGCAACTTCGGCTACGACGACCTCGCGACCAAACTCCAGGACCTCTACCTGTCGGGGCGCAAGGAAGAGGCGGCGGCGGCCGTGCCCGACCAACTGGTCGACGCGGTGGCGCTGGTCGGCACAGGCGAACGGATCAAGGATCAGCTCGCCGCCTGGAAGTCCTCGCCGATCGGCACGTTGATCGTCGGCACCACGCAGGTCGAGGCGCTGCGCACGATCGCGGAGTTGTGCCTGTGACGCGGCGCTAGCGATTGCGCACGCTTGCGGCCGGTTGGGCACCCTGGCGATCGCCAATGAGGCGCGCGCCGGACCGGCTTAGCGCTCGCGGAGGGTATGCCGCGCGCTCGCCGGCGCCACTGGCGAGCGTGAGGGACGGGGCCCGCTGACGCGTCGCGCCGCGGCACACCGCTCCTGCTATAATTCCTGTCGATCATGCGGTTTATCGACGAAGCCAGAGTCTATGTTCACGCCGGCAAGGGCGGCGACGGTGCGATCGCCTTCTTGCGCGAGAAGTATCGTCCGTTCGGCGGACCGGCCGGCGGCGACGGCGGACGCGGCGGCGAGGTGGTCTTCGTGGTCGACGAGGGACTCTCGACCCTGCTCGATTTCAAATACCAGCCGCGGCTGGTCGCGCGCGACGGCGAGGCCGGGCGTGGCAAGCAACAATATGGCCATAAGGGCGACGACCTGACCGTGCGGGTGCCGCCGGGCACGATGGTCTTCGATGAGGAATCGGGCGCGCTGCTCGCCGACCTGGTGGTGCCCGGCGATCGCGCGGTGATTGCGCGGGCCGGCGAAGGCGGCAAGGGGAACATGCATTTTGTCTCGTCGACCCATCGCGCGCCGCGGATCGCGACGCCCGGCACGGCCGGCGAGCAGCGCTGGGTCAAGCTCGAGTTGCGGCTGGTGGCCGAGGTCGGGCTGATCGGCCTGCCCAACGCCGGCAAATCGACGCTGCTGGCGGCGCTGAGCGCGGCGCGGCCCAAGATTGCGCCCTACCCTTTCACCACGATCACGCCGAACCTCGGCAACGTGCAGGTCGCCGACGAGCGCTCGTTCAACGTCGCCGATATCCCCGGCCTGATCGAGGGCGCGCACGAGGGCCACGGCCTGGGTATCCGCTTTCTGCGCCATATCAAGCGCACCCGCGTGCTGGTCTACGTGATCGATATCGGCGGCGACGCGGAAAAAGATTTCGCCATCGTGCGCGGCGAGATCGCGGCCTTCGACGAGGAGCTGGCGGCCCGCCCCGCGCTGATCGCGCTCAACAAGATCGATCTCGCCGAGCCGCGCGCGGCGGCGCGGATCGCGCGGGCGCTGGCCAAGCGAACGGGCCTTAAGGTCCTGCCGATTTCGGCCGAAGAGAGCTCGGGGATCGATCCTTTGATTGAAGCGATCACGGCGCAAGTCTGGATCAGCGAGAGCGCGGCGGCCGCATGTCCCAGTTAAGCTACAAGAGCGAATTCATCGCGCCGGTGCGCCGCCTGGTGATCAAGGTAGGCAGCGCCGTGCTCTCCGATCCGGGCGGATTGCGCGCCGAAGTGATCGCGATGCTGGCCGGGCAGATCGACGCGCTGATCCGCGGCGGGCGCGAAGTCGTGATGGTCACGTCGGGCGCGATCGCGGCCGGACGCGCGCGCCTGAACGGCCATCCGACGACGATTGCGGAGCGCCAGGCGGCCGCCGCGATCGGCCAGATCGAGCTGATGCGCCGATGGGCTATCGCCTTTGAGGCGCACGGCCGCACGGTCGCCCAGCTCCTGCTGACCCATCAGGATCTGGCCGAGCGCGGACGCCGGCAAAACGCCGTGCGCACGATCGAGGCGCTGCTCGCCGCCGGCGCGATTCCGATCGTCAACGAAAACGACACCGTCGCGGTCGAAGAGATTCGCATGGGCGACAACGACGTGCTCTCCTCGCTGGTCGCCGGGATGGTCCAGGCGGGCCTGCTGATTATTCTGAGCGACGTGGCCGGCGTGCTGACCGGCGACCCGCGCACGCGCACCGACGCGCGGCTGATACCGCTGATCACCGACCCCGAGGCGGGGATGCGCGGGCTGGTCGCCGAGCGCGCCGGACCGCTGGGCAGCGGCGGGATGGCGACCAAGCTCAAGGCGGCGCGGCAGGCGGCGCGCGCGGGGATCTGCGTGATAATCGCGGCCGGCCGCGACCCCGACACCCTCGCCGCGGCGCTCGATCCGGCGCGCGAAGTGGGCACGCTGGTGCTGCCAGCGCAGCGCAAAATGCGCGGACGCAAGCATTGGATCGCCTTCGCGCTGCGTCCGGCCGGTGCGCTCGCGGTCGATCGCGGCGCGGCCGACGCGCTGCGCGCCAAGGGGCGCAGCCTGCTGCCCTCGGGGGTGCGCGAGGTGCGCGGCGAATTCGCCACAGGCGATTGCGTCAGCCTGGTCGATCAGGAGGGCGTCGAGTTCGGCCGCGGACTGGTCAATTACCCGGCCGCCGATGTGCTAAAACTCAAGGGTATCCGCTCGCAGGAAATCGCGCGCGTGCTCGGCTACAAGGTTGCGGACGAAATCATCCATCGCGACAATTTCGTCCTGATTGAGGATATCGCATGAGCCTCGAAGCGGAAATCATTGAGGGACTGGCCGCCGCGCGCAGCGCCGCCCGGGCGCTCGCGCTGGCGCCGGCCGGGCGCAAAAATCGCGCGCTCAAGGAGATCGCGGCGGCCTTGATCGCCGAGAGCGGCGCGATCGTCGCCGCCAATCTCCACGACCTCGAGGCGGCACGCGCCGCGGGCCTGGGTGCCGCGATGCTCGACCGGCTGACGCTGACCGACGCGCGCGTCGCCGCGATTGCGCGCGGGGTCGAAGAGGTGGTCGCGCTGCCCGACCCGGTCGACGAGGTGATCGCGCAGTGGCGCCGGCCCAACGGTCTCGGGATCCGCCAGGTGCGCGTGCCGATCGGCGTGATCGCGATCATTTACGAGGCGCGTCCCAACGTCACCGTCGACGCCGCCGTGCTCTGCCTCAAGGCCGGCAACGCGGTGATCCTGCGCGGTGGACATGAGGCTCTGGCGACCAACCGCGCGCTCGGCGATCTGATGGGCGCGGCGCTGATGCGCGCGGGACTCGACCCGGCGGGCGTGATGCTCATCGGCAACCCCGACCATGAGGCGATTCAGATCCTCAAGCGCCATCCCGAGGCGATCGACCTGATCATCCCGCGCGGCGGCCCGGCGCTGAAGGATGCGCTGGCCGGATCGGCCGTGCCGGTGCTGCCGCATTTCGACGGCATCTGCCACACCTACGTCGATCGGGCGGCCGACCTCGCGATGGCCGAGGAGATTTGCCTCAACGCCAAATGCAGCCGGCCCTCGGTGTGCAACGCGATGGAGACGATGATCGTGCATGCTGGCGTGGCGGCCAGGTTCCTGCCGCGTATCGCCGGGCGGATGGCCGCGGCGGGCGTCGAATTGCGCGGTGACGCGCGCACCTGCGAACTCGTCGCGGCGGCGCGCCCGGCCACCGACGCCGACTGGGACAGCGAATATCTCGACCTGATTCTGGCGGTGAAGATCGTCGACTCGATCGACGAAGCGATCGCCTTCATCGCGCGCCACGGCTCGGGACTGGCCGACGCGATCGTGACCCAGGACGTGGTCGCCGCCGCGCGCTTCGAGCGCGAGGTCGATTCGGCCGCGGTCTTCGTCAACGCCTCGACCCGCTTCACCGACGGCTTCGAGTTCGGCTTCGGCGCCGAGACCGGCATCTCGACCAACCGCCTGCATGCGCGCGGCCCGATGGGCCTGCGCGAGCTCACTACCTACAAGTACATCATCGCGGGCAGCGGCCAGGTGCGCGCGTGAACCGTCCGCGCCGGCCGGCGATCGCTGGGTAAAGGCACGGTGAAGCGATGCGCGTAGGGTTGTTCGGCGGCAGCTTCAATCCGATCCATTTCGGCCATCTGCGCGCGGCCGAGGAGGATCGCGAAGCGCTCGGCCTGGACCTGGTCTACTTTATCCCGGCGTCGTCGCCGCCGCATAAGCCGCACGACGGGCTGGCGCCGGGCGATCATCGCCTGCAGATGGTGCGGCTGGCGACCAAGGGCAACCGCCATTTCATGGTCTCCGACACCGAAATCCGGCGGCCCGGACGATCCTACACAATCGATACGGTGCGCTACTTTCTGTCCACCCTGCGCGGGACGGCCGACCTCCATCTGATCATGGGTGGCGACCAGTTTGCCGAACTCGAGAGCTGGAAAGACGCGGCCGAACTGGTAACCCTGTGCAGCCTGCTGGTGCATACGCGCAGCGGCGACGGCGCGGCGGGACCCACCGCGGTTTCGCTTGCGGCGCTTGAGCGCCTGGGTTACGATAGCCGCAGCGATCATTACGTGCATTCCAGCGGTCATACGCTCGCCTTCGTCGAGACCACCTTCATCCCGATATCGGCCACCTTTATCCGGCGCAAACTTGCCGCGCGCGAGTCGATACGCTACCTCGTGCCCGACGACGTTGCCGAATACATCAAGCGGCATGGACTGTATTAATCCGGGGCGCCCTGCGCGCAAGCTCTACGCGGCGCCGCTGCGAGGTCAAGCATGAGCCGGCGCAACGTCGCTGATCAGCGCAGCGCGCACGATCGGGCGCTGGCTGCCGCCGCGGCCGCGCTGGAAAAAAAGGCCTACGACCTGGTGGTGCTCGAGGTCGACCATCTCAACTCGATCGCCGACTACTTCGTGCTCGCCACCGGCCGCTCCGACGTGCAGGTGCAGGCGATCGCGCGCGGCATCGAGGAGCGGATGGCCGAAGGCAACGCCCATCCGATTGCGGTCGAGGGCCTCAACCATGGCCATTGGGTGGTGCTCGACTACGCCGACCTCGTCATCCATATATTTTTCGAGCCGGCGCGCGAGTTTTATCGCCTCGAAAGCAACTGGACCGACGCACGCGCGGTGACCCTGCCGGAGCCGTGGCGGACCCAGGCACGCGACTTGACTTTGCACGCCTCCGGTTAGCATCCTGGCGCACAAATGTGCTATGCCGAGCATCAATAAGTCGATAGAATTGCATCGTCCGGCCGGTTGAAGGCCCCGTTGACCCACGCTTCACGCCCACTTGGAACGCGGCCATTCAATCGATTGCGTGGCCCCAGCGGACCAGGTGCGCACGTCGAGCCGCGCATTCATTGTGGAATTAAAGCTAATCCTCGCCCTAATCGCGGTCGCGTACGGCGTGATCGGTGCGTCGTGCCTCATGTGGCCGGAGCGGATGCAGGCCTACGCGATGCGCAAAAGCGCGTACGCGCCACCGCGTTACGACCGCTGGATGCGCCTCGTCAGATCGCCACACTACGTGATCTATCTGCAGATCGTCGGTGCGACGAGCAGTAGCGCCGCGGTCGCGCTCCTCCTGGTCCTCCTCAAGAGCTTCCGCGCCAGCTAGCCGACTCATCGGTGCCCTCTTTCCGCGCCCTCGAACACTGGGGAACCTCCGCAGAACGCCCATTGTGTCATTCTGAGCGCGGCGAAGAATCCCGGGATTCTTCACTGCGCAGGCTCCGTTCAGAATGACAACCTGACCTGTGCAGACGTTCCCTAGCCAACGATTTGATACATAGAGGGGTCGCGGAATGAGCGTCCTTTACGCCGAAGACGGACCGGACCCGAAGGCTCAGAAAGCTCGCGGATGGTCGGGCGTTACACGAACAAAGGCGGGGGCATCGTACGGGTCGTCCTCACCCCAATATTTTACTTTGCGGCTCGCCAGCTTGGCCACTTCCGGATCCGCATCGCGGCTTAGCGTCTGCTCATACCTGAGCGCTTCCGATGTGCTCATCTGCGTGAAGACTTGCGCGGCGAGCGTGCGCTCCCGGGGATCGTCGCTGTTGGCCCAGCGAATAGCGTCGAGCATGCCGGCATCCTTGGAACCGAGAAAGCGCTCAATCTTCGCCACCTGCGCCTCTTTGGCGTCAATTTCATGCCGCCATACCGCTTCGACGTCCGGCGCGACCTCGGGTTGCTCCGGTTGCATCGGGAAGACGGACGGGGACGGGGCTGGGCCGGGGCCCGAATGAAACGGAACCGCCATTACAAAACCATTTCCCGCCGATGGTGCAGGTGTTGCGTGGGCTAGACTCTCACGTTCCGACTCCAGCGAGGCGAGTTCCTTCTTCGTCGACGCCAGCCAGTCCTGATAATACCTCGGATACTGCGAACTCACGTTCGTGTAGTCGCCTCCGGTCCACGCGTATACGCTCGGCCACGCGTTCTCACGCTCGGTCATATCAAACGATCGCACAGCCAACTCCATATGGCCATCGCTGCTGAGGTCTTGCAGAAGGTCTTTGACCTGATCGTCGAGCGGAGGTCCGCCGCCGTAATCAAATCCTTCGACGCCTGCCGGGCTCTTATCGAAGATGGTAAGATCGTTGCAATTGCCGCCTCCATCCCAGTCGTAAATAGTGACCAGCGAAAGTTCGCCGGAATGGCGCAGATCAACGAATTGAAATGAGCAAAGCTTACCTTGCTCGATCCAGGCGTCACCCCAGAAGTGGATCATGAAATTCCAGACTGCTTCGTTCGCGGGCGGATCCTTTGCGAGGCTATGCGGGGCTCCCACTGACCAGTCGGCCGACGCAAGATCCGGCGGCGGAGCGGGCGTTTGCGCGAATGCGAATGGCGCGACGACGAACGAGAAGGCCAACGTCCCGATTAGCAACATGCGCGCGCGCATACTCAGGTCTCCGAGTCAGCGTAGGGTCCGAGAATCATTTGGGTGGGTTCCCAACATTCGGAGTGAGCAATTCTCCTTGAATCGTTGGATACGCAGCTACCGGCGTATTGATGCGCGCCAAGCCGTTGTAGCATCCGGCGCCGCGCGGCGACCAGCGGACCGTGGGAGGCGGGCTATTCGGCGCGGACAATAAAAATTGCGGCCGGCGCGCCGAGGATCGAGACCGTATAGATGCGCTCGGCGCGAAACAGCCGCCGGCGCATCAGGTCCGCCATCAGGCGGGTCTCGGCGGTCAGCATGACCAGCCGGCCGCCCTTTTTCAGCACGCGGCGGAACTCGGCTAGCAATTGCGGATAGAGCCGGCGGTTATCGGTGTGCGATCCGTGGCGCATCCCCCACGGCAGGTTGGTGACGATTTTGCTCACGCTGGCGTCGCCCAGCGCGAGCGCCGTCGCCTCCCACGAATGGAGTTCGATCGGCTTGTAGCGCGGGCCGACGTTCTCGCGCGCGGCAGCCAGAGCGGTGGCGTCGCGATCGCCGCCGATCAGCGCCGCGTAGCGCCCCAGATGCGCCCGCTCGATCAGCACCGTGCCCGCGCCGCACATCGGATCGAGCATCACGTCTTCCGGGGCCGGCTCGGAGAGCCAGGCCAGCGCGGCCGCCACCGACGGGCGCAGCGAGCCCGGCAGATGGGCGACCTTGTAGCCGCGCACGCGCATGCGCTCGTCGCTCAGGCGCAACGCGAGGATCGTTTCGCCGGGGAACATGGTCGCCCACAACTCGACGTCGGCCTCCTCCTCCGACAGGCGCCACGTCCGGTCGCCGCGCTCGGCAATCCCGCGTTCGACCGCGTGCTGGAAATCGACGCGGCGAAACGGATGATCCCCGGCCATCCGGGCGACCACGCGGAAGCGGAGGCGATGGCCGCCGCGGCTGCCCGGCACGAAGCCGACGCGCGCCGCAATCGCCTCGTCGATATAGCGTGCGTCGCGCGCGGTGCGCTGCACGCGGGCGAGGGTCTCGGTGGCGATTTTGCTCGTCGCACCCGGCGCGCCGCCGGCGGCCGCCGTGACCATCGCCGGATAGCGCCGGTAGCCGACCACGGCAAAGATATCCTCGGCCGTGCGAAGCAGCTTGAGCGGGTCGGCGCGCGCCGCGGAGAAGATCGTCATGCCGACGCGATCGGGCACCACGCGGCGCGCGAGTTCATGCACGCGGGCGCCGGCGTAGCGCGCGGCGATCTCACCCCACGCGATCGCCTCGAAGCCGGGCTGGGTCTGCGCCAGGTAGATGCCGGGGCCGAAGCGAAAGGGCGCCGGCGGCTCCATCGGACGGCGGCGCGGATGCGGTCGCGGCCGCCCCATCGCGATCGGCGCGGCTGAACGAATTTCCGGTTTTTGCATGCGGTTTCAGCGCGCGCCGATCGATTTGCACGCGCGACACGCGATCGGCTCGGGCCACGCTATCGCGGCGAGCCGGCCGCGATCGGGCGCACAGCCCGGCGGGTCATTTGGTACGCGAGATATATTCGTTGTTCTCGGTGTTGATCGTGATGATATCGCCCTCGGCGACAAAATGCGGCACCTGGATCACCAGCCCGGTTTCGAGCGTGGCCGGCTTGAGCGTATTGGTCACGGCGGCGGTCTTGATTCCGGGGTCGGTCAGCACCACTTTCATCGCGACACTCTTGGGTGGCGTGACGTTGAGCGGCGTGGCGCCGTGGAACTCGACTTCGACCTTCAAGTTGGGCGTCAGGTAGCCGGCCACGTCCTCGATCAGGTCCTTGGGCAGGGTGATCTGGTCGTAGGTCTTGGTATTCATGAAATGGAAGTCATCGCCCTCCTGGTAGAGGAACTCCATCTCGATCTGATCGAGGATCACGCGCTCGACGCGATCTTCAGAGCGGAAGCGGTTTTCGGTCTGCGATCCGGTCTGGATATTGCGCAGCTTGGTCTGCACCATGCCGCGCCAGTTGCCCGGCGTGATGTGCTGGATGGTCATCACGCGCCACAGACCGCCGTTGTATTCGACGATCATTCCGGGGCGGAGTTGCGTCGCCTGGATCAACATCTTCCGTTCACTCGCAGAGGTTGGACTTAAACTCTCAACTTAGCGTATGGCGCGAAGCGTCGGCAAGGCGTCGTCCGCGATCGGCGGCCCGGCTGGCCGGCCCATCCGCCATCACCAACTGGCGCTGCCCGCGGGTGGCGCGAACGGATTGCTCGGCGTGGTGTAGTTGTTGATTGGCGGCGCGCCGAAGGTGCCGCTGGAATAGGGATTGGTCCCGTAGGGCGTCGTGCTATAGGGCGTGGTGCCGTAGGGATTGGCGTACGGGCTCATGCCGGGACCATACGCGCCGTAGGGCGAACCATAGGGGCTGACGCCGGCGTAGGGATTGACCCCCGCATACGGATTGACCCCGCCGTAGGGGTTGACACCAGCATAGGGATTGACGCCATAGCCGCCGCCCGCCACCACCGGCTGCTCGGCATAGCCGCCGCTGGCATCGAACGCGCGAATCGACGCGGGTCCGGCCTGCGGATTGAAGCGCACGTTGAAATTGACGTTGTGCGAGCCGGGAATCAGCGCGCCGAGCATTCCGCCCAGGCCACCGCTGCGCACGGGAATATTCTGCACCAGCATCCCGTTTTGATAGAGCCCGGCAGCCGACAGACGATTGCCCGAGATCACGCCCGAGACCACGTAGAGGTTGGGCGTAATCGCTCCGACCGCGGCGATTTGCACGACCACTCCGGGCGCCCCTCCGACCATCGGGCCGGGCATCGCGCCACCGGGCATCGCGCTACCAGGTAGCGCGGCATCCGGCGCCTCGGAGTTCATTGGACGGTCGGCCGAGGCGAGGCCGTTGCCGAGGTCCAGCGAAGTCTCGATAAACTGATCGCCGACGCCGTAGGCGCGAATCGTCGGCATGCCGCGCTCCATCACAAAGCGCTGGTCGAAACTGGAGTTAGCGGACATGTCGTCGACCGCGATCCGGGCGACCGGACGGCCGTCCACGTAGATCCCCGCGTGGGTGATCCCGCGGCCGTGGATCTGGCCGATCACTTCGTAGGTCGGCGGGATCGTCTGGAGTTCGTTGGTCGAAATTACGTCGATCTGCACGTTGGCCAGTTGGCTACCGATCGTCCGGCGCTTCGACGGCGATCGCCGCGGCGCGCCGTGGCTCGGGACCTCCGCGATGTTGGCGCCGCCCGGGCCGCCCGCCGCGGCGCCGCCGGAACGCCGATTGCGAAAGACCTCGACGCCACCCTCTTCGGTCGGCGCGTTGGCCGGCGGCGCCATCGAAGGCGCCGGCCACGGCGGTATTGCGGGGGCCGCCGCACTCGCGTCGCTGGTCGACGCGGCACCGCCCAGCGCGACACCCGGAGCGTCATTGACCGGCGCCTCAGCCATCCGCCCGGCCGCGTCGTAGACCCGGATCGCCGCGTCGGGCGTCGGATTGCCAACGTCGATCGTGAAGTTGAGCCGCTGCTTGCCGAGCACGCCCCCCACGTTGAAGTCGCGATTCTCGCGCGCCCCGTCGTAAAGTCCGCCGCGCGTCAGATGCGTGCCCTCGAGGTAGCCCTTGATCCGAATCGAACTGCCGTCCGGCGTGCGCGAAGCGATCACCACGCGCGGCGGCGCGCTGGCCGGTTCGGGCGCAGGCCCGGCGGCCGGCGCCGTCGCGGCGATCGACGATGACGACGAGATGCCGGACGGCGAAGCGCTGGCGGGGCTCGAGGCGGCGAGCGGCGCCGACGGCGCGGGGGGAATCTGTTTGGCGAGCGCGTCGAGTTGACTCGTGATCCCGGTCCATTGCGCGCGATCGAAGGCGCCGGGATTGGCCGCGCCGGCCTGATCGACGCTCGCGCGATCGGCCTCGAGCGTCGCCATCGCGGCGGCCGCACCGGCGCGATCGCCAGCGGTGAGGGCATGGCTTAAGGTCTGCGCGTCGCCGGCGAAGATCGCGATTGCGCCGAGCGCGGGATTTGACTTGCCGCCGCCGCTCTGAGCGTTGAGCAAATTGAGCAGGGTAAACGATCGATCGCTGATCCGCGCCGCGGTCGACGCGGCATCGGCCGCGATCGCCACGCGCGCCGCGATCGCGCCGGTGACGAGCACCAGCATAATCGCGACAAGCGCGATCGCCGCGCGGATACGGCGCCGCCGCCCTCCCCGAATGGTCCGAATCACTTTGCGGTCTAATCGCATCGGCGTTTCATGCGCATCGGCGCTTGGTTCGCATCCGCGGAACTTGCGCACAAGATGAGTCGCGCGGCGGCCGGTCGTGCACCTCGCGCATTCGCGAGCCGCATTATACGCCAAAGCCAAGGCCGCTTAGAACCATCGAAGTGGCGTGCCGCCAATCCGCGGGCGACGCTTCCAACGGCCCCCTGGGCGCCCGGCCAGTTGTGGCGCCCGCCGCGAATCTGTTAGCGTTTCCAGAGACCACGCGGGTCTCCGCTCAGGATTCCCGCCGCGCACAGGATCGTGAGTTTGTCCAATCCCGATACGGTCAGCACGACGATTGCGCCCCATGGGGCGGCCGATGGCGACGCGCGCGCGCGCGACTACGCCGCGCTGACCCGCGCGGCCGGTGTGGCGATGCTCGCCGATCGAATGATCGTGCGGATTACCGGCGACGATCGCGCGCCCTTCATGCACGGGATGTGCTCCAACGAGGTCGTCGGGCTCAAGCCCGGCGCGCTCGAACCGGCGCTGATCCTGACCGAGCACGCCCATCTCATCGCCGAGCTTTATCTCTACGCCACCGCCGACGCGTTGCTGCTCGAAGTTGACCGCGCGCACTGGCCGGCGACGCGGGCGCATATCGAAAAATTTCTGGTTGCCGACGACGTCGAGATGGAAGAACGGGAGGACCTCGGCTTGATCGACGTCACCGGTCCCGCGGCCAGCGCGGCGATCGCGTCGCTTACCGATAGCGCCGCCGGCGCGCTGGTGCCATGGCGTCATTTCGAATTCGACACGCTGCGCGGCGCCGCGATCGACGAGTTGCGCGTCGCCAATCTGCCGCGAATCGGCGCCCCGGCCTTCACGCTGATCGCCGCGCGCGATCGCCTTCCCGCACTCGTCACCGAACTCTGCGCGCGCAACCGGGCGCTCGGCGTGCGTGAAATCGGCCGCGACAATGATTATCCTGGATCGAGCGGCGCGCGCGAGATTATCCGCGTCGAAAACGGCCTCGCGCGGGTCGGCGTCGACACGACCGACAAGACTATCGCGCTCGAAGCGCGCCTCGACGGCGCAATCTCGTTCACCAAGGGATGCTACCTCGGGCAAGAGACGATCGAGCGGGCGACGGCGCGCGGCGGCCTGAAGAAGCGCCTGTTCGGATTGCGAATCGAGGGCGCGGTCGTGCCAGCGGCGGGCAGCGCGATCAGGCTCGACGGCAAAGAGGTCGGACGGCTCGGCAGTATCGTCGGCACGCCTCACGCGGGAATCCTTGGGCTCGCCATCCTGCATCACAGCGCATGGAGCTCCGGCACCCGCGTCGCGATCGACGCCGAGCCCGGCGCGATCGGCGCGGCGGTCAGCGAATTGCCCTTTGGCTAAACCGCACCCGCTTTCAAGTGGCGGCGCAAAATGATACTCGGCCCTCTTGGCTTGCAAGAATTACGATCGGTCGCACCGCGCGGTTGACGAGCGCGACCCGATCGACTCGGAGGAACGAACGATGGCTAACACGCTGGGCAAACGCTACATCTGCGACACCTGCGGCACCGAAGTGCTATGCAACAAGGCCGGCACCGGGGCGCTCGAATGTTGCGAGGGCGAAATGAAACTGAAGGAAGCCAAGGCGCTGCCGTCATCGGATTGACGACCGAGTCGCGCGGCGATCGCGCAGCGCAGTCGCCGCGCAGGCAACCGGCGGCGGGGAGCGAGCTTGAGTAAGCGGGAACGATCGCACTGATGCCGGCCGAGAAGGCGGACCTGGTCCTGCATGAGGGGATCGTCGTCGGCCATCCCGAGAGCGATTCGGTGGCGGTCGCCGACGGCCGGATTATCGCCCACGCGCGCTTTGCCGAACTCAAACCGCTGGTCGGTCCGCGCACCCATCTGATCCGTCTGGCCGGGCGCACTATCGCCCCCGGCTTCATCGATTGCCATCTCCATTTCATGGAGGGCGCGTCGGCCGCGACCGGCGTCAGCGTAATCCGCTGCCGGACCATCGGCGATCTGCTGGCCGACCTGCGCGTCGCCGCGGGCAAGGCGCCGCCCGGCAACTGGCTGCGCGCCTTCGGCTGCGACGAAGCGCTGATGCGCGATCGGCGTGGGCCCACGCGCGCCGAGCTGGATCAATCGGTCACGCGCAATCCCCTGCGCCTGCGTCATCAGACGCTGCACGGCTCATGGCTCAATTCGCGGGCGATCGCGACCCTCGGGCTCGAGGCGCCGGGCTTCACGGCGCCCGCCGGCGCGACCCTCGAGCGCGACGCCAGCGGCCGGCTGACCGGCCTGGTCGCCGGGATGGAGCAATGGCTGTCCGAGCGGCTGCCGCTGGTCACGGCGGCCGAACTGGAGTCGCGCGCGCGGCTCTTCAGCCGCGAACTCGCCGCCGCCGGCATTACCGCCTTCACCGACGCGACCGTGCGCAACGCGCCCGACGACCTCGCGATGTTCGCGCGGCTGGCGGGCGCCGGCGCTATCTGCCAGCGCACCGCCGCGATGATCGGCCAGGACCATCTCGACGCGCTCGGCGAGGCGCGCCGCGTGGCCGACGCCGCGGGTATCCGGATGGCCGGGGTCAAGTTCATGGGCGTCGAGCGGAGCGACCCGCCGCGCCTGGCCCGTCGCGTGGCCGGCGCGCTTGGCCAGGGGGTCGACGTCGCCTTCCATGCGACCGAGATCGACGAACTCGAGGCCGCGCTCATTGCGATCGCCGCGGCCCATCGCGACGTGAGCTCGAAGTCCGCTACCGGCGCGATCTGCCGTATCGAGCACGGCGGACTGATTCCGCCCGACTATCCCGAGCGGATCGCGGCGCTCGGCGCGTGGGTGGTATGCAATCCCGGGTTTGTCTATTATCGCGGCGCGAAATACGCCGCTGACCCCGGCCTGGTGCCCTATCTCTATCGCGCGCGCAGCCTGGCCGCGGCCGGAGTCGCGATCGCCGCCGGCACCGATGCGCCGGTGACCCCACCGCGTCCGTTGATGGCGATTGCCGCGGCGGTCACGCGCCTGTCGATCGACGGCGACGAACTCGCGCCGGCCGAGAAAATTTCGTTGGCCGAGGCCTTTGCCCTGTTCACTACGCAGGCCTCGCGCCTGAGCCGCCTCGGCGCGGGCGAGATCGCGCCGGGGCGCCTCGCCGACCTGATCGTACTCCCGGCCGATCCGCTTACGCTCACGCCCGCCGAACTACAAAATCTCGCCGTCGATATGACAATCGTCGGCGGACGCGCGGTCTACGAACGCGGACGGCCGGCCGTCGCCAACAGCGATATCGCGAACTTGTATTCTCCCTGATTAGGACTAGATTTCCTTTCGTGGATTGGTTGAGAGGTCCATCGGCCACCGCAGCAGGCCGCAGCGGCGAAGAAGTCGCTCAAATCGACCGGTTGCTTGACCGCGAAAGCTTGGCCACGGACCCGGGCAGCGCGAGCGTCAGTCAGTGAAAAAGACCGCACCTCGCCGCGCCGCTGTGGGCTCCGGCACCGTCCTGCTCGACCGGCGCGACGGCGTCGCCTGGATAACCCTCAACCGCCCCGATCGGCTCAACGCCTACAACGTCGCGATGCGTGACGATCTGTTCGCGGCGCTGGATGCGGTGGCTGACGACGGCGCGCTCCGTGCGATGGTCCTGGCGGGTGCCGGCCCGGCCTTTTCGACCGGCGGCGACGTGAGCGAATTTGGCTCGGCGCCATCGCCCATCGCCGCACGCTGGGTTCGCTTCCGGCGCGACGTCTGGGGCCGCCTACGCACACTCGCGATGCCCACGGTGGCCGCCGTTCACGGCTTCACGGTGGGCGGCGGACTCGAGATGGCGTTGCTGTGCGACCTGGCGATCGCGGCTGAGGATGTGCGCTTTTGCCTGCCGGAAACCGGTCTCGGGATGATTCCGGGGGTCGCCGGCACGCAGACCGCGCCGCGCCGGCTCAAGTTCGGATGGGCGCTGGATCTGAATTTGACGGGCCGATGGATTGACGCCCATCAGGCTTTATTTATAGGTTTGGTCGCCGAAGTCGTGCCGCTCAGAACCCTCGACCGTCGCGCCCAGGCGTTAGCCCGGGCGCTCGGCCGTCTGCCGCGCGAATGCGTCGCGATGGCCCGGATGGCCGTATGGGAGGGGCTGAACTCGTCGCTCGAGCAGGGGCTGGAACTCGAACGGCGGCTCGCCGGGCGGCTCGAGCAGATTTTTTTGGCGCCGGCCGGGGAGGCGGGCGCCACGCGGCCCAGGCCGCGCAGGAGGTAAGGGAGTCCATGAACACCGTCAACTTCATCTCGATCCCGGGATCGATCGTGCCCGATCAGGAGATCCTGGTCTTCGGCGATACGCGCTTGACTTACGCCGAGCTCAACGACCTGGTGGCGCGCCTCAGCACGGTCTTCAAGGGCCTCGGCCTCAAGCAGCGCGACGTCGTCGCGGTGCTCGACACCAACTCGCATCTCTACGTCGCCAGCTACTACGCCGCCGCCAAGGCCGGGCTGACCTTCCTGCCGCTCAACTACCGCGCCAAGGAGGCCGAGCTCGAGTACATGATCAATACCGCCAGCGCCAAGGTGCTGCTGGTCGGCGATCGCTACATCGACCTGGTCACGCGCATTCACGCCAAGCTCGATAACGTCCGCTGTATCGCGATCGGCCAGGGCGACGGCTCGATGGCGCGCCTGACCGATCTGATCGCCAAGGCCACGCCCGACGAAGACGAGGCCGAAGTCGAGGACGAGGACGTCTCGGTCCTGATGTACACCAGCGGCACCACCTCGCTGCCCAAGGGCGTGATGCTGAGCTTCCGCGATTTCACCGCCTACGTCACCGCCAACGTCGAGATGGCCGACGGCACCGAACGCGGCACCTTCCTGGTCTGCGCGCCGTTTTACCATATCGCCGGCACCACCGCCCTGATGACCAACCTGTGGACCGGCCGCAAGATGATCGTGATGCCGCAGTTTGAGCCGCGCGGATGGCTCGAGCTGGTCGGCAAGGAAAAAGTCACCCACGCCTTTATCGTGCCCACCATGATGAAGCAGGTGCTCGACGACGCGAACTTCGCCAGGACCGATTTCTCGAGCATGACCAATCTCGCCTATGGCGGCGCGCCGATGCCGATTGCGGTGATCCGCCGCGCGATCGAGGCCTTCCCGGCGAAAGTCGGCTTCGTCAACGCCTACGGCCAGACCGAAACCACTTCGTCGCTGACCATCCTCGGCCCCGACGACCATCGCATCTCCGGCACCCCGGCCGAAGTCGAGCTCAAGCTGCGGCGCCTCAACTCGATCGGCAAGCCGCTGCCCGACGTCGAAATCCGCGTGCGCGACGACGATGACAAGTTCCTGGCGGCCGGCCAGGTCGGCGAGATCATCATCCGCACCCCGCGCATCATGAAGGGCTACGCTGGCCGCAAGGACGACGCCGCCCTGCCCGACGGATGGCGCGCGACGGGCGATCTCGGCTGGGTCGACGAAGAGGGCTACGTCTTTTTCGCCGGGCGCAAGGACGACATGATTATCCGCGGCGGCGAAAATATCGCCCCGGCCGAAATCGAAACCGTCCTCATGAGCCATCCCGCGGTCGACGAAGCCGCGGTCATCGGCACGCCTTCGGTCGAATGGGGCCAGACCGTCAAGGCCTATGTTGTGCTGCGCCCCGGCCAGACCGCGAGCGCCAAGGATATCCAGGAGTTCTGCCGCACGCGCCTGGCCAGCTTCAAGCGCCCCGAGCAGATCGAGTTTATCGACGCGCTGCCCAAAAATGCGCTCGGCAAGATCCTGCGCAAGGAGTTGCACGCCCGCGAACAGGCCGACGCCTGATCGCCCGCGCGCCATCCCCGCTGACGTGGCGATCGATCGTCGCAAAGCCGCCGCGCGCGCCCGGCCGATGCGGCCCGCCAAAGCCGTCGCGGCGGCCGCGGCCGGCACCCGTACACGCCGCGCGCCGCCCCTCGCGACCGGCGGTCCCGGCGCGATCGAGATAGCGCTCGAGGGCGGCGCGCTCATCGCGACGCTTAATCGCCCCGCCGTCGGCAATCGCATCAGCCATGCGATGGCGCGCGAGCTCATCGATCTGGCCGTCACGGTCGAAGACGACGACTCGATCCTGGCCCTCGCGATCACCGGTGCGGGTGCCACCTTCTGCACCGGCTTCGACGACGGCGTCGACCCGCGCCTCGTCGAAACGCTCGCCCTGGTCGCCAAGCCGACCGTCGCGATTATCAACGGCGACGCGCTCGACGAGGGTCTGGAACTCGCGCTGGCGCTCGATCTGCGCGCAACCGCGATTGGCGCGCGGATGGGCCTCACCCAGTTGACGCGCGGCATCCTGCCGCACTTCGGCGGTACCCAGCGCCTGCCTCGGCTGGCCGGCGCGATGCATGCGCTCAGAATGATCCTCACGGCCGCGCCGATCGCCGGCGACGAGGCGATGCGCATCGGACTGGTCACCTATCTGGCCGGCGACCGCACGGAACTCGGCCGCGTCGCCCGCGAACTGCTCGCAACCCTCGCGAGCCGCGGCCCGCTCGGCGTCCGCATGGTCAAAGATGCCGTCCGCAAGGGGTATGATATGACGATCGAGCAGGGCATCAGGCTTGAAGAGGACTTGTATGCCCTGCTACAAACCACGGCCGACCGTGCTGAAGGCGTGCGGGCGTTTCTGGAAAAGCGCAAACCGCTCTTCAAAGGCGCGTGATCGGCGATAAAATCATTTAACGTCAGGAGCGATTGGACGACATGGCTAACCAGCTCGGCAAAGTTTACCTCTGCGGCAAGTGCAGCTCCCAGGTGATCGTCACCAAGGGCGGCACCGGCGCCTTAAAATGCTGCGGCGCCCCGATGGAACAGAAAAAGTGACGCGCGAGCGTCCGGGCCTGCCGCCGGACGCCACCCGCACCACCCCTGACGCATCTTATGGCGCACCGCGCCGCAACGGCCCGCGGCCGTCGTGTACGCGCCGCGCAAAACTGCAAGGAGTATCGCGTGCTCGGAGTTCTGATCGCCGGCCTCATCGCCGGATGGCTGACCGGCAAACTGATGCACGGTCGCGGCTTCGGCATCATCGTCGATATCGTGCTCGGCCTGGTCGGCGCGGTAATTGGCCAGGCGATATTTTCGCGTCTCGGCATCCCTGCTGAAGGCGGCATCGGCTTTATCGCGATGGCCGTCGTCGGCGCGGTAATCCTGGTCGGCGCGATTCATCTGATCAGCGGCGACCGTGTGCGCCTCTAGGGAACCTCTGCACAAGGCTCTGCTGTCACCCTGAGCGCAGCGCATGGGTCC
>JADEYI010001295.1_pt1 | contig 19852 bp, 13 predicted proteins | sample 8542331 | NCBI WGS metagenome assembly JADEYI01 (sample SAMN16510988, study PRJNA670497) | mine drainage metagenome | isolation source: biofilm near Copperflume 1 | place: Germany: Marsberg coppermine Kilianstollen | collected 2018-02
CTGATCATATGCAGGATTTTGCTAACTTTATCCACGACTTTGTGAAGAAATATAGCGGGCAGGTAGCTGCTATCCAGATATGGAATGAGCCAAACCTGGTTGGCGAGTGGGCCACAGGCCGCCCCGTGAGCCCCGCGGAGTATGTGCAGCTCCTGAAGACCGCATACATCGCAGCCAAGCAGGTTGACCCCAACATGATAGTGCTAGCGGCGCCTCTGGCTACCACCAACGACACCTCTAATAACCTTGATGAACTTGACTACCTGCAAGGCATGTATAACGCGGGCGCAAAGCAATACTTCGACGTGATGTCTGCAAACGCCTATGGCAAATCAGACCCGCCGGAGGCCGCTCCCTCTCGTGACAAGCTGAACTTCCGGCGCGTTGAGCTGCTGCGGGCCGTAATGGAGCAGAATGGCGATAGCGCCAAGGCGGTCTGGTTCAACGAATACGGTTGGAATGCCTCGCCCGATAGCATCACTAACTTGCCCTGGGGACGCGTGACGCCCGATCAGCAGGCAGACTATACTGTGCGTGGTATCCAGTACGCCCAGCAACACTGGCCCTGGGCCGGGTTGTTCACTATCTGGTATCTACGGCAAGTGGGCGACATACCGAACACTGAGAGCGAATATTACTTCGGCCTGTTAGACCCCGACTTCGTTGTCAGCCCGGCTTATCAGGCGGTGCAGAAAGCCACGGCGACTGATGGTAAGGCAGCAACTGTTGGCACCTGGGGCCCGCTCTCCGCGCCTGTAGCCGCTGCCCCTCAGTGGCGCATCCAGCTTAACTCTACAGTGCCCGGCGGTATCTCTGTGGCGCCTTCGGGGGTCGGTGATATGATGTCCGTGCCGTTCATTGGCACCGATGTCAAAATATCGCTGCTGCCTGCTGCTACAGGCGGGGCAGCAACAGCAGATAAAGGTGCCAGGTACTACGTCACTGTAGACGGCGAGTCAAGCAAAGTAGCCCCCGAACTGCCACGCGACAGCCGCAAGCAGGCATATATACAAGCGCCCACGGGCGGCCAACCGACCGAGATTACAGTTGCACGCGGCCTCAACGCCGAGTTCCGCACCGGGCTGCACACCCTCCAGCTGCGGGTAGCCAATGACCCGCAGTCTGTGGGAAGCGTCAGGGCGAGCGGCGTTTTTGCCCCCGACGCGCAAAGTGTCGCCATGCCGGGCATAGGGATGATAACCGTCAAGGCTAAACGCTCCTATGTGCTCTTTGCTGTCACTCTGCTGTTACTCATCGCAGGGATAGGCTTCCTGGCCTGGGTTCTGAAGCACAGCCGGTCGCTAATGGTGGCCGCTCACGGACGGTGATAAAACGCCTCCCCCTTTTAGCACAACAGGCTGCTGCTAACCCGCTAGCTAGGCTGGTACTTGCCTTTCTTTTATTTGCTGCGTCTCTGGTAGGGCTTGGCGCAACCGCCTACGCCGACGAATATGTAAACGGCGGAGTGGTCTGGGGCAACAGGGCTGAGCTTCCACCTGTAGCTCACACGGGCGGCAGCCCTCTTGGTGTCAATACCTTCCTCGAGAAAGAGGTAGACCCCGCTAACGTTGACAAGACACTGAAGATGGTGCGTGATGGCGGCTTCAAGTGGATACGCCAGGGCTTTGCATGGAACGACATAGAAATCAGCGCGAAGGGAAACTACACTGATACGCGCAACCCCGGCAACCCGAAAAGCGCCTGGGATAAATATGACTACATAGTAAATGCCGCCCAGCGCTATGGCATACAGATAATCGCCCGCCTCGACAGCCCACCGGTCTGGGCGCGTATGCCAGGCGACGACGTAGAGCAGTTTCGCAAAGGTCCGCCTCAGCGTAACAGTGACTATGGCGATTTTGTCGCCACAGTAGTCAACCGCTACAAAGGCAAAATTCAGTACTTCCAGATATGGAATGAGCCCAACCTCAAGGGAGAGTGGGGTGGTCACGCCGTTGATCCGGCGGAGTATACAACTTTGCTCAAAGAGGCTTATACACGCGCAAAGGCTGCCAACCCGAACGCCGTGATTATCTCCGCCGCCCTCGCGCCCACCGCAGAGGATACCATTTCCAACGAGAATGACGTTCTTTACCTCGAAGGGATGTACCGGGCAGGCGCTGCGCCCTACTTCGATATCCTTTCGACGATGCTCTACGGATTAGGCCAATCGCCACAGACCCGGCGGGTTGACCTCAAGTACCTCGATTTCTCTCGCCCGATATTGCTGCGCCGTGTGATGGAGGAGAACGGTGACTATAAAAAGCCGATCTGGATAAGCGAGTACGCCTGGATTAGCTTGCCTCCCGATTTCAAGGGCGACCCTTCGAAGAACATCTGGGGCCGCAGCGTAGATGAGCAGACGCAGGCCAACTGGCTCATAGAGGGCTATCAGCGCGCCGCTAAAGAATGGCCCTGGATGGGCGTGATGAGCGTCTGGTACTTCCGCGAACCCACTCCTAGCCCGCTGGAGCCTGCGAATTACTTCGCTATCGTCAAGCCTGATTTCACCCCGCGCCCCGCGTACACCGCGATACAGAACTACAGCAAGCGCCTGCCTGTAATCACCTCATACGACAGGCCGTTGTGGGACGCCTGGGCTTTTCCTGTAGTCTACGGCTTGTTTGGCTTGCTCGCTCTGGTGTCTGGGGTCTCGCTAAGCTCTAATATAGGCAGATGGGTAGGGGCCGCGCTTGACAGACCGAGGGGCCGCTACTCCGAAGCGATGCGCGAGACGGCACGCAACGCGGGAGTAGTGTCGGGCATGCTCCTCCTGGTAGGCCTTTACTATCGTGTGAATAGCGTGCCCGCTGTGGTGGTGACGCTCGCGGCCTGGGGTCTCCTCGCCTTTCTCAAGCCATCCACAGGGCTGGCGTTCGTAGCCCTTGCCATCCCTTTCTTCTGGTACCCCAAAGAATTGAAGCAAGAGCGCTTCCCAATAGCCGAAACGCTGTTGCTGCTGGTCTTTGCTGCCGTGCTTGCACGCCGGGCGATAGCCTGGCTGGTGGAGCAACGCGTTCTACCCGGCCTATCCCTGGTAGCCCAGAGGCTCAATATCCCTGTTACAGAAGCAAACTCACCTGCCAACCCCATTGCCGCGTCTCCTCCCGGCATGCCAGTGTACAACCCTGCTGATGTGTCATTCCGCGAGCTTGCTGAAGACGAAGCAGCATCCGTAGATAGCCTATCGCACGAAGCGACCCCACCCGCAATCGCATTGCAGGAGCAACCTACACTCGCAACAGCAGATGACACAAAGGCCACAGTGCCCCTGCCTGTCATCTCCGCCCAGGACGACCTTGTGCCCGCCCATTGGCCGTCGCATCCTGTATACAAAGCGCCGCCCCTTGCCAAAGCAGTCCTTACCGCCCACCCAGATGGCTATACCGCAGTCGGTAATCCCACAGGTGGCACGAAGCACACTCATGGTCACGTCCCACGTTTCACGTTTCATACATCGCCTCTCCTGGCCCGCTTTCGCGCCTGGAACCGCGAAGATGCCTTTGCCGCACCCGCTGTGGTCATGCTCATCGTCGGCACTTTTTCGCTCCTCACTTTGGCCGACCCATCATTCGCCAAAGACAGCGCCCGCGCTTATCGCTGGGTGATAGTGGAGCCTATCCTCTTTTATTTCCTGCTGACTGACGTAATCAAGAGCAAGCGTGCTCTTTGGCGCCTTGCCGACTTCTTCGTGGCGGCAGCAACAGGAGTGGCTCTCCTTGGCCTGTGGCAATACGTCACAAGCACCAATCTCCTGGTGGTGGAGGATGTCAAGCGGGTGCAAAGTATTTATCTGCACCCCGACAACCTGGCCCTTTACCTGGGCAGAGTGGTGCCTTTCGTGCTTTGCCTGGCGCTCTTTCTGCCGAAGGGCTGGCGTAAGCTGGTCTATGCCCTTGCCGCTCTGCCACTTCTAGCAACCTTCTTCCTGACCTATTCGCGAGGCGCATGGGTAGGCGTATTTGTGGCCGTGCTGGTGGTTGTCGTCCTGGGGGTCGCCTGGGGCAAGAGGTGGTCGCGTGTGCCTGTACGCGTTAGATGGCTCACCGGGGCCGGAGCGGCAGCCTTGCTGGCTATATTCGTACTTGTCGTAGTCAAGCTCGCCCCCACTCTGCCCGCACGTATACTAGGCACAGGGAGCACGTCAACTCGCATTGAGATATGGAAAAGCGCACTCGCCATGCTGCGCGATCACCCGATATTTGGCGTAGGGATTGACCAGTTCCTCAACCAGTTTCAGGCACACTATATAACCAAGCCCCTGGCGAATGAATCTTTTACGGCACATCCGCACAACCTTATTTTGGATTACTGGCTCTCTTTGGGTATAATGGGCGTGATTATTCTCATCTGGCTGCTGTGGCGCTATTTCCAAGAAGCGCTTGATCTCATGCGGCGAGTATCATCACGCGTAAGCTCCGACCCCGTGCGGAGAGCTTTGGCGCTCGGTCTGCTCGCCAGCATGGTAGACTTTCTGGTTCATGGCATGGTAGACAACTCTTACTTCCTGGCCGACCTCTCGATGATCTTCTGGCTCAGTTGCGGATTGCTGCAATTGGTGCGAAGGGACCAGGGATCAGGGATTAGTGCCCGGCTGTAACCTCTATGAAACGTAAGGAGTTTCGCTTGCACATCGTAGTCACCGGCGGCGCGGGCTTTATCGGGTCACACCTCTGTGAAGCTTTACTGGCTGATGGGAACAAAGTCACTGCTATAGATAATTTTCTTACGGGCAGCCCCTCCAACATCGCCCACCTACGAGAGCACCCCTCCTTTAGCCTCATCAAACATGACATAGTATCGCCTTTGGGCAAAGCAGAGGTGGCGCAGCTTGGAGAAGTGAGCGCCGTATTCCACCTGGCTAGCCCTGCCTCTCCTGCTGATTTCAGCCGTATGCCTATGCAGATAGCGGTAATTAACTCGCAAGGTACTCATAATGTGCTGGAACTGGCGCGGAAAGTGGGGGCGAAATATCTCATTGCCTCTACTTCCGAGGCATATGGCGACCCTTTGGTCCACCCGCAGAGCGAGGAGTACCGGGGCAATGTGAATACCACAGGCCCACGCGCCTGCTACGATGAAGGCAAGCGTTTCTCCGAGGCGATCACATCTGTGTATGTCAATGAATACGGCCTGGACGGGCGCATAGTGCGCATCTTCAACACTTACGGGCCGCGCATGAACCCCTACGATGGGCGTTCAGTGCCCAACTTCATCACACACGCGCTGAAGGGCGAGCCTCTGGTGGTTTACGGCGAAGGCACACAGACACGCTCGTATTGCTACGTAGCTGATATGGTTTCGGGCCTCATAACGGTTATGTTCGCGCCGCCGCAGACACGCGGTATGGTCTTCAATGTCGGCAACCCTGACGAGCGCGAGATTATAGCTTTCGCCAGAATAATCAAAGAGCAATGCGGCTCTAACTCAGAGATAGTGCACGGTCCTGCCTTACAGGACGACCCGGCCCGCCGCTGCCCGGACATCACGCGCATATCAACAACCCTGGGCTGGCAGCCGAGCGTGCCTCTGGAAGAAGGCTTGCGCCTCACTGTAGAGTGGTTCCGCACACGCCTTGCGGACGAATGCTGAGTAACGAGGGGGAGTGGTTGAAACAGCAAGATGGATGAAAAGAGAAATGAGGAGTTTATAAGATATGGCGGCTAAAAGGGCAGGATTTACCCCGCCGTCCACCCTCAGCACTCAGTCCTCAGTACTCGGTCCTCAGTACTCGGTCCTCAGTCCTCACCTGCTCTGGCTCGTGCTGGCGGCTTTGTTTACGGCGGCTCTGGCTGTGTTTGCGCCTCCTCTCGTTACAGTTGCGGCTATCATCGGGCTGGCTGTCGTTCTTCTCATACTGCGCAACCCTCTGTGGGGCGCCTACGCCCTTGTGTTGAGCGTGCCTGTGCAGAAGGTGATCAGCTACCAGGCTGGGCCTATCGAGATCACGGTTACTCAGACCCTTTTTGTCTTCGTGCTAGGCGTCTGGTGGGCGTGGATGTCGCTGCGCCTGGACCGCCGCCTGCAAATTACCCCTGTTGCTATTGCCCTGCTGATTTTTCTGACGGCTACGCTCCCTAGCCTGTGGGTAACTGCATCCCTGCCCGAAAGCCTTGCCGAAATCTCTCGCTGGCTCGTGACGATCCTCTCATATGTGATAATCCTCAACTCGGTGCAGAGCCGCCGGGCGATGAACTGGCTAATCGCCTCTATGCTCGCGGCGGGTCTCTCCGAGGCATTGCTCGGGCTTGTGCAGTCATACGGCGGGCTTGGCCCCGCCAGCTTCAATGTCGGGGGCTTACTTACCCGTGCATATGGCACAATCGGCGCGCCCAACTCGTTCGCGGGCTATATAAATCTGAGCTTACCGCTGGCCTTCACCCTGGCTCTTTACCAGTGGGGCAGATGGTTTTCTGCCCGTAAAGCTGCTGTATGGACCGACCGCCCCAGCTTTTGGACTGTGAAGCGCCTGCGGGTGCCTGTGCTGATGACGCTGGTGGCTCTTATTCTCTTCTGGACGCTGCTCACTTCTCTCTCCAGGGGCGCGTGGGTGGGCCTCACCGTTGGCGTGGTAGCCATGGTGCTTGCCCTGGGCAAGCGTGCCGCTGCTGCTATCACCAGCCTTTTCGTGGCCGCGCTTGGGCTGGTGGGCCTCGGCTTGATAGGCGCGCTGCCCCCCACCGTCACCGACCGCTTTGCTCAACTCACCAGCCAACTGGCTATATTCGACCCCAGGGGCATAGTTCCGACTCCTGAGAACTACGCTGTCGTTGAGAGAATGGTCCACTGGCAGGTGGCGGGCAACATGTTCCTCTCCAGCCCCTGGATCGGCGTGGGCATAGGCAACTTCAACGTGCTCTTCAACAAATTTGGCGTGCAGGGTTGGCCTTACTCACGCGGCCATGCCCACAACTACTACCTGAACATACTCGCTGAGACGGGCGTAGTGGGCGCGACCTTTTACATGCTGATGCTGATTACGATGGTGGTCGTAGGAGTGAGGGCGATAAGGCGTGTGCGCGCTTCGGGCGACAGCTACGGGGAAGCAGTGGCTATAGGTGCGTTCGGCATCCTGATTACTTTCATGGCCCACAACTTTTTCGAGAACCTGCACGCTCTCAATTTCGGAATACAGTGGGTAGCTGCGTTGGCCCTCTTTACCCTGGTGAGCAGGCAGGCGACTAACAAGCGCTCAGGGCCGAGGGCCAATGACTAATTCCTGAGGTTAACTATGCCTGTTCTTGTGACCGGCGGAGCCGGGTTTATCGGCTCGCACACTGTGGCTACGCTCCTGGCGCGGGGCGACTCTGTTGTTGCCCTCGATAACTTCAATAATTACTATAGCCCTGAGCGCAAGCGCCGTAACGTTGCTCCTTTTCTCGGTAATTCTAACTTCAAGTTGATCGTGGGCGACATACGCGACCAGGCACTTGTAGAGCAGCTTTTCGCAACAGAGGATATTCGCCGCGTGGTTCACCTTGCCGCGATGGCAGGGCCGCGCCCTTCTGTGCAGAATCCTCAGCTTTACGAGGAAGTCAATGTCAAAGGCACGCTGAACCTGCTGGAAGCATCGGTCAGACGCGACGTAGAGCACTTTGTTTACGCCTCAAGCTCCTCTGTTTACGGCGGTGATGCTCCCGTTCCCTACAGAGAAGATGCACGCACCGACCATCCCCTTTCGCCTTACGCTGCCACCAAGAAGATGAGCGAAGTGCTGCTCTACACATATCACTATCTCTACAAATTGCCTGTGACCGCTCTCCGCTTCTTTACTGTATACGGTCCCAGAGGGCGCCCTGATATGGCTGTCTACTTATTCACCGACTGGATTGCCAGGGGAGCGCCTGTGCGCCTCTTTGGTGACGGCAGCCAGGGGCGCGACTACACGTACGTGACAGATACCGTCTCCGGCATTGTGGCAGCCTTAGATCGCCCTTCTACATACCGCATTTATAATCTTGGCAACTCTAATCCCCAGAGCAATGCGCATTTAATAGAGCTCATCGAGAATGAACTGGGCAAAAAGGCTGTTATAGAAAGACTGGAGTATCCCAGCTCGGATCCGCCTCTGACCTGCGCCGACATCAGCCGCGCCCGGGCCGAGCTTGGTTACAATCCGCAGACACCTCTCCAGGAAGGGGTCAGACGTTTCATAGCCTGGTACCGGCAGCAGGATTAGAGGCTATCAGACCTTTTGGTAAGAGAAACCTGACCTCTGATCCTCGTCGCGCCTACCACGTTGCCTGTGACTTGCGCCGGTGATAGCTCAACATTGCCATCTTGCGGGTGGGGTACCATCCATATACCGTCCTTCGGCTGTACGGTGGTGCGTACCGTGGCCTCAATGTGCTGGTTGGGGGCCAGATCGAGGCGGAAGCGCTGCAGGGCGGTGGCTAGCACTGTCTTGATCTCCATCGTGGCGAAGGGCGCGCCTATGCACGAGCGAGGGCCGGCGGCGAAGGGTATATAAGCATAAGGTGGTGGCGTTTCGCCGCTTATGGGATCCCAGCGCTCCGGCCTGAAACGCTCCGGCTGCGGGAACTGGTCAGGCATGCGATGGCTTACGAATGGCACGTACGAGACTAGCTCTCCGGCGTTCACTCTGTATCCCTGCCACTCGAACGCCTCTTTAGCCGTGCGGTTGGCGCTAGCTGCCGGTGGGTAAAGCCGCAGCGACTCTTTCACCACCTGCTCAAGATAGGGGAGGCGGTCGAGGTCAGCAGGAGTTGGCGGCTCGCCATGCAATTGGCCGTCAAGCTCGGCCAGCAGCCTGGCGGTTACTCTGGGGTGCTGCGCCAGCAAGTAAAAAGCCCAACTCAGAGCGTTCGCGCTCGTCTCATGTCCGGCAACGAAGAGGGTGAGCAGCTGGTCGCGCATTTGCGCTGTGGTGAGCCGCCCCTCTTCCTCATCGCGGGCCGCTACGAGCATAGATACCACGTCGCCTGTGTCCCGCTTCTCACGCTCATGCTCCCTGATGATGCTGTTCAAGGTACTATCTATTCGCTTGAGAGACCTCCTTAGAGTGCCGCCCTGCCCCACTGGGGCCACGTCGAATGGGAGTTGCGAGAAAGCAACGTTGAAAGGGTTGCTGACCGCATGCACTACAGCGGCAACCGCATCTCCGAGTTCGTGCGCCGAGCCTGCGAGGTCCATGTTGAACAGAGTGCGTCCTACAATGATGAGGGCCAGCCTGCGCATCTCACGCGAGATGTCTATCGGCGTACCAGGCTGCCAGCGATTTAGCGCCTGCAAAGTGGTATCTACCATCACCCGCTGGTAGTCCCCAACTCGCTTGCGGTGAAAGGCAGGCATCATCAAGCGGCGCTCTCGCTTGTGCCTGGGATCGTCTATGAAGAGAAGGCCATCGCCCACGATCCAGCGAGCATGCACTTTGTCAATGAGCGGAGCCACCAGGAAGTTGTCTACAGCATCCACCAGGATGTAGCGGTTAGCATCTGCCCCATGCAGCGCAACGCCCTTTATCCCAAGCAAGTCAATGCGAATCACATTACCGTAGCGGCGGTAGTTGTTCACCATGAAGTCGAGCGGATTGTAAAAGAAGGAGGAGACCGCTCCGATGGGCGGCAAGCTAGGAGGGCCGGGAGGTAATCTTCTGGACATAGTTCGCCTTTCAAGCCACTGTACCACACTTTCTTAATACTACGCACCCAGCGCCTGCGAGGCGCACCTGTTCGGCAGGCGCTGAACTACATAGATCAGACGAAAACAATGCCCTTCCCACGTGGGGTGCTTACATAGCGCTATGCCCCTGGTCCCGCCCCGCTCCGTGCCGCGTTGTGGGTGGAACTTTGGGTATTGTATAATTGGCCGTAAAGCCTTTTGTTCAGATGAGCATGTCAGACCTCTTATTCGTCGATGCCAAACCACCGCAGCCCGCCGTTGACTGGGAAGGTAGCCCGCGCGTGGCTTTCGTTACGCTTGGCTGTAAAGTGAACCAGAGTGACACGCAGAAAGCCATCAGCGACTTTCGCGCCGCAGGCTTTCGCATTGTGCCTTCCTCCTCGCCTGCTGAGGTATACGTGGTCAACACCTGCTCGGTTACGCATGTGGCCGACCGCAAGAGCCGCCAGTGGTTGCGCCGCGCTGCCAGGGCTAACCCCGCCGCATTGGTTGTGGCAACGGGCTGCTACGCCGCGTCGGGCAAGGCGGCACTCGACGACATGCCCGAAGTTGGGCTGGTGGTAGGCTATAAGGGCAAGGAGAGCCTCCTGAGCCTTGTCCTTGAGCGGATGCCGGGCTACACCCCATCTGCTTTCGTTGCTACCAAAAAGCCGGGGCAGCCACGTACCCCCACCTGGGCAGGCAACGAAGAAGGAGAAATTGACCCCAGCTTCGCCTCTCGCACCCGCGCAATGGTGAAGATCGAGGATGGCTGCAACGACTTCTGCACCTTCTGCATCATACCCTTCACGCGCGGTATGCCCCGCTCAACACCTGCGAACGAGGTAGTCAGGCTTGTTCGCCAGCGCCTTGATGAAGGTTATAAAGAGATTGTGCTCACAGGCGTGCATATGGGCAAGTACGGGCAGGACCACGCACAACGCAAGCGTGTAAACCTCGACCCCAACGAAGCAGCCAATTTGCCGGGCGTGGTGCGCGCTGTACTGGAGCGCACCACTGTGCCACGCCTGCGTATCACCTCTGTCGAACCTACCGATGCTGTGATGCTGCTGCCGCTCCTCTCCGATGCCAGCTATAAGGGCAGGTTAACTCCGCATCTGCATTTACCTTTGCAGAGCGGCTGCGACGCTACGCTGGCACGCATGAAGCGCGACTACACCACCGCCGAGTACGCCGGTGTGGTAAGAGAGTGCCGTGAGGCGGTGCCGGGTATCTCTGTCACTACCGACTTGATTGTAGGCTTTCCTGGTGAGACCGAGGCCGAGTGGGAGCAGACAATGCAGTTCGTAGCAGATATGCACTTTGCCAGGCTGCACGTTTTCCCCTATTCGCAGAGGCCGGGCACGCCAGCCGAGCAGATGCCAGGCCAGGTTTCCCCTGAGGTGCGTCACGCCCGCACTTTGCAAGCCATAGACCTTGGGGCGCAGTCAGAAGCTGCTTACGCCGCTCGCCATCTTGGCGCTAAGCTGTCCGTGCTCTGGGAAACAGCAAGCGATGGTGTGTGGAGCGGCCTTACCGATAACTATATACGTGTATATAGCCGTGCTGAGGGCAACTTGCGCAACGCTATTACTCCTGCCCTGATAACGGCCTTCGATGCGCACGGTTTATGGGCTGAACCGCTGTGCGCGCCACGTGAGACCTATGGCGAATAAAGTTTCGCAGCGCGAAGTAAATGCCCGCCTTACCATCAGGCTTCTCAGTGGCGTTAGCATTGTGGCAGCTGCTTTTGCGATCTATCTCGGCCTGCGCCACGACCAATCGCCTGCTATCATTGCCCTCGTACTTGCAATCGCTGTAGGCATCGCCGCCGGGCTCTCTTACAGGCGATATATCGTTCTGCGCGACGTCAGGTGGCAGGCCGAACTTGCGGAGAGCAACAAAGAACTGGACCTGATACTCAGCGAGCCGCGCACTGGTGCGACCCCTTCCGGCTCCGCGTCCGCAGTTGACTCTTCTGATCAAGATACGCCTCCCATGAAGCCAGAGGAAAATCCCTTTGCCAACCGCTAAGACGCAGCGCTATCTCGCCTGGGCAGCAGTGCTCGGCACCCTTTTCGCCTGCTTTGGCTGTGGCCTTTACGCTGGTAATAACGTACGTGCAGCTACAATCTTCCTTATTATAGCCTGGCTTATTCTAGTGCCTATCTTTATCTACCTGTTGACCGTGCGCCGCCGGAGCAAGCGTGTTGTCAGGCAAACTCTCCAACAGCAACAAGAACAACGACAACGGGAGCTTGAGGCCCTGGCCTCAGTGCCCACCATCCTTTCGAAGGATCAAGATTCCAGGAGAGACGATCCATCACAAACTGAGGAAACACCATGAATCTAGACCGCTATACAAACACCCGTATGGGGCTTATATGGTCTGAGCAGCACAAGGTTGACCTGTGGTGGCAGGTAGAGCTTGCTGTTTGCGAGGCGTGGGCTGCGCGCGGCAAAGTACCCGCCGAGGTATTGTCTATCCTGCGAGAAGGCAAAATAGACCTGCGCCTGATGGAGCAGTACGAGAAAGAGACCGACCACGACCTCATCGCCTTCTTGAAGGCTGCAACCGACAGCCTTTCCGACCCCGATGCCGCTCGCTACGTTCACCTGGGGCTTACATCCTCTGATGTGATTGATACCGCGTTGGCGCTTCAGCTAGGAGAAGCGACCCGGCTGGTAATAGAGGAGGTGATAGCTCTCCGGGTGACCCTTGCCGCGCTTGCACTTGAGCACAAGAATGCGGTGATGATAGGGCGCACGCATGGCGTGCATGCCGAGCCGACCACCTTCGGCCTCAAAATACTCGTCTGGTACGAAGAAATGGGGAGGCACTTGCACCGTCTGGAAGTGATCGCGCAGGATGTGGCGACAGGCAAGATTTCGGGCGCAGTGGGCACACATGCCAACGTTTCGCCTGAGATAGAGGAGGACGCACTTGGAAGGCTGCGCCTCGCGCCCGACCCAGTTTCCACTCAGATAGTGCAGCGAGACCGCCATGCCGCCGCTCTGAATGCGCTGGCTTTGCTCGCTTCTTCGCTGGATAAGTTCGCCACCGAAATCCGTCACCTGGCTCGCACCGAGGTGCGGGAAGTAGAGGAGCCTTTCGGCGCGGCCCAGCAGGGGTCGTCCGCCATGCCGCACAAGCGCAACCCGCATAAGAGCGAGCGCATCAGTGGCCTTGCCCGCGTGGTACGCGGCTTCGCTCTTACAGGGATGGAGGATGTAGCGCTCTGGCACGAACGCGACATCTCACACTCCTCAGCCGAGCGTATTATCCTGCCGGGGGCGTTTATACTGGTTGATTACATGCTGACTCACTTTGACAGCATAATGCGCGGGCTGAATGTTTACCCTGGGCGTATGAAGCGCAATCTGGAATCAACCGGCGGCCTGATCTTTTCTCAGCCGGTAATGCTAGCTCTAACCGAGGGTGGCATGGACCGCCAGGCGGCGTACAAGATCGTGCAAGGGCACGCGATGCAGGCGTGGGAGTTAGATGCCCAGGGTGAAACAGGCCCCACTTTTCTCGAACGCCTCAGCGCGGACCCGCAAGTCACAAGCCGCCTCTCCACCGAGCAGCTACACGAGATAGTCAGCCTGGACCGCCATATGGCGCATCTAGATGATGCCTACAAGAGGGTAGGGCTGGAAGGCTAGAGAGAGTAACAAGTAGCCAAGCTCTCAGGCCAGCAAATCCTCCACAGCCATTGACCAGCCGGGCACCGCAGGCTCTGCTTCCGCCGTTTCCCCGAGGCCGTAAACTGTGGGCTTTCGGGGGTCGCTAACGCGGTATACCCTTACGACCTTCTCTTTGAGCACATCAACGTCCCACACTACGAGGGTTCCTGCGGCAAAATAATCTTCCCGTTTGGCCGCCATTGCACGCTCCGCAGTCGGACCATAGTCGCCTTCACTTCTGACTTCTGCGGCGAAGATAGGCGCGCCTTCAAGGAACTTACCGCCTCTGTTGCGCTCCCCGGTGTACCAGGCCGCGTCCGGGCTGAACGAGCGGCGGTTCGGCAGATCCACAATGAAGCCTGCATTATCTGGGTAGGCGTACCCGCCACCCCCGCGCCGCTCGTATTGGCGTAAACTAAAGTAGATTTCACCCCCCGTACGGCTTGGCTCATCGCCTGTACGTGGCATAAGTATTAACTCTCCGTTCACAATCTCAGCTTTGCCGTTCTCCGGCACGCGATACAGATCCTGGACATCAGCTCCTGCTTTAATGCTCATTTGTTGCCTCGCTCTCTGTACTCTGCTCGGCGGTCTCGCTCTCGCCCTTCCACTAACAGTATATAGCCATCGTTGTGTGAGGGCAACCGGATATACCACTGGCGCTAGCATGGCGTGCGCTTAGCTCATGCTATATAATTAAGATGTTAATCTTACTTACCACGTCGGGCATAATGCTGCGTGAGGTCTAGTTCCCTGTTCCCGCTCTTAGTGGTAAAGCCAAATAAATACTCAACCAGGAGACTTCATGAACCCCAAAGCTTACAGGTTGCCTACAGACATTCTTCCCAGGCGATATGACATACAAATAGATGCGCGTCTGGGGCGTGAGGATTTTCATGGCAAAGTCAGCATCAAGCTCGACATAGAGCAGGCACGCGACACCATAGAGCTTCACGCCCGTGACTTGAAGCTCGCTGACGCGTGCCTGACTTGTGATGGCGCCATCCTGAGTGGGGTTATCACTCAGGACGCCGAGCGCGAGATGGCCGAGATTCGCTTCGACAGGCCCCTGCCCACAGGCGAGGCTTACCTCGATATTTCTTTCGATGGGCAAGTCAGCACCAACCTGGAAGGGCTGTATCTTGCTAAGGATGGGCCGGAGCAGTGCCTTTGCACGCAGTGTGAGGAAACCGACGCCCGCGCTATTTTCCCCTGCTGGGACGAGCCGACTTTCAAAGCGCAGTTCGCCTGGGAGATCACTACTGCAGCTGATGCCACTGTGCTGGCTAATGGCCCGCTCATCTCCACAACGCAGAGCGAAGATGGCGGCTCGAAAACATGGCTCTTTGAGCCTACCGAGCCTATGTCCAGCTATCTGGTGGCGCTTGTGATCGGGGCTATAGCAAGCACCGAGGAAGAAGATGTCTCAGGCACCCCCGTCAAGGTGTGGGCGCTCAAAGGCAAAGAGCAGATGGGGCGCTTCGCGCATGGCTTCACGGCTCGGCTGCTCCCCTGGTATGAAGACTACTTTGCCACCCCCTATCACTTCGACAAGTACGATCAGGTGGCTGTGCCGGGCTTTGCCGCCGGCGCTATGGAGAATGCGGGTCTGGTGCTTTTCCGCCAGTCCGCCCTCTTGATGAACCCGCAGACCGCCTCATGGCAGGCCGAGAAGCGGATAGCCCACGTGGTAGCGCACGAGTTCGCCCACATGTGGTTCGGCGACCTGGTTACGATGAAGTGGTGGGACGACCTGTGGCTCAACGAAGCATTCGCCGAGTGGATGGCTCACAAAGTGGTAAGCGCGCTACAGCCTGATTACGAAAGCTGGGCCGACTTTCAGGCGAGCAAGCTGGGCGCACTCGGCGCTGACGCCCTGGAGAGCACTCATCCGATCTACAACAAAGTAGAAACCCCCGCCGAAGCCGCCGAGATGTTCGACTCGATTACCTACGACAAAGGCTGCTCGGTGATGCGGATGCTCGAAAACTTCCTGGGAGAAGAGCACTTCCGCGCCGGTATTCGCACTTATATGCGCGAGTTCGCTGAAGGAAACGCCACAGGCGCTGACCTCTGGCGGCACTTGCAGCAGGCTTCCGATCACCCGGTGACAGAGATCATGGAAAGCTGGATCACTCAGGGCGGATATCCACTAGTCAGTGTGGCTATGGAGCAGAGGGGAAGAGATATTATCCTCAAGCTGAGTCAGAAGCGCTTCTTCTCTGACCCGCAGGCGAAGGACAACGGCAACCAGCTCTGGCAAGTGCCGGTTGTCATACGCTACGAGAATGAGAGCGGCAGCTACGAGACTCGCTATTTGCTGTCGAAGGCTGAGGATGAAGTTACGCTCGATGTAACAGGCGACCTGAAGTGGTGTTACGCTAATGCAGGCGAGATAGGCTTCTACCGCCAGAGTCTGAGCAGCGCACTGCTGAAAAGCCTTCTAACCAACCTGAATAAGCTTTCACCGGTAGAGCAGATGGGCGTGCTCGGTGATCAGTGGGCGCTGGTGCGTAACGGCGCCAACTCTATGACACAGTTTCTCGATGTCCTCGCCGCCCTCTGCGGTACCGACAACTACAGCGTCCTTGAGAGCGTGGTGGGCCGCCTCTACGCTATAGAGAGCCTGTTGGAAGATGCGGGCGACGAGAATGCGCTGAATAAGTTCCGCAACTGGGTGGATAACACCTTTAAGTCGCAGCTTGGCGCGCTGGGCTTTGAGCCGAAAGAGGACGAGTCGCAGAATGATGCTCAACGCCGTGTCTCTCTCATAAGCGCCATGACTGTGCTGGCCCACAACGAAGATGCTGTCAAGCATTCTGTGGAGTGGGCAGAGCGTGAAGCGGGCAATCCTGCCTCTGTTAATCCTAATCTTGGCGGGCTGTTCGTAGACATAGCGGCCCACTTCGGCGACCGCGCTCGCTTCGACAAGTACGTGCAGATATACCAGCAGCGCAAAGCATCAAGCTCATCCCCACAGGAGACCAACCGCTACCTCAACAGCTTTGCCGACTTTCAGCAGCCGGATCTGGTGCAAAGCGCACTTGACCTGATAGACCGGAAGGTTGTGCCGCAAGAGGCTATCGGCCCCATGCTACGCCAGATGCTTCCTCAGCGCCACGCGCAGCTTGCCGCCTGGAACTACATGAAAGAGCACTGGCCCACTATCCGCAATCTCGGCGACATGTGGACAGGTTTCCTGGTGGAGGCCAGCGGCCAACTCCCCGCTTCCGAGCGCGGCGACATAGTAAGCTTCTACGATGCTAACCTGAACGGCGTTGCCCAGAAGAGCTACGCCCGCGCCCTGGAAACCCTCGATCAACTAGCCGAGTTCAAAGCCAGAACAAAGGGCGATCTGATGGGCTGGTTCGGGAAGTAATTATGAATTGACGGTAAGCGAATATAGCGGACGGTAGCAAACGCTCTTAATTTGCTCTGAGAAACTGAGCTACCGTCAATTCGTAACTCGTAACTCGTAACTCGTAATTCCGCCGCAGGCGGTGCGTGTGCTATAATCACCTCATGGAAAGCACTCCTCTCCTCAGCACCGACCTTCCTCTGCCTCTCTTTGGCAGGGGCAAGGTCCGCGACACCTATGACCTTGGGGATAATCTGCTGATTGTAGCTACCGACCGTATCTCCGCTTTCGATTCTATCCTGCCCTCGGGCATACCGCACAAAGGTCAGGTGTTGACCGCTCTCTCAGCCTTCTGGTTCAAGCTCACGAGAGAGATCATGTCGAACCATATGCTCAGCACAAACCCGGCTGATTTCCCCTTCAACTGGCGCGAGTGGCCTCGTGAGCAGCAAGAGCAGCTATGGGGCCGTTCAATGCTCGTCAAAAAGGCACAACGCATAGATATAGAGTGTGTGGCTAGAGGCTATCTGGCAGGCTCCGGCTGGGCTGAGTACATCGAGAGTGGATCCATAACAGCCATCTCTCTGCCCGCAGGCTTGCAGGAGAGCCAGCAACTGCCGGAGCCGATATTTACCCCTGCCACCAAAGCAGCATCAGGCCATGATGAGAACATACCTTTTGATGCTCTCTACGACGTCGTTAGCCCTGAGGTTGCGGAGCAGCTGCGTGATGCTACCCTGCGTCTCTACAGCGCAGCATCGGATTACGCGCGCACCAGGGGCATTATCATCGCTGACACCAAGCTGGAGTTTGGACTGCTCGATGGGCGGTTGATAGTCATAGACGAGATGCTTACACCCGACTCCTCGCGCTTCTGGGAAGTAGACAACTACAGAGTTGGAGAGAGCCAGATGAGCCTCGACAAGCAATATGTGCGCGATTGGCTTCTCGCCTCCGGCTGGAACCGCGAGCCGCCTGCTCCTCCCTTGCCTGCTGATGTGGCACAGAAGACGGCTGATAGATACCTCGAAGCGTACTCTCGCCTCACCGGGCGCGACTTGCTTTCTGAACTCTACCGGGAGCAACATACAAATGGATAAATGGCTGGCCAATATTCGGGTGACGCTCAAGCCCGTGGTGAATGACCCACAGGGATTAGCGATACGCGACGGCTTGCACAACCTCGGGTATACAGGTGTGGAGGCCGTGCGCTCAGGCAAGTACATACAGCTTTCCCTTACCGCAGATAGCGCCGAGGCTGCCCAGGCCGTCGTAGACGCCATGTGCCGCAGTCTGCTGGCGAATCCCGTGATCGAAGACTACTCGGCGGAATTACTTCCCGCCTTCGGCGGAATTACTAATTACTAATTACTAACTCAGGTTACGCAAAGGGAAAGAAATGCTGGTGCTCATCGCAAGGGAACCCTCTCTCCCTTGTCATTCTGATACGAAGTGAAGAATCTAAGATGCTGGCCTGGCACAAAGGAGGGTGCTTTAGATTCTTCGCTGCGCTCAGAATGACAAGGGAGAGAGGGTACGCCAACTCGAAGTTATGCCTTTCTTCGCCCCTGCGTAAGGTGAGTTACTAATTACGAATTGGAGCACCATAACTCGTAACTCGTAACTCGTAATTCCGCCGCAAAGCGGAAGGAGGGGTAGCCATGCCAAAGCGCATCGAAGGGGTGTCGCGCATTCTCGCGGTAGCCAGCGGCAAGGGCGGAGTTGGCAAGACGACTGTAACTGTCAATCTTGCCCTCGCCCTTGCTCTCGACGGAGCGCGCGTAGGTCTCTTCGACGCGGATATCTACGGGCCGAATGTGCCGCTTATGCTTGGCGTCCGGCGCACCGCAAGGGCGAGGGGCAGGTTGCCTGTGGCCCGCGCCGACAGCACACCTTATATACCCCCTCTGGAGCGTTACGGCCTCAAAATCATGTCAATCGGGCTACTGATCGGCGACAGTGAGGCTGTTATGCCAGACCCCAACTTCAGCGGGCGTATCGTGCTGCAAACACTGCGCGATGTGCTCTGGGGCGACCTGGATTACCTGCTGATTGATCTGCCGCCGGGCACGGGCGAGCCGCAGCAAAGCCTGGTGAATGCTGTGCAGGTAGACGGCGCGGTGGTAGTAACTACACCCCAGGACCTGTCGCTTATGGATGCGGGCCGCTCGCTTGGCCTCTTTCGTAAAGCAGGTGTGCCCATCCTGGGGCTGATCGAGAATATGAGCTATCTGATCTGCCCGCACTGTAACGAGCGGATCGAGGTCTTTCACAGGACCGAAGCGCAGTGGGCGGTCGAAGACAAAGAGTTGGAGCTGCTAGGGCGTATCCCTCTGGACATAGCTATCAGCCGGGGCATAGATGCGGGCCACCCTCTGATCGAAGCTACTCCCGATGCAACTCAGGCAGAGGTTTTCCGCGAGATAGCGACAAAGATCAGGCGCAAGCTGGAGTTGTAGTACGTAACGGAGGAAGAAATGAAAGTAGGCGTAGTAGTCTTTCCAGGCTCTAATGGCGACCATGATGCGCTTTATGCAATGAGCGAGGTACTTGGACAGGAGGCTGAGATTGTCTGGCACACGCATACCGATTTGAGCCGCTACGACATGGTAGTGCTGCCGGGGGGCTTCTCGTACGGAGATCACCTGCGGGCCGGGGCGATTGCTCGCTTTGCTCCTGTCATGGGAGCTATCAAGAGCTATGCGGAAAAGGGCGGCTGGGTGCTGGGAATATGCAACGGCTTTCAGGTGCTTACCGAGGCGCATCTGCTGCCGGGCGCGCTCCTCAGAAATGGCGAGCTAGCCTTCTCCTGCCGCTGGATATATACAAAGATAGAAGGGTCGAGATGCGCTCTTTTGCGCGATGTACAGCCGGGAACGGTGTGGGAACTGCCGATAGCCCATGGAGAGGGTCGCTACTATGCCGACCCCGCAACGCTGGCACGGCTGGAGCAAAATGGGCAGATCGTGCTGCGTTACTGCACCCGTGACGGTGACGTTGAGCCACCGGCCAACCCTAATGGTTCGTCAGATGGCATAGCGGCCATCTGCAACGAGAAAGGCAATGTCCTGGGCTTGATGCCCCACCCCGAGCGTGCCGCCGAAGCCCTGCTGGGGGCCGACGACGGCAGGCGCTTCCTGCAAGGCGTGATCACCGCCTGGCATGGTGAGCTTGTAGGCAGTGGTT
>JADEYI010001296.1_pt1 | contig 19851 bp, 14 predicted proteins | sample 8542331 | NCBI WGS metagenome assembly JADEYI01 (sample SAMN16510988, study PRJNA670497) | mine drainage metagenome | isolation source: biofilm near Copperflume 1 | place: Germany: Marsberg coppermine Kilianstollen | collected 2018-02
TGGAGATGAGCCGTGAGCATCGAAGTTCCACAAGGGCTGGGTGATGTCTGGGAGAACGGTTTCCGTATGCAGGCCACGCTAACGGGTGATGCGGAATGCCGAGTCGTGGCCAACAAGCCGGGTTTACGAACTCTGGCAAAGTTGCTCCTGTTTATCAGCGAGCAGCCACCGGGCTACCATTTCCATGTGGATCAATGGGGTGGTGGGCTCGACGACCGCAGCGACGCGCAAGTTATCTTTGAGCTTGAAGCATTGTAATGTCGCTCCACGCCACACGACTCCCCTGACGCAATGAATGGCGGGCAACGTGGCCCTGGGCGGCGGCTCCTCCCTCCTCCGTCCTCCGTCCTCCATCCCCCGCCCCGCTACCCCAGCCGCTCCGAGAGGAAGCTGACGCGCTCCGGCTCGTGCTTCGGGCGGCCGCACGCGGGGCAGAGGCTGAACGTCGCGCGCTTGCGCGTGAACTCGAGCACGGTGCGCACGAGCTCGGCGTGGCTCCAGGTCAGCGGCGACACCGAAAGCGGCGCGTCGCTGTACGGGTCCACCTGCTCGGCGAGCACGCCGCTCGGCAGCGCGCGGTCCGCCACCCACTGCATCAGCTCGGCGGCCGGTTGCAACTCCTCGGCGGTGGTCGCGCGCGCGATCTGCCATTGCGCGAGCCAGAGCGTGCAGACGAACCACGGGTTGCCGGCGACGGATGCGTCCCCGGACGCGCGCTGATACTGGTCGCGCTCGTAGCGCGCGAGGCCGCCGACCGGCGTCTTCACCCAGAGGCGCGCGCGCACGTCCTCCATCGTGCTGACGATGCGCGGGTCGGAGGCATCGAACATGCCAAGCTGGAACAGCCCGCCGACGCTGGCATCGACGGTCATGTCGGGTGTGTAGCCGCCATCGTCGTCCGGCGTCAGCGTGCGCACGAAGCGCTGCTCGCCTTCGTGCCAGAAGTGCTCGATCGTCGCCTGCCTCATGCGGTCGGCGGCGCCGGCCATGTGCTCGGCGTCGTCGCGGTCGCCGAAGATCGCGAAGAAACGCGACGCGGCCATGAGGCCGGCCCAGGTGGCCGCCACGGTCCAGGCGTGGATGCCCCAGCGCTCCTCCCAGAGGTCGTACGAGGGCTTCGGCAGCCCCTCGGCGTCGACGTAGCGCAGCATGAACTCGGCCGCGGGGCGGATCATCCCCTTGTAGAACGGCGTGATGAACTCGACGTCGTGGTGGCGGTCGAAGTGGCGCCAGAGCGCCCAGAGCGGCAGCCCGGTCTCGTCCTCCTGGATCGGCAACTGGCGCTTGCCGTCGCGCACCCACGGGTGCCACGAGCTGGCCAGCGTGCCATCGGTGTTGAACTTGTGCATCCAGTAGCCCTCGGGGCTCTGCACCTTCGCCAGGAAGTCGAAGAACGGGCGGGTGGTGCCATCGTAGCCGGCGTCGTCGAGCGCCGAGGCGACGAGGGCGCCGTCGCGCGGCCACACATACGCGTAGGTGTCGCGCGAATAGGTGGCGATGTCGTAGTCGGTCGCGGCGACGATGCCGCCGTGGTGGTCGATCTGTGTGCTGATGGTGAGCAGGCTGCGCTTGAAGAGGCGGGCGACGGCGTCGGGCACGCCTTCGAGGTCGTTGCTCTCGGCGTTCGCCCAGACCTTCCAGTAGGCCTTCGTGCGCGCCTGCAGCCGCTCTGGTGACTTGTCGACGATGACGGCGTTCACGGTGGCGACGTCCTGATACGAGAAGCCGCAACCGATCCAGTACCACGCACTCTCCGACCCATTCTCGCCCAGGACGAGCTGGAGCGCGGCGACCGAGTCGACGGCGCCCTGCACGACCGTGCTGCCGCTGAGGATGCCGTCCTCGGCGTCGCGCCAGGTGCCCTCCTTGCCGTCGCTCTCCTTCTTGCCGACGGCCCACTGGTCCAGCCCGGGCGGGCGGTTGCCGGTCTGGCCGCTCATCAGGAACCAGCGGCCATCCTTGTAGTGGATCAGCGCGCGCTGCGAGAGGTCGTAATAGGCGGTGTCGCCGATCTCGGTGCCGCCGATATGGAAGTCGTTGTGGAAGAAGAGGCGCACCTCGCGCTGCTGCGGGCGCAGGTTGGTGACGACGAGGCGGCGGACCAGCGCGTACTCATGGAAGTCGACCACGTCGGTGCAGGCGATGCGCAGGCCGGCGGCGTCGTTGGTCAGCACGACGTCGGTCGCGAGTGTTTCGTCGACGTAGCGCTGCTCGATCTGCCAGGAGTCGTGCACCCAGCTAAAACTGCCATCGACCCAGACGCCGAGCCCGAAGCGATGTCCGGCCGTGTGGTTGCGCCCGCCGATGTGAGGAAAGTAGATGTCGCGCAGGTGATAGCGATCGTCGAAGTTGATCAGCAGGCGGCCGTTTCCGATGGGGATGTCTCGCGGCATGAAGCGCCTCCCTGCGTGACGGCCCGCGGCGCTACTGCCCGCCGCCCTCGAGCATCGCGCGCGCCTCCCGCGCCGCCTCCGCCAGCGGCACGACGCGCGCGTCCTTCTCGATCCGGCGCTTGAGTTCGGCGCCGCCCGCCTCGATGCTGCGCGGGCTGACGGTGATGCGCAGCGGCATGCCCAGCAGGTCGGCGTCGTTGAACTTCACGCCCGCGGAGAGGTCCTCACGGTCGTCGTACAGCACGGCCAGGCCGGCGTCCTGGAGCTGCTGGTACACCTGCTCGGCGCTCTCGCGGACGCCCGCCTTGTCGAAGCCGAGCGCGGTGAGGTGCACGTCGTACGGCGCGATCGGCGGCGGCCAGATGATGCCGCGCTCATCGTGGTTGGCCTCGATCGCGCCGGCGAAGACGCGGCCGACGCCGATGCCGTAGCAGCCCATCACCGCCGGCTTCAGCTCGCCGGCCTCGTCCGAGAATTGCGCCTGGAGGCGCTCCGTGTACACCGTGCCGAGCTTGAAGACGTGCCCCATCTCCATGCCGCGCTTCGTCTCGAGCGTGCCGCCGCAGCGCGGGCAGCGGTCGCCGGCGCGCGCGAGCGAGATGTCGGTGACGATGTCCGCCGTCCAGTCGCGCCCGTAGTTGACGTTGCGGACGTGCGCGTCGGGCTTGTTGGCGCCGGCGACCAGGTTGTGCGAGTCCAGCGCTGAGTCATCGGCGACGACCTGGACCCCCTTCAGCCCGACCGGCGACGCCGAGCCGGCGACGAGCCCGTGCTTGCGCACGCCCGCATCGTCGAGCAGCGCCAGGCCGGTGGCCTTGAGCGCGTTGCGCAGCTTGGCCTCGTTGACCTCCAGATCGCCGCGGATGGCGACGAACACGGGGGCGCCGTTGGCCTCGTAGAAGACGGCCTTGAGGGTCTTTTCGCGCGGCACGCCGAGGAACGCGACGAGATCGTCGATCGTCTTCTGTCCGGGCGTGGCAACCTCTTCGAGCGGCAGCATGTCTTCGGCGGGCAGCTCCCGCTTCTTGTGGTCAGCCTTCTCCTCGTTCGCCGCGTAGCCGCATGTGTCGCAGAGCAGGATCATGTCCTCGCCGACCTCGGTGAGGTACATGAACTCCTCGCTGTCCTTGCCGCCGATGGCGCCGGAGTCGGCGAGCACGGGGACCGTGGGGACGCCGCAGCGGTCGAAGATGCGCGTGTAGGCGGCGCGCGCCGCCTGGTAGTTCGCGTCGAGCGCGTCCCAGTCGGTGTCGAAGCTGTAGGCGTCCTTCATCGTGAACTCGCGGACGCGCATGAGGCCGCCGCGCGGGCGCGCCTCGTCGCGGAACTTGGTCTGGATCTGATAGACGAGCAGCGGCATGTCGCGGTAGCTCTGCACCTGGCGCTTGAACAGGTCGACGACGACCTCCTCGTGCGTCGGGCCGAGGACGAAGTCGCGCTCACGGCGGTCCTGGAACTTCACCAGCACGTCGCCCATCGTGTCGAGCCGGCCGGACTCGGCCCACAGCTCCGCGGGCTGGATGGCCGGCATCATGATCTCCTGGCCGCCGGCGCGGTCCATCTCCTCGCGGATGATCTGCTCGATCTTGCGCATGACGCGCCAGCCGATGGGCAGGTAGCTGTAGACGCCGGCCGCGAGCTGCTGCGCCAGCCCGGCGCGGAGCATGAGCTGGTGGTTCGGCGTGTCCGCCTCGGACGGCGCGTGGCGCAGGGTCTTGGCGAACAGGTGGGACATGCGCATGGGCTGGCTCTTCGCTCTCGGCGCTCACTGCTCGGTGCTGGCCGTTGTGGGGAAGCTTATCGGACGGGCGAGGATAGCTCACTCCCGGCGCGCGCCGCGGCAGGGTTCTTCCGGATGCGACCCGCGACATGCGCCCGGCCGCGCCGATCCGTTACTATGCCGTCGTGACACCGGACGCTTTGAGCCACGGCGCGCAGGTAGCGGTACCGGTACGGCAGGCCCGTTGACCGGCTGCTGACGCGCGCGCAGACGACTCGACGGGCCCCGGACGACGCTTCGGGGCTTCTTCGTGCCCGGAGCCGGCGTCCTGCCGTCCGCGCGGCGGGACGCGCCGAGGCGCCGGGGCCAGGGGGCATCCGGACGGCGAACAAGGGGTCTGGAGGCGAGCTTCGCGCCAGATGCAGACCGATGGGCACAACGTGGGCCGCATCGCGAGCAGAACCGACGTAAGGTGGAGCAGATGACGCCCGAGGTTGAACCGCAAGCCCCTGCCACCGGCATGGCGAAGTCGTACGACCCGCGTGCGACGGAGGACCGCGTGTACCGCTTCTGGGAGCAGCGGGGCTATTTCAAGGGCCGCATCCCCGATGCCAGGCACGACGGCGCGAAGCGGCCGTTCTCCATCGTCATGCCGCCGCCGAACGTCACCGGCGAGCTGCACATCGGCCACGCGCTCACCGACACGGTCGAGGACATCCTCGTGCGCTGGCACCGGATGCTCGGCGACCCGACGCTCTGGCTCCCCGGCGTCGACCACGCCGGCATCGCGACGCAGAACGTGGTCGAGAAGGAGCTGGCGAAGGAAGGGCTCTCCCGCCACGACCTGGGCCGCGAGGCCTTCGAGCAGCGCGTGTGGCAGTGGGTCGGCAAGTACCGCGACATCATCGGCAACCAGCACCGCCGGCTCGGGGCGTCCGCGGACTGGTCGCGCGAGACCTTCACGCTCGACGACGGCCCGCAGCTCGCGGTCCGCACGACGTTCAAGAAGCTGTTCGACGACGGCCTGATCTATCGCGGCGAGCGGCTGATCAACTGGTGCCCGCGCTGCCGCACGGCGCTCAGCGACCTGGAGGTCGAGCACGAGGAGCAGAACTCGAGCCTCTGGTACATCCGCTACCCGCTGGTCGATGGGCACGACGCGGCGGGCCGCCCGCAGCTCGGCGACACGTACATGACCGTCGCGACGACGCGGCCGGAGACGTTCGTCGGCGACGTCGCGGTCGCGGTCAACCCGAAGGACGAGCGCTACGCGGACAGAGTCGGGCGCAGCGTGCTGCTGCCGGTGATCCAGCGCGAGATCCCGGTCGTCGCCGACGAGGCGATCGAGATGGAGTTCGGCACCGGCGCGCTGAAGGTGACGCCGGGGCACGACGTCGTCGACTTCGAGATTGGCCAGCGGCACGGGCTGCCGCGCATCAACGCGATGAACCTCGACGCGACGCTCAACGAGCAGGCGGGGCCGTACGCGGGCATGGACCGCTACGAGGCGCGCAACGTGATCGCGCGCGACCTCGAGGAGCTGGGCTATCTGGTGAAGACCGAGCCGCACGTGCTCACCGTGGGGGTCTGCGACCGCTGCCACACCGTCGTCGAGCCGCTGATGAGCTGGCAGTGGTTCGTGAAGATGGCGGACCTCGCGCGGCCGGCGATCGACGTCGTCCGCCAGGGGAAGGTCACCTTCATCCCGGAGCGCTTCGAACGCATCTACCTGAACTGGATGGAGAACATCCGCGACTGGTGCGTCTCGCGGCAGCTCTGGTGGGGGCACCGCATCCCGGTCTGGTACAGCGGCGACGACGACGGCGACAGGATCGTCGTGACGCTACGTGAGCCGGGCGCCGCGCCGGACGCCGCGGCGCGCGTCGCGACGTACAACGAGCTGCGCGCAGAGGGCGTGACGCACGAGCAGATCGTCCGCCACGGCACGTGGTCCGCGGTCGATGCAACGCCGATCGTCTCGGTCGAGACGCCCGAGCGCTCGCCGGCGGGTGGCGGCCACATGCTGCAAGACAACGACGTGCTCGACACCTGGTTCTCCTCCGGCCTCTGGCCGTTCTCGACGCTCGGCTGGCCGCACGATAGCGCGGAGCTGGACTACTGGTACCCGACGTCCGTCATGGAGACCGGCTACGACATCATCTTCCTCTGGGTCGCGCGGATGATCGTGCTGGGGCTCTACAACACGGGCGAGATCCCGTACAGCACGGTGTACCTGCACGGCACCGTGCGCAACGAGCACGGCCAGCGGATGAGCAAGTCGCTCGGTACGGGCGTCGACCCGCTGGAGGTCGTCGAGCAGTACGGGGCCGACGCGCTGCGCTACACGCTGATCACGTCGAGCGGTCCCGGGAACGACCTGCGGCTCTCCGCGCAGCGCGTCGAGGCCGGGCGCAACTTCGCGAACAAGCTCTGGAACGCCGCCCGCTTCGTCATCTCGATGATAGGCGAAGGCAGCGTGCGCCTGCCCGACGCGATGCCGGCGGCCGACGCGCCGCTCGAGGACCGCTGGATCATGTCGCGGGTCGAGGGGCTCGCGCGCAGCGTCGACGAGCAGATGCGCAGGTTCGAGCTGGGCGAGGCGGCCCGCCAGGTCTACGAGTTCGTGTGGAGCGAGTTCGCCGACTGGTACATCGAGATCGCGAAGGTCCGCGCCCGGCCGGACGGGCGGGGCGCGTCACCGGCGCAGCCGTCGCCGCTCCCCGTGCTCGCGTACGTGCTCGAGCGTTGCCTGCGCCTGCTGCACCCGGTGATGCCGTTCGTGACCGAGGAGATCTGGCAGGCGCTCGTACAGAAGCTCGACGGCGTCGACGGCGAGGCGCTGATCGTCGCGGCGTACCCGCGCGGCGAGAGCGGCTACGCCGACCCGGCGGCCGAGCGGGAGATGGCGTTGATGATCGACGTCGTGCGCGCGATCCGCAACATCCGCGCCGAGAAGAAGGTCGAGCCGGCTCGCTTCATCGAGGCCTACGCCGTCAGCGACGGCGCGCGCGGCACACTCGAGGCGGGCGCGCGATACATCGAGGCGCTGGCGCGCGTCAGGCCGCTGCGCATCGTCGGTACGGCGGACGAGGCGCCGCGGGAGCAGGTGGCCACGGCCGTGCTGGAAGGCGTGACGGCGGTCGTGCCGCTGAGCGGGCTGTTCGACGTCGCCGCCGAGCGCGCGCGGCTCGAGAAGCAGGTCGCCGAGGCCGAGGCCGAAGCCACGCGCATCGCGGCGAAGCTGGAGAACGAGCAGTTCCGCGCGAAAGCCCCCGAGCGCGTCGTGGCGACGGAACAGGAGCGCCTCGCCGCGGTCCAGGCGCGCCTCGAAGGCCTGCGCGCGAGCATCGCGGAGCTGGGATGAACAGCGACACGTTGCGGAGGTAATGCGAGGCCGAGGCACGCGCGGAGCCCATGACGGGCGTGCAGCGCAGCCGCATGACAGGCTACAATTGGGCAAGCGGCCGATTGTTGCCGACGGGCGTGGAAGGCGAGAGAACGATGGCGAGTCCAAGCCTTGAGCGAGTCCGTGAGGGGCTCGAAGCTGCACAGGCCGAGCAGGAGTACTGGAACCAGCACTACGGCGAGTTGCTCGCGAAGTACGCAGAGCAGTTCGTCGCCGTTAAGGACGGTGAGGTGGTCGCGGCTGAGGACGACTTGGGCCAGTTGATCCTGGTTCTGAGCACGAAGAATATAGATATCCGGGACATGTGGGTACGGTTCGTCACCGCGGATGCGTCGAAGCTGCTGTTGTGATCCCCGGGTTCTTTGATCCGACGCAGGCCTGGCCCGTGCCGTACGTACGGGCTTCCGTTTGGCTACCAGACATCCAGCCGAAGTGGGTATCCATCGACCTTCTGCTTGACACCGGAGCCGGCACGACGTCGTTGCACCCGCTCGACGCAATGGTGAAGGTCGGCATCCCAGCCGCTGACCTCATCGATCCGGCAAAGTGGGCCACGCACGAGAACCACGGCGGGATCGGCGGTCGAGCACAGTATTTCGTCGTTCCGGCGTTCTATGCGTTCCTCCAATCCGATGGCCAGTGGCATCAGATGCAGGGAGACATCCGCATCGCCGAGTTGACCATCGGCAATTCGAGGCTTCCATCTCTACTGGGCTGGGATCTGCTGCAGCACTTCGGCATCACCGCTGATTGGGCCAACCGCACGATCTCTCTGCAGTGAGATCCGTGCGTTTCCGTGGTTAGTACGGGGGCCGGCCTCGGTCGCCTCGAAGATGTAGCGCCGCACGGCGCCGCTGCGGGGCGGCCCTTCGCCCATCGGCGCAGCCGAGCCCGGCGACCGACACCTGCAGCCCCGAGTTCCCGAGGTTCCTGAACTCCATGCGTCCTCCAAGTCTTGGCGTTGTCACATCGAGCGATGCGCTGGCGCTGGCCGCGTCGCGCATGCGCGCGTCGCACGCGGGCGCACCGATCCTAACTTTGCTATCGTGCTGTGGCCAGACGACGCGAGCAGCCACGAAACGAGGAAGGGACACTGATGAAGCCGGCCATCGCCTGCGCGACGGTGCTTGCGGCGCTGATCTTCGGCGCCTGCGGCAGCGGCAGCACGAGCACCACATCGAGCGCGACTCCGTCGCCGCCGGCGCAGACGCCCGGCGCCGGACAGACGCCTGTCGCCGCGAGCACGCCGACCGCCGCATCGACGCAGCCAGGAGGCACGACGACGAAGACCAAGACCTACTCCGCAGCGCCGCCCATGACCATCGACGTCAACAAGAAGTACTTCGCCACGATCAAGATGGACATCGGCGACATCAAGCTCGAGCTCTTTCCGAAGGACGCGCCCGTCACCGTCAACAACTTTGTCTTCCTGGCGCGCGACCACTTCTACGATGGCGTCACGTTCCACCGCGTCATTCCCGGCTTCGTCGCGCAGGCGGGCGACCCCACCGGTACGGGCAGCGGCGGGCCCGGCTACACGATCAAGGACGAGGTGAACGCGCGGAAGTTCATCGACGGCACGATCGGCATGGCGAAGACCTCGGCGCCGAACTCGGCCGGCAGCCAGTGGTTCATCTGCTACGCGCCCCAACCCAACCTCGATGGCGGCTACACGGCGTTCGGCCAGATCGTGTCGGGGCGCGACGTGCTCGACAAGATCACGCCACGCGACCCGGCGTCGGCGACGACGCCGGGCACGAAGATCAACACCATCGTCATCGAAGAGCAGTAGGCGTCGCGCGCGCGCCACGCACGGCGATGATCGCCGTAGGGGCGGGCCTGTGTGCCCGCCCTTCTTCGTTTGCGCACGACACGCATGTGGTGCCCTACAGGGCGAACCGGCGGATGGCCCAGGCGACGCCGTCCTCGCGGTTGCCCGGGCCGACGAGGTCGACCCGCGCCTGGACCTCCGGCGGGGCGTTCCCCATCGCCACGCTGAGCCCCGCGACGCGCATCATCTCCAGGTCGGGCGCCGCGTCGCCGATGGCCATCGCGTCCTTGGGCGCGACGCCGAGGTGCGCGCAGACCAGGAGCAGCGCGCGTCCTTTGTCGGCGTCCGCGTGGACGATGTTCAGATAGGGCGGGAAGGTCTCGCTGTAGCCCCACGCCATGTTCAATGCGCCGTCGTACCTGTGGTCGAGCCGCGCGCGCACCCCGTCGACGGCCTGCTGCCCAAAGAAGAGGAACGCCTGCGCGCCGGATGCGACGTGCGCAGAGAGGCCTTGCGTCAGGACGATGCCGGTCGGCAGCCGCGACCGGTCGCCCTCGGCCTGCTTCGACGCGAGGTACGTCACATCGTCCACGGTGACCATGCCTTCGTAGAGGCCCTCGTCCGCGATGCGCGCGATCTCCCGGGCCGCGTCGGCGGGGATGATCAGGTCGAGCAGCGGCGTGTCGTCCCGCGGGCCGCGGATCAGCGCGCCGTTGTGGCAGATCAGGGGCGCCGTGATGCCGAGCAGGTCGGCGCTGCGCCTGGCGAGCACGTACCAGCGCGACGTGGCGAGGACGATGTGTACACCCGCCGCGACCGCGGCGCGCACGGCGGCGGCGTTGTCGTCGCTGATCGTGCTCCCGCGCTCGAGCAGGGTGCCGTCCATGTCAAGCGCCACAAGCCGCACCTTGCGGCGCCCTTCGAGGAAGCCGCTCGCGCGGGCTGCTTGCTCAGGAACCATGCGGGAACCCCATGTTCACGCCCTTCATGCTGACGTAGCGCCCGCCGGCGATGATCATGTGGTCGAGCAGCGCGATGTCCATGACGCGCGCCGAATCGAACAACATCTTCGTCATCTGGATGTCGGAAGCGGACGGGGTCGGGTCGCCGGACGGGTGGTTGTGCACCAGCACGATCGACGTCGCGTTGACGCGCACCGCATCGCGCAGCAGTTCGGAGATGCGCACCTGCGCGGTATGCACGCTGCCGCGGTACACCTCCGGGAAGCCGATCATGCGCAACCGCGCGTCGAGAAGCAGCACGCGGACGACCTCCTGTTCCAGGAGCGACATCTCGGCGAGGGCGATGTTCGCGAGGTCATCGGGGGACTTGAAGATGCGGCGCTCCTCGGGCATGGCCGATGCGGCGCGCATGCCGAGCTCGAGTGCGGCCTTGATCTGCGCCGCCTTCGCCTCGCCGAGGCCCTTCTCGTTGCGCAGCTCGTTGAACGACGACCGCGCGAGGCCCGGCAGCCCCTCGAAGCGAGCGAGCAGCCGCGACGCCTGTGCCAGGGCGCTCTCCTTCGACGTGCCGGTGCGCAGCAGGATCGCGATGAGCTCCTGTGTCGAGAGCGCCTGCGCGCCGAAGTCCCGCAGGCGTTCGCGCGGGCGCTCCGACGCGGGGAGGTCGCGGATCAGCGTGTAGCCCGGCGCAGGGTGATCGTGATCCATGCCGAGCAAGTGTACAGTTCAAGGCGCACGGCTGACAGTCCGGAGAGGGCCGCGCCAGGCGTGCGCTGCGCGATCGGCGCGGCGAGCGCGCGGGCTGCAACGCCCGGCGAGGAGCGGGCGTGGAACCACGCGCTACGCACCTATCCCGCCCGCGGCTCGCCGGTGATGAGGAAGACGGGATGCAGCGGCGCGATCCCGAGCAGCTCTTCGTCCGTGGACTTCTCGGACTTGCCGCCGAAGAAGATGCCTGTTTCCATCTTCCAGTGCCTGAGATACGCGCGCAGGACCTCCACCTTTTGCGCGTCGAGGAGTTCCTCGGCCCGGAACGGCTCTACTTTGCGTCCGATGCGCAGCTCGCCGCCCCCGGCCGCGCGCAGGTTGCGCACCCACTGCGTCTCGCCGCGCGGCGCGACCAGGTAGCGTGCGTCATCGATCGTCAGCGGGTTGACCGGCGTCTCGTGCCACTCGCCGCTCTTGCGCCCGCGCACGGCGAGCACGCGCGAGCCGCGCATGCTGAGCCCCAGCTTCGTGGCGCCGGCGACGAGCGGGTTGAAGATGTGCTGGGTGAGCCAGCCGGGCTTCTGGTACTTGGTCATGTGACTCTCCCGTCGAACTGGTGACACCGCGCTCCGGGCGACAAGGACTGTCGCACGGCGGGGCTATACTGGCGCCTGACATGGCCCATCCACGCCTCATTATGGGTGATCTCGCCGGCATCGAGGACGCACTGGTGGCCACGATCTCGGCCGCGCGCCCGGAGGATCCACTGGCGCCGGTGACGGTGCTCGTCGGCCACGGGCTGCTGCGGCCCTATCTGCGGCGCGCCCTCGGGCGCCGCGGCGTCGCGCAGATCAACGTCCGCTATGTGCTGCCCGAGGAGCTGGCGCAAGACCTGGCGCGCGAGAACGCCCGCCCGGAGCGCCCGCGGCTGACGCGCTGGGCGGAGCGCCTGCTCATGCGCGACGTGTCGGAGCGCGCCGGCGGCTACTTCGAGGGCATCCGCGGCCGCGACGGCTTCGCCAGGGCCCTCGGCCGCCTGTTCCGCGAGCTGGACCTCGGCGGCTTTACGCCGGAGACGTTCGCAGGGGCGGCGCGCGCAGCCGCGGCGGCGCTGCCGGCGAGCCGCGCCAAGTTCGACGAGCTCGCACGCCTCTACGCGCTGTACGTCGAGCGGCGCGCGCCGTTCGTCGCGCCTGCGGACGACTATCACGCCATCGACCCATCGGCGTTCGAGGGGCCGCTGCTCGTGTACGGGGTCTGGGCACTGCCGGAGGTGCAGGCGCGCATGGTCGAGCGCCTCTCGGAGGAGCACGATGTGACCGTCTTCGTCGCGCGCTCCGGCCTCGACGGCGACGGTGCGCACCTCTCGCTCCGGCGGCGGCTCTTCGGCGATGCAGCGCCGGACATGCTGCCGGCGTCCGAAGCGGTGGGCCCGCCGCGGCTCGCGGCGTCGCTGTTCCACGAGCAGCCCGCCGCGTGCGGCGCTGGCGGCGTCGCGCTCGTCAGCGCGCCCGACACGGTGCGCGAGGTATGGGAGGCGGCGCGCGCGTGCCTCCAGTGGGCGCGCGAGGGCGTCCGCTTCTACGAGATGGCCATCATCTACCGGAGGGCGGAGACGTATCGCGCGCTGATCGACGAGATCTTCCGCGAGGCCGGCATCCCGACGTACCTGCACGAAGGGCGGCTGCTGGCCGAGCACCCGCTCGGCCGCCGCGTGCTGTCGCTGCTCGACCTCGCGGCCGATGGCACGTTCCCGCGCGCGAAGGTGATGGAGTTCCTCACCGAGACGGAACTGCCGCGCGAGACGCTGCCCGCCGGGACGCACGCCAGCCCCTCGGAATGGGAGACGTTCACCCGTGACGCCGGCATCATCGACGGCCCGGCGCAGTGGGACGAGCGCCTGGCAAGCCTCGCGGCCGAGAAGCGCCAGCGCGCGGTGGAGCAGGGGTATAACTGGCTCGCGGAGCACGCCGGCCGCGTCGAGGCGTTCCGCGGCTTCGTCGCGACGTTCGCGGCGGCGCTCGCCGTGCATCCCGCCGAGGCGACGTGGGGCGAGCACCTGCGCTACCTGCGCGGCCTCGCGGCAGCGTACGCGGCCGGCGTCGAGCCGATCGTCGATGCGCTCGACGACCTGAGGGCGCTCGAAGCGGTGCGGGAGCCGGTGGCGTTCGAGGTCTTCTGCCGCGCCGTGCGGGACGACCTCGAGTCGCGCGACGCCTCGGACGTGCTCGGCGAGCCGGTGCGCCGCTTCGGGCGGCAGGGCGTCGCGGTGGTCGATGCGAGGTCGGCGCGGCACCTCCGCTTCCGGGCCGTCTGCCTGCTGGGCGTCGCCGAGCGCGCCTGGCCCGCGCCGCCGCGCCCGGACCCGCTGCTGCTCGAGCGCGAGCGGCGCACGCTGAACACCGCCGGCCCGGGCGTGCTGCCGCTCCGCACGGAGCCGGACGAAGAGGCGCTGTCGTACTGGCTGGCGGTGCAGGCCGCCAGCGAGCAACTGCGCGTTTCGTACGCGCGCGCGGAGGCCGGGGGCAGCGGCAAGCACCTGCCCTCGTACTTCTTCCGCGCGACAGTTGACGCGCTCGAAGGGCGGCGCCTGAGGGTCGACGAGCTGGAGCAGAGCCGGCCCGTGCGGCGCTTGCAGTCGGGGCGCCTCGCTGCGGACGACCTCGCCGACGCGCTCTCGCTGGCAGAGTACGACCGGACGCTCGTGCACGCCTACGTCACCGGGCGCGCCGGCGGAGAGAACGTGCTGGCGCTCGCGAGGGACGCAGCCGACGCGCGCCGCCCATCGCCGTTCGGGCGCGCGCTCGCCGCGCGGGAGGCGCGCTGGAGCCGCGCCCTGACCCCGTACGACGGCTGCATCTCCGCCGATGGCGCCGTCGCCGCCGCACGCGCGACATCGCCGTTTGCGCGCGCTGAGGCCGTGTCGCCGAGCCGGCTCGAGATGTACGCGACCTGCCCGTACCGCTACTTCCTGCGCTACGTGCTCCGCATCGAGCCGCTCGACGAGCCGGAGGCGACCGAGCGCATCGACCCCCTTGAGCGCGGCACCCTGATCCACGCGATCCTCGAGCGTTTCATGCGCGAGATCTGCCCCGGGGACCCGCCGCGTCCGGAGGCGCGCGACCGGCACATCACGCGGCTGCTCGCGCTGGCGCACGAGGAGGGGGCGTTGCGCGAGCGGCGCGGCGTCACCGGCAGGAAGCTGATGTGGGAGATCGACGAGCGCCAGATCCACGAAGACCTCGTGCGCTGGTACGACGAGGAGGCGGAGGGAGCCGCCTCCGGCCTGACGCCGCGCGGCTTCGAGGTGGGCTTTGGACCGCAGCGTTACCCGCGCGAAGGCGCCGAAGACGCGCTGACCAGCGATGACCCGCTCGTGCTTCGGGCCGATGGCCGCGATATCCGCCTGCAGGGCCGCATCGACCGCATCGACTGGGACGAGGGACGCAGGCGCTTCCGCGTCATCGACTACAAGACCGGCAAGCCGAAGAGCAAGGTGACGCTCGAAGGCGGCACGTCGCTGCAACTGCCCGTGTACCTGCGCGCCGCGGCGCAACTGCTGGGCATCACGCCGGAGCGCGGCGAGGCCGAGTACTTCTTCGCCAGCAGCCGCGGAGAGTTCAAGCGGCCACGCATCAGCGGCGCGGACCTGGCACAGCGCGCGGACGAACTGACGCAGATCTTGACGACGATCGCGGACGGCGTTGACGCTGGCTTCTTCGCTCCGCATCCCGGCAAGGGCGCGCGGAACTGTGCGTACTGCGACTACAAGGACATCTGCGACGCCCGCATCGAGCGCGTGATGCGGCGCAAGGGGGGCGACCCGCGGGGGCAGGCGTTCATCGCGCTGGAGGACATCAAATGACGGCGGCGTTCGTGCCGGTCGACGCACAGGAGCGCGAGGAGATCCGCACGCAGATCGACGAGAACATGTGCGTCGAGGCGGGCGCCGGCACCGGCAAGACCACTGTGCTCGTCGACCGCATCGTGCAGATCGTTCGCAGCGGGCGGGCGCGCGTCGAGGAGATCGCGGTGATCACCTTTACCGAAAAGGCGGCGGGGGAGCTGGCGGCGCGCGTGCGCGAACAGCTCGAGGTTGCGCGCGAGGCTGCCGCAGTCCCGGAGGAGCGCCTCCGCTTCGAGGCCGCGCTGCGCGACCTGAACCGCGCGCACGTGGAAACGATCCACGCGTTCGCCGCCGGGCTGCTGCGGGAGCGGCCGGTCGAGGCCGGCGTCGACCCGGGGTTCGCCGTGCTCGCCGACCTGCCCGCACAGCTCGCGTTCGAGAAGACGTACGCCGACTGGATCGCTGGCGAGATGGCGCAGGATCCGCCGCCTCCGGCTCTGCTCGACGCGCTCAACCTCGGCCTCGATTACGCCTGCGTGCGTGAGGCGGCGGACGCGCTGCACCGCCACCGCGACGCGCTGCCGCTGGGGCCGATTCCCACGGAGGACCCCGACATCGACGGCTTCCTGCGCACGCTCGCGGACGAGTGCAAGGCGCTGGGCGCGCTCGAGCCGTGCGCGATCGACGAGACCGACGGCGCGCTCGAGGAACTGCGGCGCGCGCTGGATATGCAACGGGCGTTCGAGGCGCTGCGCGGCCACCCGGAATCGCTACGGCGCGCGATCGCGATGGCGAGGCGTCCCCGCGACAGTGCGGGCAGCCAGGCGCACTGGCAGACCGCCGACGACTGCCGCAAGGTGAAGCGATCGATCCGTCGCGTGCGTGACGCGCTCGGCACGTGCGCCGACGCGATGAAGCAGGCGGCGACGGCGCATCTGCTCGTCTGGCTACAGGGGTTCGTCGAGCACTATAAGGAAGCGCGCAAGCAGGAAGGGAAGGCGGACTTCGACGACCTGTTGATCTGGGCGCGCGACCTGGTGCGCGGGAACGCGGAGGTGCGGCGTGACTTCCAGCAGCAGTACCGGTGCATCCTCGTCGACGAGTTTCAGGACACAGACCCCTTGCAGGCCGAGCTCATTGTCTGGCTTTGCGAGGACGGATCAGGCGCGCAGGACTGGCGGCGCGCCCGCCTCCGCCCCGGCAGCCTCTTCGTCGTCGGCGACCCGAAGCAGTCGATTTACCGCTTTCGCCGCGCCGATATCGCCATGTACGACGACGTGAAGGGTCGGATCTTTGGCGGCCGGGCGCACACGATCGTACAAAACTTCCGCTCCGCCGCACCGATCATCGCCTGGGTGAACGAGCGCTTCACCGCCTTGATGAAGCCGCTGCCCGGCGTGCAGCCCGACTACATCGGCCTGCAGGAGCATCCCGACTACGCCGCGCCGCGCACGCAGGCGGTGAACGTCGTGCGCTGTGTGATCGATGGCGCGCGCGTGCCGGAGCTCCGGGCTGCCGAAGCCAACGCGCTGGCATCGATGATCTGCGCTGCCGTCTCCGACGGCGCATGGACCTTGCGCGACGGACGCGCAGCGGCGTACCGCGACATCGCGATGCTCATCCCGAGCCGCGCTGAACTGGAGACCTACGAAGAGGCGCTCGCGCGGGCCGGGGTGCCCTACCGCCACGAGGGAGGGCGCACGTTCTTCCTGCGCCAGGAAGTGCGCGAGCTGATCGCTATCCTGCGCGCCATCGACGATCCCAGCGACCAGGTGGCCGCCGTGGCGGCGCTGCGCTCGCCGGCCTTCGGGCTGTCCGACGAGGACCTCCTGCTGCACCGGGCTGCCGGCGGTGGCTTCCATGAGCTCCGCCTGCGCCGCGATGCCGCCGGGCCGGTGCCCGAAGCGCTGCGCCTGCTTGGGGATCTGCGGCGGCTGCGTCATGCGCGCGGGCTGCCGGACATCGTGCGGACCGTCCTCGACCGCACGCAGCTCATCGAGGCCGCCATGCTACAGCCGCAGGGCGAGCAGGCCGCCGCGAACCTGCTGAAGCTGGTCGACCAGGCGCGCGCGTTCGCCGCCGCCGGCGGCGGCGGGCTGCGTGGCTTCGTGCGTTGGCTGAAGGAGAACACGACGCGTACGTCCGACGAGACCGATGCCGCGATTAGCGAGGAGACGGACGACGTCGTGCGCATCGTCACGGTGCACGCGTCGAAGGGGCTCGAGTTTCCGGTCGTCGTCTTCGCGAACATGAACACGCAACGCAGCGACCGCACCCGCGTCATCGCCGACCGCGCGGCGCGGCGGCTGCACGTCAAGCTCGGCAAGGTTGAACAGCGGTTCTGGACGCCGGGATGGGACGGCGCGTTGGCCGCGGAGCAGGTGCACGACGACGCCGAGCAGCGGCGCCTTCTGTACGTCGCGGCGACGCGCGCGAAGGACCGGCTCGTCGTGCCGGTGTTCGTGGCCTCGGACGAACGGCCGAAGGCGGGCGAGCTGCGCTCCGCCAACGACCTGTTGCGCATCGCCGGCGTTGAGGACGAGGCGGCTCTGGTCGATGGCGCCGCCATCGAGGCGCCGCCCGCGGAGGCGCCGGTCTGGCGCCGGCCGCTTCCGGACACGGGAGGCGCGGATGTCGAGCGTGTGTGCGACGAGCGCGCGGCGTGGCGGCAGGCGCACGATGCGCTCGTCGCGCGCGCTTCGTCCCCGCTGGATGTGCGCACGGCCAGCTCGCTCAAGGACGCGTGTGAGCCGGCGGCGGATGGCGACGGCGCATGGCGGGGCCGGGCGACGGAGTTCGGCACCGCCGTGCATGCGCTGCTGGAGCGCATCGACCTCCGCCGGCCGGACGATGCGACCGCCATGGCGCAGGCGATCGCCGCAGAGTTCGGTCTACGCGGCCGGGAGGACGAGATCGCGCGCATCGCGCGGAACGCGCTGGACGCCGGCGTGATCAGGCGGGCGCTCCGCAGCACGCGCGTGCTGCGCGAGGTCGCTTTCACGGCGCCGCTCCCGGCGGGCACGTCCGGGCTCGCGGAAGGGCGGATGGACCTGCTGTTCGTCGAGGACGGCGCGATCGTCATCGTCGACTTCAAGACCGATGCGGTGTCACGCACCGAGGTCGAGGAGCGGGCGGCGTCGTATCGCACCCAGGCGCAGATCTACGCCTGGGCCGCCGGCCGCACGACGGGCATGAGGGTGCGCGAGGTCATCCTCCTCTTCGCGCGCCCAGGCGTCGAGCACGCGACCCGCGTCGACGCCGCCTTCCTCGCCGAAGCCGAAGCCGTACTCAGCCGGCCGGATGGGCCAGCATAGGGTCCGATTCCATCCCGGCAGGCCCGGCGCCTGTCGGACACCCCTATTGCGCGAGCGGGGGGCGGCGCGGCAAGCTGGCGGTGACGCAGAGGAGGTCCGGCATGGTCATCTCGACGCTCCGCCGCAGGACCACCGTCACGACGCCCGAAGAGTGGGCGGCGCGCAGTGAGGCGCTGCTCGCGCGGCTGCGTCCCTTCGTCGAGCGGCAGCCGGGCTTTGTCTCGCACGAGTTGCGGCGTGAGGACGAGCGGGGCTCGATGGCCGAAGTGACGGCGTGGCGCACGGCCGACGACTGCCGCGCCTACCTGCGCAACGGCGCGGCTGCCATGGCCGCGACGATGCTCGACGCGTTCTTCCCCACGGCGCCCTACCCGAACGGCGCGTGGGTGCGCGAGACGGTGGAGCAGGCGTAGTGCCCGCGCACTCCGGGAGGGAGCCGATGACCACGACCGCACCCGCCGCGCAGGCACCGGCAGGCAACCCGTGGCACGACGCGCGCGAGCAGTTCGACGCCGTCGCCGGGAAGCTGGGCATCGACCCGGGCATGCGCGACGTGCTGCGGCACTGCAAGCGCGAGTTCACCGTCAACTTCCCGGTCAAGATGGACGACGGCAGCGTGCGCGTGTTCACGGGCTATCGCGTCCACCACAACGAGGCGCGCGGGCCCGTGAAGGGCGGCCTGCGCTACAGCCTCAACGTCTCGATCGATGAAGTACGCGCCCTGGCGATGTGGATGACGTGGAAGTGCGCGGTCGCCGGCCTGCCGTTCGGCGGGGCGAAGGGGGGTGTCATCGTGGATCCGCGGGCGCTGAGCGTCGGCGAGCTCGAGCGCCTGACGCGGCGGTTCGCGGCCGAAATCGGCATGCTGATCGGCCCTGACGAGGACGTGCCGGCGCCGGATATGGGCACCGACGCGCAGGTGATGGCGTGGATCATGGACACCTACAGCATGATGCACGGCCATTCGACGCCCGCCGTGATCACCGGCAAGCCGGTGTCGATCGGCGGCAGCACCGGGCGCGTCGAGGCGACAGGACGGGGTGTGCTGTTCGTGACGCAGGAGGCGTGCCGCGCACGGGGCATGGCGCTGGAAGGGGCGACGGTGGCGGTGCAGGGCTTCGGGAACGTGGGCGCCACTGCGGCGAAGCTGCTGGGCGAGGCGGGCGCGAAGATCGTCGCCGTGAGCGACTCGGAGGGCGCGATCTACGCCGCGGAGGGCATCGGCGACATCGCGGCGCTGACGGAGCGGAAGCGGACGCGCGGCCTCATTCCCGATGGCCACCCCGGTGTGCACATCACCAACGCGGCGATGCTTGAGTTGCCGGTGGACATCCTGGTGCCGGCCGCGCTCGAAGGCCAGATCCACGGCGGCAACGCGGCACGCATCCAGGCCAGGATGATCGTGGAGGGCGCCAACGGCCCGACCACGCCGGAGGCTGACCGCATCCTGGCGCAGAAGGGCGTCTACATCGTGCCGGACATTCTCGCCAACGCGGGCGGCGTCATCGTCTCATACTTCGAGTGGGTGCAGGACCTGCAGTCCTTCTTCTGGGAGGAGCAGGAGGTGAATCTGCGCCTTGAACGCATCATCAAGCGCGCGTTCCAGGAGGTCGCCGACATTCACGCGGAAGCTGGCGGGACGATGCGCGAGGCCGCGTACATGCTGGCCGTGCGCCGCGTCGTCGAGGCGACGCAGTCGCGCGGCATCTTTCCGTAGGGCGGGAGTGGCC
>JADEYI010001297.1_pt1 | contig 19835 bp, 18 predicted proteins | sample 8542331 | NCBI WGS metagenome assembly JADEYI01 (sample SAMN16510988, study PRJNA670497) | mine drainage metagenome | isolation source: biofilm near Copperflume 1 | place: Germany: Marsberg coppermine Kilianstollen | collected 2018-02
CGACGCCGGTCGCCACCATCGCCAATGGCACTCCCTCGAGCAGAGCGCGCCTCACGGACCGCCATCGAGCCATTGTTCCTCCCGTGGGTAGCAGATTCGGGGAACAGCCGATCGTCACTCGCTGAAACCGTTGGCTGTAGCGCCGAATGTAGGCGCCCATTCCTCTCGCTGCAACCGCGAATTTCATGGGGCTGGCTAGCGGCGGGACGAAGCAGGAATCTCCTGTGGGAATTGGACGGACCGTCGGAGCTGGGCGGGCAGGGTGAGGATCCGTTTGGTCATGGCCTTTCGGACCGATTCAGCCCCGTGCCCGTTGGGGAGCTTCAAGAGGATGACGTAGCGGCGGTGGCGCTCCACCAGGGTGCCGAAGGCGGTCACCTTCCTGCCGAAGATGAGATCGCCCTCCCTGGTCGACGAACTCATTGTTCGCCAATCAGTCAGGTGTTGCGTTGACCCGTTGAGGACACAGCCGTTGAGCGACACCCCATCAGATGACGTCGATGAACCCGCCCATGGGGGAACGTGGTGCCCTCTCCACGCCCTCTACCGAGACAAATGTGATGTGAGCGGCTGTTCGTCAACTGAGTATCGGGATTAGCCGTGTCTATTGCCTTACGTCGACTTCAGCACGAACGAATACTTCAAGCAGGCGTTCTGCTCGACAGTTGATCGGAGCCAAGACAAACAATTCGGTGTTGGTCAGGTAACCAAGCAAAACGTGTTGGTCCACGGATCGGTCCAATATTTCAGCATGGAGGTTGAGAGCGCCTTCGGCTAGGGCTGATCGCTGCTCAAGTCGGACCGAATCAAATTCGCTCCATAGATACTGCACTGTCTCGAGCAGGTCGCCACCCGTCACAAAGAAGTTCACAAAGTCAGACGCCCCAATGGAACGATCGTCTATATGGAATTCGCCTTCCGTGACTTTCGTTGGCAGGCCTTCAATCCAGCCCGCCGAGGTGAGAATGTGCTGCACCTTGCCTCGACCTGTCCCCCATTTCCGCACGGGCACACTTTATCGGGCGATGATGGACTGACGTCATGGGTCGGACAGCAGCACCTGCTGACAGTGATTCCGGTCATGAGGCTCGCCGCGTTCGACCCGATTGTGCCAGGATTTTTAGGGCATGCACCTAAGGACACCAAGTAAGGAGACGGTCTGTGTCACACACTGATCAGACAGACCTGTTGGACGTCTACGACCGAGTGAGCGGCTGGACCGCCGTCAAGGTCAAAGGCGCAACCAGGCAGTTGGACCGAGAGACACCTTGCGACGAGTGGGATGTTCGTACCTTGCTGAACCACATGCTCGACACTCAGCGGTACTTCACGGGCGCTGCTCGCGGCGAGGACGCATCACCGCCGTCACCGGCACCCCCTAATCTCCTCGGTGATGATCCCGTAGCGACGTTCGAGCAGTCCCGGTCCGACCTCATGCGAGCCTTCCGCGAACCCGGAGCAATCGAGAAGACGGGTCCGGCGTTAGGGATCGCATGCGCTGACCAGCTGCTGCACGGATGGGATCTCGCCAAGGCGACCGGACAGGATGCAACCATGCCGGAGGGTCTACCTACTCTCGCCTATGACATGATCCACGGACGCTTCAGCGACGAGCAGCGCCAAGGTGTCTTCAAACCAGCGGTGAAGGCAGCACCCGACGCCACCGCCCAAGACAAGCTTCTGGCATACACGGGACGGGACCCTGCTACCTGACGTTCTCGAAACGGGAGTTTCAACATCGCAGGCAGGCTCGGGGTTCCCGACACCACCGCTATCGTCGTGGTGGCCAAGGCGAGCGAACTCTCGCCCAAAAGGGGGCCGTCGGAAGCTGGTTGTAGACAGGCGCTCCGAGGCTGGGTCAGCCGATCGCTTCGAGGATGACTCGGCCCGACTGTCGGCTTCCCGTCGATCCTCCCCACCACTTCTTCGAAGATCGGCGCATGGGCGGCAGTCCATCCCGGCCCAGTAGCTGCCCATACCACGTCGCTTCCCTATGCCTGTCGCTCAAGCTCCAGACTCGGCAGCTCAAAGCATGACGCACAGTCCGAAGGTCCTCGATTCGCCGAAGAGATTCAGGTTCCAGGCTCCGGATGTCCTCAGCTTCTCAGGCTGAGACCCAGCTCAGAGCGAAAGCACAAATTCACGACCAGGATTTGGCCTTCGGCTTCCCCAACACCGGAAACGCCGGAGAGCTGACTCGATCCCTGAGAGGTGTCTCTAGTCGCGGAGTCGGAGGCAGCATTTAACCGTAGACAACCGGTTGTCGGTAGGCACTGCGGTGCCTCAGACCTGGAAGGGATCTTCTCGGTCAGCCCATCAGAATCGGCTGAGCACGGGATCAGCACGGTCCGCGCGCTAGCCGGCCCGGTAGTACGTCCCGTCGCAACGGAATCCTTGAGTGGAACCGGTCACCGGCGGGTCTTCGAGTCGATGGAACTTGCCATTCGTGACCTGGCCCAGCAAGTAGCAGGTTATCGGCACCTTGCCTGCTGGGTTACTCACGGGAATGAGGCCCGCACTGTCGAACGCGGTGATACTTCGCAGCGCCTGCAGGAGCGACCCGCGGCTCGGATTCGTGCCGGCGTTGCGCAGGGCGTCGACAAACAGTTCACCGCACAGCCACCCAGTCAGCGTGAAGAAGTCGAGCGAAAAGCCCGGTGAGACCTTTTGGACCCACGTGTTGAACGTGGCGATCGTCGGAATCATTGCCGCGTCCTCGCCCAAGTAGAGCGAGGCTGCCTGCTCCAGGTAGGCCCCATTGACCGCATCGGGTCCGCCGGCGTTGCCGATGAGCTGCGAGTTGTAGGAGGGTGCGCCCAGCACTACCACCGGATGGAAGTTCTGCTGGCCCAGGTCTCGGAAGATGGCTGACGCGTAGTTCTCAGGCTCCTGCTCTAGGAAGAGGATTTGTACCCCAGCGTTCTTCATGGCCACCACCTGCGCCGTGAAGTCAGCCGTCCCCGCAGGCAGCGCCGGGTCGTAGAGAACCCGATAACCCAGATGCTGCATGGCATTCTTCTCGCTACCCCAGGCCAATTCCGTCGCCGGCAGGTTCGCGATGATCGTGGCCGTGTGGGCGATCTGCGTCGGGTATTTCTGCTTGAAGTAGAGAAGCGGACCCGTCGGCCACCCGTTCGAGGCGGGGAGCGGACTGAAGTTGTTTGGGAGCATCTCTTTTGCCGGGTCGAGCGTTGCCGTGACGTCTGGGAACCCGGGGTTGGCAGCGATCAGCGGTTCGCTAAAGCTGTCCTCGAGCGAAAATCCACCCACACTGGCGAGGTCGGACTGGACGACATTCTGCATCGACTGTTTGTTCAGAGCGCCCTGGAACTGATCGTCGGCGCCCGATACCACGATCTTGCGGCCATTGACCCCGCCCTGCGAGTTCACATAATCGGCGTAGGCCTCGGTGCCGACCAGGGCGCCGGTAAAGAGGCCCGCCGACTGGGTGGTCACGTTGCCGATCGTCACCGACGTGGGTGTCACCCCTGTGTGGTCCTGAAAAGCGGACGCCGAGATCGGCGATGTCGACGAACCGCTCGTGGTGCTGCTCGTCGAGCTGGTCGAGGAACAGGCAGTCATAAGCCCGACGACGAGCGCCAGACAGATCGCGACCGCCGAGAGCTGGGTCCGCCACATCCGACCGATCAGATGCCTACGTCGGTCCATGGATCAATCCGGATCACCCATGTTGCCCGCTCGATCAGGCAATAGCCGACCTCCCCGCGGTCCCAGACAACGTTCTTCTGAACCTTCCGTTCGAGGTCTTATGGCAGACCGAAGTGGCCGTTCCGGTTCAGCGGTGGGCAGTGTATCCGCCGTCAATGGTGAACGTCTGGCCGGTGACGAACGCGGCGTCGTCGGACAGAAGGTAGGCGACGGCCGTGGCGATCTCTTCGGGATAGCCGGGCCGGCCGACGAGGTGACCCGCGGAGATCGACGCCAGGGTGTCGCCGAGTGGGCCGCCGAGCGATTCCTGGAGATCGCGGTCGACGACGACGCCGGGCGCGATGGCGTTCACGCGAATGTTGCGATCGGCGTAGGCGGTGGCCACGTAGCGGGTGAGTGCGATGACACCGGCTTTGCTGGTGCCGTAGGCGGCGAGAGAGCGGCTGCCATAGGTTGCGGCGACGGACGCCGTGTTGACGATCGCACCGCCGCCGCGTTCGATCATGGCGGGTATTGCAAAGCGACAGCCGAGCATGACGCCGTCGAGGTTGACGCGCATCGCGGTGTGCCAGGTGTCGAGCGGCATGGTGACGACGTCCTGGTCGGTGAGGTTGAGCTTGATGGCGGCTGCGTTGTTGTGGAGAAGGTCGAGTCCGCCGTATGCGCTGAGGGTGTCGGTGACCATGCGTTCAACCGCGTCGGGCTGGGCGACGTCGGCGGCTTGGACCCGGGCGGTGCCTCCATCGGTGCGGATCAACTCGACGGTAGCGCCGGCGCCGACCTCGTCGATGTCGGCGATGGTCACTGCGGCACCTTCGGCCGCCAGGCGGCGGGCGGTCGCGCGCCCGATTCCCGAGCCTGCGCCCGTCACGATGGCGACTTTGTCGTGGAAGCGCTGCATGCTCAAAGTGTCGCGCGGGCCCGCGCCGTTGTGTTAAGTGCGGCTGTCGATCGCCACCTTGATGGCCCCTGACGTCTCCTGGTCGGCCAGCACGGTGAAGGCGTCACGCCACTCGTCAAGGCGGAACGTGTGGGTGAGCATCGGTGTCAGGTCGATCCGGCCGGATCCGACCATGTCCAGGAAGTGAGCGATGCCGTGCTGACGCACGCCCTCAACCTCCTCGATCCCGAAGGCATTGGAACCCGTGTAGATGATCTCCTTGCAGTACACCGGCGTGTCGTCCCACTTGGCGGCGCCGTGCATGCCCAGCTTCACGAGGGTCCCTCGGGCCCGCAACACACGACAGCCGACCTCCAGCGTCTCGGCTGCCCCGATCGTGTCGTAGACCACGTCAATGCCGCCCGGAAAGGCCATAGGGAGGCCGTCAGCCGGTTGCAGCACGCCGTCCGACCAGTGCGCGACACGCTCGATGAGCTCAAGTCGCGGCTCGTGGGGTACGGTCGAAGCGCCGAAGGTCTCGGCCAGCCGGCGTTGCGCATCGAACCGGGCAACCACCATCACCTCGACCGTCGGGTGCAATGCCCGGAGGATGGCGACAGCGCACTGGCCGAGCGCGCCGGCACCGTAGACGAGCACCTTGCTTCCCGGCTGCGGCGGATGGCGGGTGACAGCATGCAGTGATACGGCAAACGGGTCGGCCACGACGACCTGCTCGTCGCTCAGGGTGTCCGGCACCTTGAAGAGCATCGAGTCGTGCGCCGGCATAAGGTCGGCGAAGCCCCCGCTGACGTCGGCGCACATGCCGATGTGGATCCCTGGAGCGAATGGGCCTTTCCCGAACGAGTGGCACTGGCTCAGGTCACCCGCCTCGCACGCCGGGCAGACGGGCGACACCCCTCGGGTCACGCATGTGAGCCACGGGTTGAGGACGACACGGTCCCCCGGGTCGAGCCCGTCCGCCTCGGGGCCGACGGCGACCACCTCGGCAATCACCTCGTGGCCCATTACGTGGGGCATCGAGACGAAATTCTTCATCGGATTCTGCTGCATGCCGCTGGCGTTGGCCGGGTCGATCAGGCTGGCGTAATCGAGGAACACCGCCTTGGACTCGGACCCACAGATCCCCACCAGTCTCGGCCTCGTCACCACCCAGTCTGGGCGGAGGAACCCGGGCTCGTCGATGTCGATGAGCCGCGTGGGCGTCCGGGCGAGCATCCGCAACAAGCGGTTGTCCGTCTCGGCGATGGTCTGCACTTCCGGCTCCACCCCGTACATGAGCGCTCGCATGGACACATCGTAGGGCTCCGGCACGTCGCCCGGCCGGGGGACCAGCTGGCACAGCTGAGGACATTCAAACTATGGATTTGGATCGGCCAACTGACCCTTTTTCAGCAGACGCCTCAGCTATAGCCAGACGTTCAGTAACGGCGACAGCCGCGCCGCTCCCGGTGCGACTTCAGGGGTGCACGGTTCTTCTCTCCAGGCAAGGGCTTCCGACTATTCTCGCCTGTATGGCCTCCTCGCCAACACTGGAGCTCTACCAGATCCTGGCCGAGGATTGAGCCGGAGCCTTGACCACGACAGCCGCCACCACTCCCCTCGATGGGACCGCTCCCGACGGCGGGGCCACCATCATCGAGACCATCGGCCTGACGAAGACGTACTCGGGAACGGACTTCCGTGCTGTCGACGGCCTCAACCTACGGGTCGGAACCGGCGAGGTCTTCGGCCTCCTCGGTCCCAACGGCGCTGGCAAGACGACGACCGTCGGCGTCCTCACCACCCGAGTGGTCCCGTCGGCAGGTCAGGCCTTCGTCGGGGGTATCGACGTCGTGCAGCATCCGACACTGGTCAAGCAGCTGATCGGCGTCGTGTCACAGCAAAACACCTTGGACCGCCAACTCACACCCTTCGAGAACCTGTACTGGCACGGACGCCTCTTCGGGATGAGCGCCAAGGAGTCGCGCCACACGGCAGACGACCTCCTCGAGAGGTTCCAACTGACGCGCTTCGCCAAGGCGTCGGTCTACGCCCTCTCCGGCGGCATGGCCCAGCGGCTGATGGTGGCCCGGGCGATCTTCCACCGGCCCGCTGTCCTCTTCCTGGACGAGCCCACCGCCGGGCTCGACCCGCAGGGTCGTCTCGCTCTCTGGGACCTGCTCGAGGGCCTCAACGCGGAGGGCCAGACCATCATGCTCACCACGCACTACATGGAGGAGGCCGACAAGCTCTGTGACCGGGTGGCGATCATGGACCACGGCAAGATCCTCGCCCTCGACACCCCGACCGATCTCAAGCACAGCGTCGGCGCCGACACGATCGTGACCGTGAAGGCGGCCGGCGACGCCGACCAGCTGGCCGAGGTCTTCCAGGCTCGGCTGGAGGGCTTGACGCGTACCCGCACCATCCCCGAAGGCGTCGAGCTGCAGATCCGCGGTGCGGACCGCCTCGTACCCAGGGTGGTCGAGGCCGCCGAAGCGGGAGGCTTCTCGCTGGCGGACCTGTCCGTCGCGGAGCCGACGCTCGAGACCGTGTTCATCGGACTGACCGGAAAGGAGCTGCGCGACTGATGGCATCCACCACCTCAGGGGCCCTCCCCACCGCCACATTCGGTTCGCCGGGCACGCGCCAGGTCAAACTGGCGCCGACTCGGACTGCCACCGCCGCCAGCCGGACCTCCTTGCGTGCCCTCATCCAGCGAGATCTGGTCGTGCTCTGGAAGCACAAGATCGAGTTCACGGTGCGCACCCTCGTGCAGCCGTTCCTGCTGTGCTTCGTGTTCCTCTACGTGTTCCCGAAGATCGGGCAGGGCATCGGCGCCACCAGCGGCGTCCCCGGCGCAGAGTCGGCTTTCGCGACCGTCCTCGTGCCAGGCGTCGTCGGTCTCTCCATCATGTTCCAGGGAATCCAGGCGGTGGCAATGCCGCTGGCACAGGAGTTCGGCTTCACCCGCGAGATCGAGGACAGGGTGCAAGCGCCCTGCCCGATCTGGCTCGTCGCCATCTCCAAGGTGATCTCCGGCGGTGCCCAAGGTCTGCTCTCGGCCGCTATCGTCCTTCCCATCGCCTCGGTCGTGCACGCTTCGGGCGTCGAAGCCCAGATCAACCTGCACTGGCTTCTCATCCTGACCCTCGTGCCCTTGTCGTGCGTCTGTATGGCGTCCCTCGGCCTCCTGCTCGGAACCTCGTTCGAGCCGCGCAACCTCGGACTCATGTTCGGATTCATCGTCCTCCCGATCACATTCCTCGGGGGCACCTACTACCAATGGACGCGGCTGGCTCCGGTAAAGGCCGGCCCGGTTCATTGGCTACAGATCGTCGTGTTGGTCAACCCGCTCATCTACATCAATGAGGCATGCGCGCCGCCTTCACCGATGCCGCCCACATGCACCTCTACGTCGTCTATCCCGCCATCGTTGCCTTCAGTGTCATCTTCCTGACGCTCGGCCTGCGTAACTTCCGGCACAAGGTGCTGGCCTGAGCCCAAGGCAGGTGGATGAGTCCAAAGACGCCGCACGCCAGTCGACCGAACTGGGCGGGTTCGTGACTCTGACCGCCGGGTTGGCTTCACCAGTCGCATGGGCCTCTGGGCGCTGGTCTCCCCGAACAGGCGCCTGCCACCTCCTTGCCGGGCTAATCGACGCCCATCCAACCCGACCTGCGGTCACTGTCTATCGTCAGCGGCGCAGGGTCCCCATCCCCGGCTCGGTCATCGGGGCTCCCGATGGACCGCTGACCGGGTGCCGAAGCGCACCCGCCGTCCCGGTGGCGATGGCCACCGTGGCGGTGAGCAGCGGGATCAGGAACAGGGCGGTATGCAGGGTCGTCGCCGAGGCGATCCCACCGATCACCACGGGTCCCACCACGTAGCCGGCCCAACCGCAGCCAGCCACCGCTGCCACCGCTCGCCCGGTGTCCACATCGTCGACCGATCCGGCGGCGCTGAGGACCATCGGAACGACGCAGCCGATCCCGGCGCCCAGCAGGGCGAATCCGACCAGCACGCTCAGGGGACGGTCGATGACCAGGCCGGTGGCAAAGCCGAGCGTGGCGACGACGGCGAGCAGCGGTAAGAGTCGGTGGGCCCGAAATCTGGTGAAGAGCCGATTGCCGGCAAGCCGGGTGACCACCATGGCCAGTGCGTAGGCCGCGAATCCCAGGCCGGCGACCAGCGGGACGACGTGCAGGGTGCCGTGGAGGTAGACGGCGGCCCAGTCTGCCGCTGCCCCCTCACACAGCATGTCGGCGAAGGCGATGCCCCCCAGCACGAGGACCGCACCCCGAACGACGCTGCGGCGCCTGCTCGAGGCGGCCTCCGAGGAGTCAGGACCGCTGCCGGTCCGGTCGGGGAACATCCAGGTGGTGAGCCAACCGACCACCAGGAGGCACGGCATGGCCAGGACGAGCAGCTGCTCGCTCAGGGAGACACCCAGACCCACCGCTACAGCCCCGGTGAGCGCTCCCACCAGGGCCCCGGTACTCCACGACCCGTGGAAGCCGGGCATCAGCACGCGGCCGGAGAACCGCTCGACGGCGATCGCCTGGGTGTTCATCGATACGTCGAGCATCCCCTGGAAGAAGCCCCAGAGGAGAAAGGCGAGGAAGAAGGTGGCCAGCGATCCGGCGAGACCGATGAACGGTCCCGAGACGCAGTAGCCGAGCAGGGCCAATCGCACCATCCGTCGGCTTCCCACCGTGGGCAGGAACCGGCCGGCCACCGCTAAGGCCAGGACCGAACCGATGGGTGCCGCAAGGAGGGCGAAGCCGAGGCGGCCGTCGCCCAGCTCCAGGTGCTGCTTCAGGTGCGGGATATGAGCGGTCCAGGAGGCGAACAGGAAGCCGTGGACGAAGAACACGGCGATGACGGCCAGCCGTGGCCACCGGTCCGAGGGGGTGGTTGGTCGGCTGCGAACCGGGGCCAGGATCAGACGCAGCGTACGTCGACTCCTGCCACCCGAAGCTCGGCCACTGTTTGCAGATCGGCGCCGGCATCGGTGAGGAGGATATCGACGTCGCCGAGGTCACAGATGTGTCCGAACGCCACCCGTCCGAGCTTGGTGGAGTCGGCCACCGCGATGACCCGTTGCGAGGCTCGGGCGGCGGCGCGTTTGACCGCCGTCTCGGCCAGGAGGTGGGTGGTGATGCCGGCCGTGACGTCGATGCCGCAGGGACCCATGACGCAGGTGTCGAAGCGGAGCTGCGAAAAGGAGGCCTCGGTCAGGCTGCCAGTGAGGGACAGCTCGCCCGGACGGACCTCGCCGCCCGGGAGGAGAAGGTTGATGCCGGGGCACTCGTGCAGCTCGAAGACCGGCCGAAGGGCGAGCGGCATGATGGTCATGCGCCGGCTACGGAGCGATCGCGCCACCTCCATGGCGGTGGTCCCACCGTCGAGGATGACCGTCTCCCCGTCGGCAAGGAGGCCGGCGGCGGCCGCGCCGATGGTCCGCTTGGCATCGCTGGACTCGAGGGCCCGCACCCCGTAGGGAGTCTCCTCGGCGCTGAGGAAGACGCTCGCCGCACCACCGTGCACCCGTCGCAGGCCTCCGCTGCGCTCGAGGGCCTCGAGGTCACGCCGCACGGTCATCTCGGAGCAGTCGAGGGCGGCGGCCAACTCGACCACCAGCACCGGGCTCCGCTGGCGGAGCGCCTGCATGATCTTCTGGTGCCGCAACTGCACGTCCATGATGTTCAATCTAACATAGACAATGTGAGTTCTAACATAACTGATGTGCGTTCGAATACCGTGGCGCAGCCTGCCCCGGTCGAGGCCGTGGTGTTCGATCTCGGCGGCGTCCTGCTCGACTGGGATCCGCGCCACCTCTACCGCAAGCTCTTCGCCGACGAGGACGAGATGGAGCGGTTCCTCGACGAGGTCTGTTCGCCGGCGTGGCACGCCCCCCACGATCGGGGCGTCCCTACCGCCCCGTCCTGCGCCGCGCTCGCCTCCCGCCACCCCGACCTCGCCGAGCCCATCTGGGCGTGGTCGAGTCGCAGCGACGAGATGATCGGTGGCGTCGACGCCGGGTCGGTGGAGATCCTCCGAGCGGTCAAAGAGTCCGGACTGCCGTGCTACGCACTCACCAACATGGAGGCGGAGACCTACCCCGTCCGCCGCGGTCGGTATCCGTTCCTCCAGTGGTTCGACGGCACCGTCGTCTCCGGGTGGGAGGGGATGGCGAAGCCGGACCCGGCCATCTTCCGGCTCCTCCTCGATCGCCACGGCCTGATGGCGGAGACGACCCTGATGATCGACGACAGGGGCGAGAACCTCGACGCCGCCGATCGATTGGGCATGCAGACCCTGCTGTTCCGCTCCTCCCGCCAACTCCGGACCGGACTCGAGGCTGCGGGTGTCCTGCGCCGATCCGTCGCGCCCCAACGTCCGGGCGCCCGGTGACGTCGAGCCATCTGAGCGAGCACGTTCTTGCGGTCATCTGCTCGCAACTGCCCGGCAAGGAGTAGCTTCAGAACTCGTAGTTCGCAATCTGCTGGTTGAGCCGCCGCCGGAGCGCGACAGGATCGCCATGGTCTCAACATTGAACGAGTCGACAGTGCGATCCACAGGAGAGGGCGACAGCCATGGAGCAGGACAACACTGCAGAGGGCCCCTCGATCGACCAGCTGCGCCAGCGGTACCGGCTGGAGCAGCAGAAGCGCCTGCGCCCGGAGGGTATGGCCCAGTGGCGTGAGCTGAAGGGCGAATTCGAGGACCTCGACCGGGACCCGTTCGTAGAGCCCGGCTTCACCCGAAAACCGGTAGTCGAGGAGACGACAGTCGTGATCGTCGGTGGCGGATTCGCCGGAATGCTCACGGCAATAGACCTCGGCAAGCACGGAATCACCGACTTCCGGATCGTCGAGAAGGCGGGAGACTTCGGTGGCACCTGGTACTGGAATCGGTACCCGGGCTGCATGTGCGATGTGGAGTCGTACACGTATCTCCCGCTCCTCGAGGAGACCGGATTCATGCCGTCTGAGCGCTACGCCAGCGCCACGGAGATCTTCGAGTACTCCAAGCTTCTGGCCCACACGTTCGACCTCTACCCCCATGCCCTTTTCCAAACAGATGTGACCGGTGCCGAGTGGGACGAGGAAGCGCGGCGTTGGCAGGTCACGACCAGCCGCGGCGATCGGCTGTCGAGCTGTTTCATGGTCTTGGCCGGGGGCATTCTGCACAAGGCCAAGTTGCCGGGGATCCCCGGGATCGAGAACTTCGAAGGCAAGGCTTTCCACACCAGCCGCTGGGACTACAGCTACACCGGCGGAAGCCCCACCGAGCCGATGGACGGCCTGGCCGACAAGCGAGTCGGCGTCATCGGCACCGGCGCCACGGGCGTCCAGGTGGTGCCCCAGATCGCCCGCGTAGCCAAGGAGCTTTACGTCTTCCAGCGGACTCCGGGTGCGGTGGGCGTCCGCAATCAGCGGCCCACCGACGTCGAGTGGTTCCAGAGCCTCGAATCCGGTTGGCAAAAGGAGCGGATCGTCAACTTCACCCAGGCGGTAACCGGCGCCCAGCCCGAGGTGGACCTGGTTGATGACGGCTGGACCGAGGTGATGTGGGTCGACACCCGGAGCGTCCCCGACTCGGCGGAGGAGGTCGAGGCGCTCGAGCGGTCCGACTTCGAGACCATGGAGGCGATCCGGCAACGCATCGACGAGATCGTCCAGGATCCCGAGACGGCTCAGAAGCTCAAGCCGTACTGGGGCAAGCACTGCAAACGGGTCTGCTTCCACGACGAGTACCTACCGGCGTTCAACCTACCCAATGTGCATCTGGTGGACACCGATGGACGTGGCGTCGACGAACTCACCGCGCGCGGCCCGGTGGTGAACGGCGTGGAGTACCCGGTGGATCTGCTCATCTATGCGTCCGGCTTCGAGGTCACGACAGATCTGCACCAGCGGCTCGGCTTCGACCCCCAAGGTCGCCACGGCGTCACGCTCTCGGAGCGGTGGGCCAAGGGCGCCCACACCCTGCACGGGGTGCTGGCCAGTGGGTTCCCCAACCTGCTCCTGATCAGCCTCGTCCAGGGTGGGTTCGGCACGAACTTCTCACACCTGCTCTCGGAATCGGCCAAGCACGTGGCGAACATCGTGGAGACCTGCGTCGAGCAGGGGATCGCTGTCATCGAGCCGGAGGAGGCCGCTGAGGAGGAGTGGCTCGCAGTGCTCCACCGCGTCGGCGCCGGCGGCGCCCGCTATTTCCAGAGCTGTACGCCCAGCTTTTACAACAGCGAGCAGCAGGCGATAGACGCCCGGGCGGCCCGGAACCTCACCTACTCCGGAAGTCTTCTGGATTACATCGGGTACCTGGAGCAGTGGCGCCAGGAGCCCGACTTTGCGGGCGTCTTGGTGCAACGAGCGGAAGCTATGGAGAATGGGTAAGTGGGCTCGTAGGTCATCTCCGGACCGTGACGAGGTGCCTGTGGCGGTCTGTCTGATCCTTCATGGGCGTGGTGACCTCAGCTGAGGCTTCTCCCCCAATAGCCCTCGGCTGGACCAGCTGAGGGCTTTAATCGATGGGCCGGTTCCAGTCCCCCTGCGGACGCTCTCCCTAACCTGGGCTCATGGCCTCAATCCCCGCACGACGCCACCCACTAGATCAGTCAGGTATCCCATCCTCCAGTTGCACCACTAGCGAGTCGAGCCAGTTCGCGGCCTGTGTAAGGTCGTCAACCAGCATTTGTAGCGAACTACCGGTAAACAAATCAGGGGATGGATTTCCTACAACTTTCTCCTGAGCCTGGGTGGCAAACAGGCGCAGTCTGTCAATGAGATGGTTGAGCTGCTGTCGCTCGTCCTCCGGTCCTGGCACTTCGGGCTCTTCGAATTCTGTCATCGGTCTCCTGGGCGGTAGCGGTCGCTCCTCGCCTCCTCATCGTAATTCGCTCGACGGCCTCGAAACCTTCCTGCGCGTTATGGGACAGTCTCCACTTTGTACCGACGGTGAACCCGACATGACTGAATTGCTCGTCGCGATTGGCCAATACGTCTAGGTCAGTCGCCATCAGTCCGGAACTGAAGTGTTCTCGCTTCCGAGTCGCGCCGGGCAATGCGATGGCGCAAGATCAGTCAATGACTTACCGCCAAATCACTCTGACGCCAACGGCGATATTGACCTGGCTACGCTCGTGCGATGAGTGAGGGAAGGAAGTGCGAATTTCCATTGTCCTCGCGGCTCTCAAGTATCGCCGTAGCTGTCATCGTGGCATCTGTGTGCGGAGCTGGCTGCTCGAGCCCGGGCGCAGGCTCGACAGCGAAACCGAAACCAACGGTCACGCTCGCTGCTCAGGCGTATGAGTGGGGATTGCCGCTCATGGTGTCAATGAGGACAGCAGAGACATTCTCGAAGGCGATCGGGGTTGACCACCTAGTGAACCAGACCAATTTGACGGGACCTGGACCCCAGATCGTTGTTTCACCCAACGTGGACACGCTTTACAGCGTGGCCGTACTCGACCTCCGGAGAGGACCGGAAATGCTGACGGTGCCGGCAATCCAGAATCGCTACTACGTCTACCAATTCCTCGACATGTTTACTCAGTCATTTGCCTACGTCGGTACTCGGGCCACCGCCGGACGGGCCGGATCGTGGGTGGTTGCAGCCCCAGGATGGCACGGACAGGTCCCGACGGGTGACTCGGTGATCCGCTCGTCGACTCCCGTGGTGTTCCTCCTCGGTCGATTCCTTGTCTTTGGCGAGACAGACCTACCGGCGACTCGGGCCATGATGGCTCAGGTCCGATTGGCACCACTGAACGGTGCCCCATCGCTTGGACAGAGCCACTCTCGACCCAACGGGACGGAATCGACAGCCACCTTGCCGGCTACTCAATTGGGCCTCGGAGCAGCTCGCGGAAGCCCTCAGAACGTCGCCCAGGCCGGCGCGGCCTTCTTCGACGAGTTGGGCGATGACCTGGCCGTCAATCCACCGACGACTAGTGCCGACCGTTCCGAGCTTGACCGGTTCGCGTCACTCGGGGTGGGGCCGGGGCGCCACCCCGCCGCAAACGGCACGAGCACCCGCCGTGCGGCACTGGCCCGGGGTGTATCAGAGGGGGCGGCACAGGTACTACGGGCAGTGGCTTCAACTTCCCACGGCGTCAACGGCTGGGTGGAGCACCTCGACGTTGGCCGCTATAGCTCCAACTTTCTGGTTCGGGCTGAGATCGCTCAGACGGGCTGGGGTTCCAACATTCCTCAAGAGGCGGTTTACATCAATTCCAGTCGCGACGGTCATGGCGATCCGTACTCGGGGAGTCGTAGTTACGTCATGCGATTTCCTGCTGGCTCGCTCCCTCCCGCCAAGGCCTTCTGGTCATTGACTGCTTACGGTCCGGACAGGTTCTTAGTGGCCAATGCAGAGGACCGCTATTCGATCGGCAGCCATACTCCGAGACTGCAAACCAACCCAGATGGCTCGCTCGATCTGTACCTTCAAGCGACTCTCCCCTCAGCTCACACGTCGAATTGGTTGCCAATTCCAACGGACGAGTTCACATTGACGATGCGGATCTACCTGCCGCTCCCTCCCGTTCTTTTGGGGAGGTACCGCCTTCCACCGGTGGAACCCACAGACCCGTAGCCTCAACAACGTACGGTCGTCAACGCCCCTGGCCGATGTCTAGGGATGAGAAGGACCCACAGTCAATCTGACTAGGAGTCGCGTCGACGCGAATGAGCCAAGCCTTTGGCGGCGAGGGTGACGACTGGCGGCTTGCGTCGCTTGGTCTGCCTCAAGGCTTCCTGAGCCGATGCGGCGGGCCTCACAGTGGTGTTACCTTGGGCGGGCAATGCACACAGTGGCGACTCCTGCACGCAGCTCGCGCACCAAAGGGGGTTCCCGGTGGTAGACACCGCACCGGTCACCGACTGGTCGACCGACTTCGACGTCATGGACCCGGAGTACCTGACCGACCCGTTCAGCATCTGGGACGAGCTGCGCCAGACCTGCCCAATCCCGCACACCGACCGGCGCAAGAGCAGCTGGATGCCGCTGCGTTACGAGGACGTGACTGCTATCGCCCACGACATCGAGCACTTCAGCTCGCTGAAGGTGGCGGTCATCCCCGGCGACGAGGACGAGGACCCTAACGCCGACTTCGACGGACCGAACCTGGAGTACGGCCTGCCTCCGATCTCCGCCGACCCGCCCTTGCACACCTGGACGCGACGCCTCCTGCTGCCGTGGTTCTCCCACAAGCGGGTGGACTCCTACGTGCCGCTGACGCGCGAGCTCTGCCGATCGCTGCTCGACGGCTTCGCGGACAAAGGGCATGCGGACGCAGCGGCGGACTACGCCCAACAGATCCCGGTCCGGGTGATCGCACGCATCCTTGGGGTGTCGACAGACCTGGCCGACACTTTCACGGGGTGGGTGCGCGACGTCCTCGAGTTCGCCGACGACGCAGAGCGCCGCCAACGCGGCGCGGAGGGCCTCCTGTACTACTTCATCGAGCAGCTCTCGTACCGGAAGGAAAACCCCGGCGACGACCTGTTGAGCGAGCTGCTGCACACCGAGGTGGAGGGGCAGCCCGTGGACGACGGCATCGTCCTGGGCATGGCGGCACTCGTCCTCATCGCCGGCGTCGACACGACCTGGAGCGCCATCGGCTCGTCGCTGTGGCACCTGGCCACGCAGGCCGAGGACCGCAAGCGGCTGGTTGATGAGCCGGCGCTTATGCCCACCGCGGTCGAAGAGCTGTTGCGGGCCTACTCGCCGGTGACCATGGCCCGGGAGGTGACCGAGGACATCGACTACGCGGGTTGCCCTCTGAAGAAGGGCGACAAGGTGCTGATGAACTTCCCGGCCGCCAACCGCGACCCCGAGGCGTTCGAGCACCCCGAGGTCGTTCTGCTGGACCGGGCGCACAATCGCCATGTTGCCTTCGGCTCGGGCATCCACCGCTGCGCCGGGTCGAACCTGGCCCGCATGGAGCTGTCGGTGGCGCTCGAGGAGTGGCTGGCCCGCGTCCCCGAGTTCTCGCTCGCCGACGGCGAGGAGATCACCTGGGCGGGCGGCCAGGTACGTGGCCCGCGTCTCCTGCCGGTAATCTTCCCATGAAGATCCGGGTCGATCCCGACAAGTGCCAGGGACACGCCCGCTGCTACGACTTGGCGCGGGAGCTCTTCGACGTCGACGACTACGGCCAGTCGAGCGTGATCGTCGACCAGGTGCCGGCCGAGCTCGAGGACAACGCCCGCCTGGCCATCGCAAACTGCCCCGAGTACGCCATCGAGATCATCAGCGAGTAGCCGGCCCCGGCCAACCACGTTCGCTTTCGCCTGCGTTGACCGTGCCGCGATCCTCCTGACGCGCGGGCCTAGTTCGCCCGGCGCCGTCGCGGCTCAGGTGGGGCAGTAAGAGGCGGTCAGCATTGGTGCACGTCAACGGGGTTATTAACTACCTCGACAGGCCGCATGGCGGGTTTCCGATGGAAGGCATTTGAGCCGATTGTGATGACACATTGATGCTAAGGCCGCAGAAATTGCCGCTCACCAATGGTGACCCGCCACGATTGGTGGGCCGCGTGGCAACCTGAGGAGATGGATCTAGCAGAGCTCCTGACTCTGCCTGGGGTCAGGGAGGAGTGCGTCCTGCGCTCCAACGTTGGCTTCATGGCACTGCACGGCGGATCGCAGGACCGGGGCACCGACCAGATCGCCAGCCGGGCGGCTGAGCAAGCGGGCGCGTCCTACTACACCGTCGTCCAGCCGGCGGAACTGCGGGTGCATCTCACGTCGCGGCGGCACAATCCCGAACACTCGGCGCTATTCCGAGCCTTCTTGCGACACGTGGACATTTCCATTTCGGTGCACGGATACGGGCGCGATGGATTTGCCCTCTGGATCGATCCAGATCGCGGCCTAGTGATCGAGCCGTATGGGCCGGCTATTCGGGGGAACCAGAGCGGACCACTGAGAGGGATCATCCTGGGTGGGCTCAATGTTGACCTCCTTAGCGCAGCTCGCCAGCTTTTGCATAAGCGCTTCGCGGACTATCACGTGGCCGACGGGCGCGTGCGACTCGGATTTCATCCCGACAATCCGGTCAATCTGCCCTCCGCACGAGGTATCCAGGTCGAACTGCCTCCGGGCCTGCGTGGAATCGGTGAGTTCGGCGAGGACCCCGTTCCCCGCCACGACGGAGTGGTCACCGAAGTGGTCGCTGCGCTCGTCGAGCTGGCGAATCGGGCCAGCGAACTTGCTCGTACGTCGCCGGCACCCTAGACGGGGGTTGCTTGCTCAGCCGAGCGCACGGAGGCCGCAAAGACCCGCGCTTTATTCGCTGGCCACGGACGCTTGCTCTGCGCCCGTCTCGCTGCGGCCAAGCACTCCCGTGCCGTCGTGCGTTGTTTGGTGACGATCCAATCGTGTGGACCTTCAGTCAATCTTCTCTCGGTAAGGCAACGCTCGAAATCCGGTCGCTCAGCAGCTGAGGCCGCATAGCTGCGACCCTATTCGCCTTGGATGTCCTCAGCGGCCGGCTGAGAACGCCGACTTCGCCATCCTCAACTACGAGGAGGTGTGGGTCCTCAAAGACGAGACGACTCCTTGGGGCTACGTCGGTCGTCTCAATCTGTGACTGAGTCGAAGATGAACTTGTTCGGAGTCGCGGTTCAACCGGAGACTGCGTAGAGCTTCCAGCTCCCCGGCACCCCCTTCAGCATGTGCTCACCTCGGTCATTGAACTCAATGCCCGAGCCAACCACGAGGTCCTTGACGGTGCCCGAGACAAGAACCTCGCTCGGTGAGGCCAGAGAACCGACGCGAGCTGCGATGTGAACGGCGAGGCCACCCAGATCGTTGCCCCTCACCTCGCATTCACCGGTGTGGAGACCGATACGCAGCTCGATACCGAGGGCTCGAGAGGCGTCGATGATCACCTGGCCACAACGGATGGCTCGAGCCGGACCATCGAAGGAAGCGACGAAGCCGTCTCCCGTCGTGTTGACCTCCCGACCTCGGAAGATCCGAAGCTGTTCGCGGACAATTTGATCGTGGCGATCCAACAAGGACCGCCACCGTTGATCACCCAGCGAGGATGCATGTTCGGTTGATCCGACGATATCGGTGAAGAGTACAGAGACCAGCACTCGGTCGATATCGGTTACTGGTCTCGTACCGGTCAAGAACTCGGCCACTTCGTCGAAGATCAAGTCCTCCTGGCTGAAGATCAACATGTCGTGGCCCGGCAGCTCCACGAACTTGGATCCCTCAATGTGCTCAGCCACATAACGCCCATGAGCGATGGGCAGGAAGCTTGGATTGTCGGCGCTCAGGACCAGCGTGGGCACCCGGAGGAGCGAAAGCACTGGGCGAGCATCGAGGTTCCGAAGCAGGTAGTCGTACTGTGCGGCCGCGGTTCTCGGGGTGACCGACGACCGGAAGAGGCGAGCAAGAGCATGGCGGCGGACTGGGTCTTCCGGGCCAGCTGCACCAGCAAGCGAGAGAAACTCCGGCGTGCCCCAGTGGGTCCGGAGGAACTCGATGACGAAATCGAGCGCCTCAGGTGTGAAACCGATCGGATAGTCGTCAGCGACCAGATATCGGGCACTGGTATTGCACAGCACCAGGGAATCGACCCGTTCGGGATGTGCAGCGGCATAGAGGATCGCGATCGGGCCAGCATCGACCGTCGCGAGAATGGATGTCTGCTCGGACCCGACCGCGTTGAGGACGCTTTCGATGTCTTCCGTCCACTCCTCCCATGTTGGTATGGCGTTGCGCGGCACACCGTCAGATGCCCCTGTGCCTCGTCGATCGAGAAAGATCAAGCGGCGTAACGACGCCAGCCGTCTGAGGAAGTGGGCAATGTCGGGGTCCTCCCAGGCCATTTCGACGTTGCTGCCAAGCCCGTTGAAGAAGATGAGGTCGGAGGGTCCCTCTCCGAGGACCTGGTAGGCAACGTCAGCATCCCCGACGGCCACGTACTTGGTGTCCGGGCGGCTCATGAGGCAAACAGTCTGACTTGCATTCCAGCTCGATGTCAGACTCTTCTTCGGCGAGGCTTTGCGGGCCACGAGCCATCGTCTTCACTGCAGACGCAATGACGATTGGCTGCCCGAGGCGATCGACCAGACGATCGGTTCATCAACCAATGCGTCGAGCGCTGGCGTCTGTCGGGCAGCGCTTGGCCATCTGATCGTCCGAGGGGTCGAGTCGCGACCATTTGGCCCTCTTCGATACCCGCCACTGACCCGGTGCTATGAGCCTTGATCCACCGAATAACTGCCTGATCCGGTAGCCGCTCATCCGCGGAAAGT
>JADEYI010001298.1_pt1 | contig 19834 bp, 19 predicted proteins | sample 8542331 | NCBI WGS metagenome assembly JADEYI01 (sample SAMN16510988, study PRJNA670497) | mine drainage metagenome | isolation source: biofilm near Copperflume 1 | place: Germany: Marsberg coppermine Kilianstollen | collected 2018-02
TCACGCCCGTGATAATCACGACATGATCTTTCAGACGCATAGTTTTCCCTCCAAACGGTAGATAGGTGACAGGTGCGATGGTATTGCCGTCGCACCTGTCACCTATCTACCGTTTATTCTTCGTCGTCGCCCCTATCTTGTGGTTTTTCCAGGCCCGCGAGTGCCAGGCTGCGATGTAAGACGCGCAGCGATAGGAAGGCACATTTCATGCGTGCTGGACTGATGGAAATGCCCAGGGACTCTAGAACGTCCTGCTTGCCAAGCTGCACCACCTCTTCTACTGTCTTCCCCTCGATCATTTCGGAGAGCATAGAAGCTGAAGCCTGGCTGATTGCGCAACCACGCCCTTTAAAACGCACCTCTGTGACGCGGTCTCCCTCCACCTGGAGGTCAATGCCGAGTTGATCTCCGCATAACGGGTTGGAATCCTCGGCATGGGCGGTGGGTGCTTCCAACGTCCCATAGTTGCGCGGATTGCGATAATGGTCCAAAATGTAATCACGATAATCCATTGACATAGGGCATCTCCACTGAGTTATTTGTATACAACCGATGATGAGCATGAGCACATTCACGCGGACATTGCACCACCGGGACGGGCCGATTATTACCTGTCCCCCAGACAGGGTGCGGCGGTGGGCGCGGTAAACCGGCCCCTACAGTTGTATTGCCCGGTGCAGCCCTTGCAGCAGGGCGTCGATTATAGGTTGAAGATTTGTATTGCACGGTGCAGTCCCTGTACCAGGGCATCGATCTCTTCCTGTAATGTATAGACATAGAAACTGGCGCGTGCCGTGGCTGCTAATCCCAGGCGTTCCATCAGTGGCTGCGCACAATGGTGTCCAGCACGAACCGCGACCCCCGCTTCCTGGTCAAGGATAGAGGCCAGGTCGTGGGGATGAATATCTCCTAATGTAAAAGATACCACACCGCCGCGCCGCGCTGCCTCCGGCCCATAGATGGTCAGCCCTGGCACCGCCTGTAACTGTTCCATGGCGTAGTGCGTCAATGCTTGCTCATGTTGCAACACATTTTTCATACCGAGCGTGTTCAGGTAATCGACTGCCGCTCCCATGCCAATCGCCTCAGCGATAGCTGGTGTACCAGCCTCGAACTTCCAGGGTAGATCGTTCCAGGTGGACTGGCGCAAACCAACCGTGCGAATCATATCGCCACCGCCCATGAATGGGGGCATGGCTTCCAGTACGTCACGTTTGCCATACAGCACACCAATGCCCGTTGGTCCCAGCATCTTATGTCCACTGAAACAGAGGAAGTCCGCGTCCAGTGCCTGCACATCAACTGGCAAATGCGGCACGCTCTGGGCCGCGTCAATGAGGACGGTGGCACCAACGGCGTGCGCCTGGGCAATCATCTCACGCGCCGGGTTGATCGTGCCAAGTACGTTCGACATATGGGTGAAGGCTACCAGTTTGGGTTGCTGTCGCAAAAGTTGTTCGTAGATATCGAGGCGCAGGAGGCCATCATCGGTAGTGGGGATAAACTCCAAACGCGCTCCCGTGCGCTGCGCAAGCAGTTGCCAGGGAACGAGGTTGCTGTGATGTTCCATCTCTGTTAGAACAATGACATCACCGGCGACGATGTTTGCGTTGCCCCAACTATAAGCTACCAGATTGATGCTCTCAGTGGTGTTGCGGGTAAAGATGATTTGTTTGCTCTGACGCGCATTGATGAAACGGGCCACCTTCACACGCGCCTTCTCCATCGCCGCTGTGGCCTCTTCGCTGATCTCATAGACGCCGCGATGGACATTGGCGTTGAACGTTTCGTAGTACACGCTCATGGCCTCGATGACGGCACGCGGCTTCTGCGAGCTAGCGGTACTGTCCAGGTAGACCAGTGGTTTCCCGTGGACGGTGCGCGACAAAATAGGGAAGTCGCTGCGAATCTCTGTAATTGAACGGACTTTCGTGTCCGCTATGCTAGCCTTGTCCGATGTGAGCATAATACTACCTGCCTGATTTCTTTTCTAGCTTCATTCCCGATCCCAAGGGTACCTCGCAAGCGGCAATCCATTATGAATGGTGTGTAGGGGCCGCTTTAGCGTGCCCACCGCCGATTTATCGGCCCGTCCACTTGCCGATAAATCGGCGGTGGGCACGCTAAAGCGGCCCCTACGCTTGCTACACGCTTACGTGAAATGGATTGCCCGCAAGGTACACCCTGGGGTGGACGGGAGCAAGCTCTTCGTCCTTAATATTCTGTCAGTTTAATCTCTTCATCGACTACGGTTTTGTCGAGGCTGATGGCGTGTTCATCTACGCCTTCGATCTCCCAGCGTTCCTGTGCATCCACCCAGGTATCGGCTTCGGATTCGTAGGCACCGCTCATGCGGCGCACAATGCTGCGGCGCAGGCGGATACGTAGATTCTCCAACGGCACACGCTGGAGAACAGGTTCAAAGAAACCTTGCACGATAATGCGCTCGGCCTCTGCGCGAGCTATGCCACGCACCATCAGGTAAAAGAGTTGCTCTTCGTCGATCTGTCCGGTGGTGGCACCGTGGCTGGCACTGACCTCGTTAGCTCCAATTTCCAGGCCAGGGATGGATTCCGCCCGGCACTCGCTGCTCAAAAGCAGGGTGTGATCGGAGAGGAAGGAGGCCGTCTGCTGGGCTTTGGGCTGCACGCGAATCATGCCTTGAAATTCCACGCGAGACTTATCGGTCAATACGCCTTTGACCAGGGTCTCGGCGTTCGTAGCGATGGCATTGTGATCGGAGAGGGTGTTCATGCTAAAACGCTGGTCATGGTCGGCAAAGAAGACGCCCACCAGTTCCGCGACGCTGCCATTGCCGCGCAAGGACGCGCCAATGTTGGCCAACGTCACTTTGCTGCCCAGATCAGCCATGACCCAGGTGATACTACTGTCCTTTTCGTGCACAGCATTCTTGTTGGTGACATTCCAGACGTTCTGACCCAGGTCTTGCATATTGCTAAACTCGACACTGGCCGCGTTCCCGGCGAACACCTCTACCACATCGTTTAAGAAAGCGGGTTGTTCGCCTGCGACGGATGAGTTATATTCGTTCACGTAACGCACACTGCTCAGCTCTTCCGCGATAATCAAGGTATGTGCGAACGTGGCCGAGGTTGGCACATCCAACCAGATTTGCGTAAGGATGGGTTCCGCGATCTCGACGCCTTTGGGAATATAGAGGAAGGCACCACCGCTCCAGAAGGCCGCGTGCATAGCAGTGTACTTGTTGCTTGCGACAGGAACACACGTCGTCATGAAGTATTGTTGCACCAGCTCAGGATAGTCACGCACAGCGGAATCGAGATCGGTCAGGATGACACCTTGTTGCCGCAGTTCCGGGTCAAGTTCCGCACGTACCACCGAGGCGTTGCGCTGGACAAGCAGACCAGCACGCGCATCCACCAGAGCATCTTTGAGAGATTGCTCAATTTCGGCTGACAATGCGCCGTTGCCACTGGCGGGAACATAAGGATTCAGTTCCTGGAAATTATAATTGGCCACTGTCCGCAATGTACCAAGGTCGCCACGCCGTCCCAGTGGAGCCGGCATGCTCTCGTACACGTCCCAGGCGTGCAGACGCTTCTGTAGCATCCACTCAGGCTCTCCCTTCTGGCGCGATAGCTCCACGACCGCGTCGCGCGATAGCCCATGTAACACGTCATTAGCCATTGACAATCACCCCGTTCTCTTCCTCGGCGGGCTTGAGCCATTCATAGCCCTTCTCCTCGAGTTCATAGGCCAGCTCTTTCCCGCCAGATTTGACGATGCGCCCATTGAACATCACATGCACAAAGTCAGGGGTGATGTAGTTCAACATGCGCTGGTAGTGCGTGATGAGCAGGATACCCAGGTTGGGGCCGGTCAAGGCGTTCACGCTCTCGGAGACAATTTTGAGGGCGTCGATATCCAGGCCGGAGTCGGTCTCGTCCATCAAGGCAATTTCTGGCTCCAGCAGGGCCATCTGCAAAATCTCGGCGCGTTTCTTCTCTCCACCGGAGAAGCCATCGTTGATTGAGCGGTTGATAAAGCTGTTGTCTACTTTGAGCAGGCGCATTTTCTCCTGCAACAGGGTGCGGAACTCTCTGGGGGGAATGCTCTTGCGTTTGACCATCTTGCCGGTGGGGTTTTCGCCCTCTTCTAACGGCTTGTTGCCTTCGCGTACTGCTTCAAGCGAACGACGCAGGAAGTTGGCAACGCTTACGCCAGGAATGGACATGGGATATTGGAACGCCAGGAAGAGGCGCATGCGAGCGCGACGATCTGGCGAATATTCCAGGATGTTCTCGCCCTTGAACCAGACTTCACCATCGGTCACTTCATATTTCGGGTTGCCCATAATAACATTGGCAAGGGTGCTTTTGCCGGAGCCGTTTGGCCCCATGAGCGCGTGAATTTCGCCCTGTTTCACGACCAGGTTCACACCACGTAAGATTGGTTTGCCTTCAATATTCGCGTGAAGGTTTTTAATTACGAGTTCTGATCCCATTATAAAAACATATCCTCTCTTATTCCGACAGCAACGATGCCCGGTCAGTCAGTCATATAGCTTTTTAGGACAGCGGGCGAACCTGCGGTTCGCTTTCTTTGGCAGGTAGGGCGAACCTCATGTTCGACACAACCTGAATATCTGAAAGAGCAATGAAACGGGAGGACGCATTGTGTTCCTGTGCGGCCTCTGCTCTGGCCAGATCTGCTAACGACATGGTATCCAGGGTCTGTGCCACAACATCGCGCAATTTCACCCAGAGATACTTCGTTCTGCACGAGTCAAGGAAGCCACAGATCTGGGTCATTTCGCCTTCGGTGGCGCAGATCATAGGGGCAATTGGCCCCTCCAGGACGCGCACAATCTCACCCATGGAGATTTCCGCCGGATTTCGGCTCAGTCGGTAGCCGCCGTGCGCTCCGCGGGTGCTACTCACCAGTGATGGTTCGGCTTCTCGCAACAGTTTCACTAATTGCTCAAGATATGCCAATGGCAGCAGTTCTGCCTGTGAAATATCAGTGAGTGAGCGAGGGCGTTCACCATAATGTCGGGCGAGATCGACCATGATCCGCACGCCATATTCGCCTTTTGTCGATATTCCTAAATTCATGGCTTTCTCCCTTCTCGTAATACACACGGTGATCGCCGTCTGTCCGCGGAAATAGCTCCGATTAATCCGACTAAATCACTAGGATATATTTTAACACTTCTGAGCGAAGAGTGCAACAGAGGTTCTGTTAGACTGATGTTTTGATATAAAGCACTAGCACCTCAGCAGAGTTATTGAATATCGGAAGTGTCTCATACTCACTCCAGCAGCCTTGCTCTCAATATAGAGTAATGGTACACTACTAACGGGCAATAGAAAGACAACGCATGATATCCTTATGCCTGGAGAGCGGGAGTAAGCCATGATAGATGCACTAGAAGAAGCTTTTAAGGAAGTAGCACAGCTACCCGAAGACGAGCAACGGTATATTATTGAGATTATACGGCAGGAAATCGCTTCAGAACATCGCTGGCAAACTCTCTTTCACGACCCCCGGTCTGAACCCCTTCTTGAGGAACTAGTAAATGAGGCGCTGGCAGAAGATGCGTTCGGGGAAACAGAAGAGATCAGAGGAGACGATTTTCTCTCTTGAAATCGAAGCGCACGAAGCAATTTCACGCTCTTTTTGCAGAACTACCGATGCCAGTACAACGGCAGGCAAATGCCGCCTATCGTCTCTTCAAAGCTAATCCTTCGCATCCAAGCCTTTCTTTCAAACAAGTCAGCCCTCGCGGCCCTGTCTACTCAGTGCGTGTCGGCCTTCATTATCGTGCCCTTGCCATCCGCAAACCAGATGAGATAATCTGGTTCTGGATCGGTTCCCATGCTGAGTACGATAAAATGCTTTCTCGTTTATAAGAATTGGAAAGCCCTGATACTACCTCAATTCATACGCACAACAACTCATTGAGTGGACACGAGAGATATTTGACATTCAGGGAGTTCGGTAACTGATGAGCATACAGCGAAAGGAGTTCTCTTTATAAGAAGCTCAATAAAGAAAGAGATCATAGCACAAGATACGCCCCAACAGACAAATCATAGTGTAGTAGTCTACGCGGGAGTGTGGTTCGCTGCCGTCGCATGGGGTACATCATTTGTGGCGGCACGTTACCTGTTGCATCCGGCAACGGCAGGATTGGTTGCGCTCAGTCCTACCCTGCTAGCAGCGGTACGTTTCAGCATCGCCTCTCTCTTCTTTATAGTTCCTCTTGTGAGTGCAGTGGTGCAGCGTCAAATTTCCTGGCGTGACTTACTGCGCATGACTTTGCTCGGACAAATCACCTTCTCGCTCTATTTCTGGCTGCAATACACCGGTGTCCAGCAGACAAATGCCAGTATCTCCTCTATCCTCGTTGTGGGCCTCATTCCCGTAGTTACCGCTATTTTCGCTCAATTTATCGGCAAAGAGCAACTCAGATGGGCCAATATGCTGGCACTCCTGCTTGGCTTCAGTGGCGTGGTGATTATCGTGTTCCAAAAACCACTGGCTGTAACCCTGGCATCGGGTTTTCTCTTTGGTGCTCTATGTCTGGTAGGCAATGCTTTTGCCTTCGCGGCCTATGCCACCCTCAGCAAACGCTGGATGACGAATATTTCACCGCTCGTGATGACGGGTGGCACGATGCTCAGTGGAGCGGTGGGACTGGTCTTGCTCTCACTGCTCGATCCAGTAGGGAACAATTGGGGCGCGATTGTGCGGTTGGATGGCGTGCAATGGTTCGCGTTGCTCTTCCTGTCCGTGGTCTGCTCGGTGATTGCCTATTTTGCCTACAATACAGCCCTCACCAGGGTTGCCGCCTCCAAGGTAGCCGTGTACATCTATTTTGAACCTGTCGTGGCCGTGCTATTGGGGGTAACATTGCTGGGCGAACCCCTCAATTGGCAGATCATTGTTGGGGCGGGAGCAATTGCCGGGTCTATAGCGTTGGTCACGTTGACGAAACAAGGAAATAGAGAATAAAGATACGTCTTCTTCGACTGGGGAGATGCTTGCCTGGCCCATCCCTTCTGCTCCATGTTCATCGCGCTGCGTGACGCTAAATACAGGCTGGAGTACGACGATGAGGCCCTGGCACGCTTGCGTCAGGCATACCTTTCAGCCTGGACAGCATACGCACCGATGGAAGATTTGCAGCGAGCATTCGCGCTGGCCCATCGCCTGGGTAGCCTGTACAGGGCTTTGACGTGGTACCGCCTCCTGTCGCGCATGGCACCGGAGGCACGCTGGCGGTTTGAAGACGGGACGCTGTACTTCCTGCGCGTGTTTCTAGGGACTGAGGAATGAAGGACTGATTTCAGCTTACTTACTTGTCTTTCATAACAAACAAGCTGCCCATAACAAAAAGAGGCAGCATCTATAATTTTCTCTCTCATTATAAACACTGTCTCTAGCTTACGGTACTAAAAGGGTTCCATTATGCTACTATGTATTGATTATGAAACGCTTGCTGTCGCCCAAGCGGTACCAGTTTAGGAATTTAATGAGTTGGTGCAACTTGCATAGAAACTTTGATAGGGCCTTCCCCTGCTTGAGTCTGACGAAGCGTAATATCGGCGGTTACATGAAGAGCTGAGAGCAACTCTATCAGGGTGTTTAGTGTTGGATTAACATCATTCGCGGAGAGCAATCGGGCTATTGCTTCTCGTTTCTTTCCGGTACGATTCGCTAATTCTTCCTGGCTGATATCCTGCTGCCTACGCAGCAGATCAAGCGCATGCATAATATGCAACTCTGCATCCATCTCCCAGTAACCTTCTGCAACTTCTGGGTTCTGTAGACGCTTTTGTAAACGTTGCTCAAATCTATTCATTGTCTTCCTCCTGTACAGGACTGACATGGCGAGTACGTAAGTATTCTATCCAGTAAGTGAATGCTTTTCTCAAGTCAGTAGCTGATGCAGGTTCACCTGTTCGTTTGATATAACCATGAAGCAACACTATGTGCTTTCCATCAAAACCAAAGAACTCACGCGCAAGCATTCCACTTTGGATAACTCGAATCTCCCACAACCCCTGGTATTCATGACACTTTTCAATATAGCCACCTCCCAAGGAATAACCATGTAATTGTAATGCAGGGGCAATCCGCAGCAACTTTCCCGATAGTTTGGGATATGTGCGGTCTAAAGCATCTTCAAAAATTTCGGCAGGTTGAGTTGTGTCTCCTTGCTCAAAGTACTCGATCTTCCACATCATACAATATCCATCCCTAAAAATATTGTAACATGTATGTTACCTCAATATTGTAACATACATGTTACGAGTTTGCAATCTCTTGTACATGGCGTTGCGACTGAGTGCGGGTTTGGTCGTCGGTCTGCCGGGACGATCCCTGACCTTCTGCGTATCCATAGTGAAGTGGCAGTGCCACACGCACATTCACATGACACAGCGTCATAAACAAGGGTGGTGAATGAATCCTGGCATGCTGGCCAGGGCCTGTGAATGAGTGCCAGGGCGACCGCGAGGGTCGCCCCTACTATACTACGAAGCCTGTTTTGTGCGTAATGCGTGTATAGTAGGGGCGACCCTCGCGGTCGCCCTGGTAGCCAGCATTGTCCTCTCAGCAATCATTCACAGACTCTGGCGTTCTGGCAGAGTCGCTGGAAATTTGTTCTTATCCATGTTATACTTCGTGGGCTACAGTAAGAAGGTCCCCTAGCGAACTACATGGAGGACATAGAAACATGCGTGCTGATCGGCTCCTCGCGCTCTTGCTGCTGCTACAAACTCGCGGGCGGATGACCGCGCACGAATTGGCGGAGCAGTTGGAGGTTTCGGAGCGCACCATTTACCGCGACATGGAAGCACTCAGCGTGGCCGGTATACCTGTCTATGCTGAACGCGGCCCTGGTGGCGGTTGCAGTCTGCTTGACGGTTATCAAACCCGACTGACTGGCCTGACGGCAACAGAGGTACGAGCACTGTTCTTGTTGCACATGGCAAGCCCATTAGCTGATCTTGGTCTCACTAAAGCACTCGACGATGCCCTGCTGAAACTCTCGGCGTCGCTGCCCGTACCCCAACGCAACGACGCGGAACAGGTGCGACAACGTATCCACCTGGACAGTACCGCCTGGAATGCGAACGCGGAGACGATGTGTCACCTGCACACTATCCAGGAGGCTATCTGGCAGGAGCGTGTGCTCGTTCTTTCGTATCGAGAAAGTCATAGCTACTGTTGTGAGCAACTCGTGGAACCTTATGGACTGGTCTCGAAAGGCTCTGCCTGGTACCTTGTCGGTGCTGCCACTGGCGAAAGCAAGGTATTTCACGTCTCCCGCGTTGCGGCAGTTATGCTTACGGCAGAACACTTTATCCGTCCCGCGAGTTTTGACTTGCCGCACTACTGGTCTGAGTATTGCCAACAATTGAACGCGAACAATGCTTGCCAACCAGTACCCGCTCGGAGGTCAAAGTACCAGACCCAACAAAAAAAACGGATTTCGATTGTTCATCACTCGCAGCAACCTCAACAAAAAAAACGGTTTCACCTGCCCGGCATCAGCAGCGGCAGCCTCAACAAAAAAAAAGCCATTTTAATTTCAACTCATGCCCCGCTTCCTACGCAAAGCAAAGAAAAAAACCGTCTTCTCCACTCTCTACAATCTGTTCCTCGGCAACAATTAAAAAAAATAAATTTCCCTCGCCCACTGGTATCGACTTCGCTTCTCTCGTGTGCATAGTGAACTGTCTGCACCTCTATTTCCCTTTTCGACGTGTCTAAAAAGAATAGGGTAGTATAAGATAGCAATAAACGTGATTAGTATTACATCTTCATGAGGTGAAAACCATGTGTGGTCGCTTTACACTTACCGTCAATATCGACACCATTGCCAAAGCTTTTGGCGTCGCGCCAACCTTAGATAGTTCAGCACGCTATAATGTTGCCCCTATGCAAGATGTCGTCACCATTCTGCGCGAAAGCGAGGAAAGTGTGCCTCATATGGAGTGGTTGCAGTGGGGATTAGTGCCGACATGGGCGAAGGATGAGACCATAGGCTCAAAGATGATTAATGCCAGGGCGGAGACACTGGCAGAGAAGCCGAGCTTCAAGCGGCTCTTGCGCAATCGGCGTTGCCTGGTGGTGGCCGATGGCTTCTACGAGTGGAAAAAAGAGGGTACAGCCAAAACTCCCATGTTTATTACGCTGCAAGATGGTGCGCCATTTGCCTTTGCCGGTCTGTGGGATATCTGGCACGGCCCCGATGGACGCGATATCCATAGTTGCACGATTATTACAACGCAACCCAATGACCTGGTCGCCACCATTCATGACCGCATGCCCGCCATTTTGCCAGCAAAAGCCCGTGAGATGTGGCTGGATACCGCTCTGCACGAGGAGCAGGCACTCCTGCCTCTGCTTGCCTCTTATCCCGCCGATAAGATGATAGCTCGACCCGTTTCGCGCCTGGTGAACAATCCGAAAAATGAGGGAGCGGCCTTGATTGCGTAGGGGAAGCAATTTACCTTGCCAGTACGCGTGCCGCTACTTTGGGCGCATCCACTTGTTCATTTTTGTTAGAGGCTAGCGAGCGGATGGCCTCTATCGTCTCCTGGGCGTTGCGCACGAATTCGGCGCGAACGGGGAGACGCGCCTTGAAGTCTTCTACCGGAACATCATCCAGGAAGCGCACACCTTCATTGTCCAGCATTACGCGTGGCAACAGGACGAGGTCACCCAGGTTGCTATTCGCTTCCAGGGCAGTCAGAACATCTTGCCCACATAGTAAGCCGGCGACAGTGACTTCCGCGCCGAAGAAGGTGTTCATCACCGGCAATACCTGCACGTCCAGTTGCTCTGTCTGGCGGAGGTCTGCCGCGAATTGCTCGATAACCGATTGTGCCATCATACTGGTGACGAGGGTCACGCGTCGGGGTGTTGGCATGCTGGTCGGCAATTTGCGCTTGCTGCGGTTCCATTGCTCGATCAGGTAGCGTGTCATGCCGACCCCGTTTTCAATCTGAGAATAGGAGCCGTAGTGCTGGGCGGGCGGGAACTCATGGCCCGTGATATAGTACCACTCGTCGGAGAGATAGACGAATGGATAGCCATCGCTATCCTCCGTTGCGAAACGACGTTGCTGTGCCTCCACTTGCTCGATAATCACCTCGGCCTCTTCACGCGTATAGTGCCGCAACGGCGGCAAATCGCCTGTTTTGATCATATTGTTATACTTCGTGAGGCCGACCGGCACGACTGAGATTGATTCGACGATGGGGCGCAGTGTTGCCAAATCCGCGATGCTGCGCTCAAGTTGCGCTCCATCGTTGATAGTAGGACAGAGTACAAGCTGGGTATGGCAGGTGATATGCATATCGCCCAGGCGTTTGATGTGGTTGAGAACATCCCCTGCTCGTGGCCCATCCACCATCTGGCGACGCAGGTCGGGATCAGTGCAGTGAACGGAGACGTAGAGGGGTGTCAACTTCTGCTCGTCCAGTCGCTGCCAGTCGTGTTCCTTCAGGTTGGTCAAGGTGATAAAGTTGCCAAAAAGGAAAGAGTAGCGGTAGTCATCATCCTTGATATAGAGTGAGGAACGCATCCCGTGTGCTAACCCCGGTTGGGGCGCAAAGCGTTCGGGCAACCCTTTAATAAAACAGAAGACACATTTATTGGCACATTGCCGAATAAAGGGAGCGGGTTCTTCACCGAACAGCACGCCAAGATTTTCATCACTAGACTTTGTGATCTGCACTTCATGCGCATTCAGTTGCCGCTCGAAGCCAATGGTCAACTCTTCATCGGCCACATAGAAGCGATAATCCACCAGGTCGCGTACCATATTTCCATTTATTGTGCGAATAAGATCACCGGGTTGCAGTCCTGCCCGGTCAGCAGGGCTTTCAGGCACTACCTCACGCACCCATCCATACATTTTTGGCATTGATTTGTTCCTTATTAATTAAAAAAATAGACCAGCGAAAAAGACAAAGGGGAAGTTTCGGCATCGCAGGGGTCCGAAGCAACATATGCCACTCATTATAACCACCATAACAGGTTACGTCAAATTTATGGGCCATTATGCTGCGTCGTTTTTTCCGTTTCTCTCGTGATATCTATAGGATAGAAGCTGAAAAAACAGTGACGAAGGAGTCATCTCCATGAAAAGGCCGACCAAAAACTTACGTTGGGGCATTGCCATCCTCTTAGGCGTTGGCATTGTCGTTAACTACCTGGATCGTGTAAATATTTCCGTAGCGACGAAACCTTTAGAGCAGGACTACCATTTGTCGAGTTTGCAAATGGGCTTTGTACTATCTTCCTTCCTCATTACATACGCGATTCTCCAGATTCCGATTGGCATGCTGCTGGACAAAACCGGGGTCAAATGGCTGATACGGATTGGGACGATTATCTGGACTATCGCCACGTTTATGACGGCCATTGTTAGCGGCTTTGGCCTCATCATTCTTTCGCGCTTTTTGTTAGGCGTAGCGGAAGCACCGGCCTTCCCTGGCTCCTCCAAGGCGACAGGGTACTGGTTCCCCACCAGTGAACGCGGACTGGCAACCTCCGCCTTTGATGCCGCCGCGAAGTTCTCAAATGTCATTGGTGTACCAATTGTCGCCATTGCCGTCACTTTGTACGGCTGGCGCGGCGGGTTCTATCTGACTGGCATTCTCAGTCTGCTCTACGCTATCGTCTTCTGGATTGGCTATCGTGACCCCAGCAAGTCCAGGCGGCTTTCAGAGGAAGAGCGACGCTATATTGTTGAGGGTGGTGCGCAACAAGAGACCAGCGCGACTGAGAAGACCAACACATGGGCCAACCTGGGCTTCGTGCTGAAACAGCCAAAAGTCTGGGGATTAACGCTCGGCTTCGCGGCTTACGGCTACTCATTCTACCTTTTCCTGACCTGGCTCCCCGGTTATCTGGAGACGCAGTTGCATATGTCGGTACTTAAAAGCGGCTTTTATACCATCATCCCCTGGGTAGTCGCTACCATAACTGACATCCTTATCGGTGGTTGGCTCGTCGATGTGCTGATTAAACGTGGCTATGAGCCGACCAGGGTGCGCAAAACGCTCATTACCATCGGCATGTTACTGGGTATCGCGGTGATTGGAGCCGCCTTTACTACGGATGCGAATATCGCCATCATCTGGATCTCTATCGCGCTTGGTGGGCTGGCCTTCGCGGCCCCCATTGGTTGGAGCATTCCGGCTTTGATCGCGCCCAAAGGAACGGTCGGTACCGTCGGCAGCATTATGAACTTCTTCAACAATATAGCCGGTATCATTGCCCCTATCGTAGCCGGTCTTATTATTGATCGCACGGGCTCCTTTGCCCTGAATTTCTTAATCGCTGGTGGCATTTTGATTGTTGGTATCCTGTGCTATCTGCTTCTGCTCGGCAAAATTGAGCAAATTCAACGACCGGGCGACCAGGTACCGCACGTTGATGCTCCTGTGGAGGAACCACCACCTACTGTAGATCGTAAGTCTGCGTAAACAATGTAAACGGAGCGAAATGATGCTCATGAACGAATGACGATGGACATCCTAGCAACTGGACGGGCCGATCAATCGGCGGTGGGCGCGATCAATCGGCCCCTACGGCTCTGTCATTGTTCATGAGCATTATTGCGCCCGTACATAGCGTTTTCACCATCCTCATTAATGGTGCGACTGTTTTCTGTCGATAGTAAGAGAAGATAGTTCGCACAAGAGGATGGTGAAAAGACGTTATGGAACAGGTAGAAGACCAGGTCTATCTTACAGCCAAAGAAGTAACTCACCTGGTAGAGCAGGCAACACAGGCAATTACAGACGATTTGCTGGCCGATGCCATGAAGGAGGAACGCCTCTCTGATGAATGCAAGCGGCTGGAAACGGCCCTGCACATCAGTGAAAAACGCTTCGAAATGGTTGTTGCTAGCGCACCTATCGTTTTGAACACGTATGACCGTGCAGGCATCATTACATTGTCAATCGGAGGTGGCCTGGTATCAATGGGGCGCGCCCCTGGTGAGTCCGTAGGTCATTCAGTGTATGAACTTTACAGTGCGTATCCAGAAATGCTTGGTAATATACGTCGCGCTTTAGCTGGCGAGACTTTTAGTGCTGTTGGCCATGCGCAAGGGCGTGTTTTTAATACCCGTTTTATGCCGATATTTGATCAGCACAACGAGGTCAACAGCCTCGTCAGCATCGCTGTAGATATTACAGAACGTAAAAGGGCCGAAGAATCGCTACGTAAAAATGGGCAAATTTACCAGGCATTAAGCGAGCAAGCTACCGATCTTGTACTCATCATTGATGCTGATGGTACATTCCTGTATCTCAGTCCATCACATCAACGCATCCTGGGTTATGATCCGGAAGCGTTGCTCAACAAGAGTGTCTTCGCCTTCATCCATCCTGAAGACAGAAAACAGGTCAAGGCAGCATTCAGTCTGGCCTTTAGAGACCCAGAAATAGTCGCAAAAACAGCCTGCCGTTTCCCACATGCTAACGGAACATGGGTAATTCTAGAGTGTACTGGACGCAATTGCTTGCAAGACCCGACGGTGAAAGGGTTTATTGTCAATGCCCGCGACATTACTGCCCAAATCAAAATGGAAGAGACGCTGCGGTACCAGGCACTGCACGATGCCCTCACCGATCTTCCCAATCGCACCTTCCTGCAAAAACGGCTTAATCAGGCACTCATGAATGCCGAATGCCAGCAAAACAGTGTGGCCCTGCTCATGATGGACCTTGACCGTTTTAAGGAGATCAATGATACGTTTGGGCACCAGCATGGTGATCTTCTGTTGCAACAGGTAAGTACACGCCTCGTCCAGGCCATTGGCAGTGCCGGTATAGTTTCCCGCTTAGGTGGTGATGAATTTGCTATCTTACTGCCAAAGGCGGATGAGGAGAGTACAGGTATCATCGCTGAGCAACTGCGCAATATACTGGAAGAGCCATTCATGATTGCTGGCTACCCGCTCAATGTCGAGGCCAGCGTTGGTATCGTCTTATACCCGCTGCATGGTACTGACGGTCTGACACTTATGCGCAGAGCCGACGTAGCCATGTACGCAGCCAAGAGTACGCACGAGGGCGTCGCCTTCTACAAAGCAACCCACGATGACCAGTATAGCTCACGGCGGCTTGCCTTGATTGGTGCGCTGCGTCAGGCCATCGCGGCAAACGAATTGACATTGTACTATCAGCCCAAGGTGAATCTCAAAACTGGCTTGACCAACAGTGTTGAGGCTCTCGCTCGCTGGCAACACCCCATCCACGGTTTTGTGCCGCCCGACCAGTTTATTCCGCTGGCCGAACAGACGGGCCTCATCAACTCTCTCACGGCATGGGCGTTAGAAACTGCAATTCGGCAGTGTAGTGTATGGCTTCAAGCAGGACTGAGTATGAGCGTAGCCGTCAATCTCTCTTCCTGGAACCTGCGCGATATCACCTTGCCTGAAACAATTATGTCCTTACTCACACGCTACTCTGTACCTCCGCAACTATTACGAGTCGAGCTAACCGAGAGCATGATCATGACCGATGCCGACCGCGCATTGGATGTCCTGCATCGCCTCTCCGCGCTCGGCATACATATCTCGGTAGACGACTTTGGCACAGGATACTCGTCCCTGGCATATTTGAAACGCTTACCCATCGATGAACTTAAGATTGACCGCTCCTTCGTCCAACACATGCTTGAAGTGGAAGCCGATATCACTATCGTACGCTCTACTATCATGCTGGCGCATAACCTCGGTCTACACATCGTTGCCGAAGGTGTAGAAGACAAGGCAACCCTGAATCTTCTGGCCGACTTTGATTGTGACGTTGCTCAGGGCTACTATATGTCCCGCCCAATACCGGCAGCCGAGCTTGAGTGCTGGCTCCGCACATTCCCACAACTCGTCACACGCTAACACCTTATTCTTTTACGTCGCGCCGCCACGTTAACACAACAGCAATCACCGCGAAAACAATGGAGTAGACCAGGGCCACGATCAGCGTCTGGGTGCCAGTGACTGTGACAAAGGGCTGTATACCTATCGTCAAGGCACCTGTGGGCGTGACAACAGCGGGCATCTTGTTCAGCGTTGGGCCGAGCAGGTAGCCGGTGATGTTTAGCCAGAAATCCTGCGCCTGCTCAACCGTGACCGTAAATTCGCCGTGTCCTGTTGTCAATTCCTCTATCGTCGCTACCGTCACCAGCTTGCCCAGGTTGACAATGGCGACCCTCGTGCAAATCTGCTGCACCTCTGTCAGCAGGTGACTTGAGATGAATACTGTCTTGTTTTCAGCCGCCAGACGATGCATTAAGTCACGCATTTCGACAATACCCGCCGGATCAAGCCCATTGGCAGGTTCATCGAGAATCAGCAGGTCGGGGTCTTGCAGCAAAGCGATAGCGACTCCTAACCGCTGCTTCATCCCTAATGAATAGGTGCGAACGCGGTCTTTCTGGCGTGACTGCAAACCAACCATTTCCAATACCGCATCTATACGTTTCTCTGGTACACCACCGAGAACGGCACCTACTGCTCGTAAGTTGTTGCGGCCAGACATATAGAGGTATAGCGCAGGCGTCTCCACCAACGCGCCCACCCTTGGTAGAATATGCGCACCATTTATCGCGACATCCTGGCCAAGAATTTCGACATTGCCGCCAGTAGGGGCAATCAATCCCAGTGCCATCCGAATTGTCGTCGTCTTCCCCGCACCATTGGGGCCAAGAAAAGCAAAAATCGCGCCGCGATACACTTCGAGGTCCAGGTTATTAACAGCGATACGCTGCCCATAGTATTTAGAAAGTTGCCGTGTGCGTAGCACTACTTCGCTTGCATGCTGCCCGGTGATAGTAGTTCCCGGTACATCCATGACCTTTTCAACCATAGCCTTTCATTTCCTTTTTCATAATAAAGTATTACAGATCACTCTGTAAGTAGCAAAAGGTGGCGAAAAGGTTCACAGCAATCTTACCAGGGGAAATAGCCACAACAATTGCCTGCGCCCAGCATAAAAGAATAGCGGGAGCAGGTCAAGCACTCGTGTACAGCGAAAATGTTGCGCGAAGGCAATTTCAGGCAATACCGATGGTTAGCCCCAATTCGCGTAGCCATTTGCGGTAGGCAATGGCGGTGCGGTCTGAGCGCAGGTGGAGTTCGGCCTGCAAATCGAGCGGCAGCAGTTCGGGTCGCTGCGACTCCACAATAGGTACATCCTGCCAGGTAATCATGTCTTCAAACGCCCGGATTTCTTCTTCAGGAATGTTATCGTAGTCTTGTGCCACATACGTCCAAGCGATGGACTCGCGTTCGGAAACGGGCGTGACTGTAAAATACATGGCAAAACGGGGTCCAGAGGAAGATTTAAGAAAGAAAGCAGTCAAGCAGCGGACAACATCATACGTATACGTGACTGTGGCTCCTTTTCCTGATCCATCGGGATCAGGTTGCCAGATCGTGATGTCGCGTGCAGTCACTCCGTCGGGTCGGATTTCGGCTTCATAATCATTAATTTCGGCATGTTCAGGATCGCCCAGGTAGCCCTGATGGACAAACGGAAAATGGGTTACATCGAGAAAGTTCTCAATGGCACGTGGGCCGCTGGCATGAAAGTGATACGGGCCACAGTGGATTTTGCGAAACGAGGTGTCATCCCATTGCGCAAAAGGTGGAATATCCTGAGATGGATTCCCCAGGCATACCCAGATCCAGTTGTATTGCTCACGTACATGATAGGTTTTTGCACATGCGGTGGTAGGTGGTTTTTGCCTCGGATGAGCCGGGAAACGTATACATTGCCCCTCTTCATTGTACGTCCACCCATGATACGGGCAGATGAGCGTGCAATCTTCGACCTTCCCCAGCGAGAGCCTTGTGCCACGATGCAAACAGAGGTCGCGCCACGCGTGAATCTTCTCCCCTACGCGCCACAGCACAATATCTTCCTCCAATAGACGCGCTGCCATCGGCTTGCCTTCCGCAAGATCAGGCGCATAGGCGACGACGTGCCAATCGTTGAGCAATACGGGATCATTGAGCATGGATGTGATGGTCCTTTCGCAGAGTAAACGAAAAGCAATGAAATGGTATTACGGCTTCTGCCTCTGTGCCTTAGAGGATTGCAGGAGTCGACGAGCCTGCTCCTCCGTCTGTGCCGCAACCATATTGAGTACCAACTCCTGCAACACATCCGGCTTCTTAATAGCATTGGCTTTTCGTTGTGCCATTGCAACAAGTTGTGGAAAGTGTGCCTGGACAAGAGTCATCAGCATCTGCCGCTGGTCTTTTAATCGTTGCTGACGTTCCTTCTCAATCCCTTCCTGCAAACCTTTCTCAACCCCCTCTTGCAAGCCTTTCTCAATCCCCTCTTGTATGAGTTCTTGGTAGACCCAAGAATCGCGGAATAGATGATTGTCTAACACGGAAAACCTCCTCTTGAGCCAATTGCGGTCGGCTGCTTTCTTAAAGACCAGTGATGCCAGAGTATAGGTAACGGCTAACAATTCGTGTGCGGATGAACCGCCATCCGCCTCAATCTGCTGAATAATCTCTTCTATGACCTCTGGTTGCTTCCCATCTTTGGCAAGGACCATCAGAGGAAATATTCCGGTTAAGCCCGTTTGTTTGAACTCGTTGACGGTGATCTCCCAGAGCTTGATTACTTTGAACCAGAAGTGATGTACGCGCTCCCCGGTCGGAAAACCCGCCGTGTAGAATGGCTCAGGAACACGACAGGGTCGCAAAAACACCACAATGGAAGAGGTGGGCAGATCATACGTGATGGTGGCTAGAGCGTTGTACTGCCACATACGCCTGGCCATCTCTTCGTCAGGCGAACTCTGAAATTCAATATGCACCAGGCAGTGTACGCCAACGAGCAGAATTTGAAAGAGACTATCCGCTTCAATCTCTTTCGTCTCCATCGTGGGAGTTTTGGGTTTTGGAACTCCTTGATACTGGGCATCGGGGAGCAGCCATTGGATAAAATGACTGGGGTTTTCTCCGATTAACTGTTTTGAACTACGATCCCATTTTCCAGGCATAGACCAAATTGTCCTCCTTAGTATACCATATTACCGCCTTGACGCTGTCGTGGGCGACTCTGGCTTTTTCTATGGGGTAGTACTAGTTCTCCAAAATGAAGTGTGAAAATACCCGAGAAGAAACAGTGCTGCCCTCTACTTCTTTTAATACACAAGCTTTTGCCAAAAGCGGAAAGAATAGCAAGAAAAATGCAAAACTCATTTTCACACCATTTTCAAAGAGAGCGACCAAGAGCTGGTAATGGGGGCCAAGAGGGGTGAATCTTCCCTACGATCTCTTTGATGTGATATTTCGCGCTCTATGCACCGTAATATTCTATGTCCCCGTGCGATGAGAAAAGCGTGTCCATTCATTCCATGCTGAAACGGAGTTGTGCAGATGTATCCTATGAGAGAGCATGTCAGTTGCCGGCTGATAGCCATTGGCCTACTCTGCCTGCTAGTCCTGCTAGTATCCAGTTGTGTACCATTCACTAGCAATGTGGCTCCGCAAGCAACGGCGAGACCTGACTACTCTTTGCAGGGTGGTGGCTCATGTGTTCGCCTGGGTGAGTACCCACGCGCACCGTACAGCAATGTCCAGGTGAGCCAGGATAGCTATCTGGCGCATAGTGAGCCGATGCTGGCCGAAGACCCGCAAAATCCGCTGCACCTCGTCGGTGGCTCCAAATTCTTCACTGACCCTGCGCATTATCGCTTCCAGATTGGCTATTACGTCTCCTTCGATGGCGGTTGCACCTGGCGCGATGGCGGTATCCTCCAGGGGTTTAAGAATACGATTCTCACGGCGGAT
>JADEYI010001299.1_pt1 | contig 19811 bp, 17 predicted proteins | sample 8542331 | NCBI WGS metagenome assembly JADEYI01 (sample SAMN16510988, study PRJNA670497) | mine drainage metagenome | isolation source: biofilm near Copperflume 1 | place: Germany: Marsberg coppermine Kilianstollen | collected 2018-02
AGGCTGGTAGCTCTCCTCCTGCCCTGGTTTCCCTACAGGCTGGTAGCTCTCCTCCTGCCCTGGTTTCCCTACAGGCTGGTAGCTCTCCTCCCGCCCTGGCTTCCCCTGCTCGCGTTGTCCCACTTTCCCCGCTTCGCGCGCTCCTGCCTTTGCCGTCTCGCGCCGCCTGTCCAGGGCCGCCAGCGCCAGTTCTTCCGGCGTGCCGCGTTCTAGCGTCTCAAGCTTGCTTACTACCGCCGCCTGAAAACGACGATGGTAGCGCGGATGCGTATCGATGACCTCGCCCCCGCCAACCGTCATACCGGGCGAAGGAATGCGCAGGATGAAGCGGTCGCGCCGCGCCATTACAGCAGGGCGGCTCAAACGCAACTGCGCCCACCCGCTCTCGCCCGGTTTTAGTTCATCTGTGTCGAGCAGCCGTACACTGGCGGGAACTTCTTGCGAGCCAATGTAGAAATCCACCAGCGTATTGTGGCTCAAAGGCCGCGCCGCGCCTGGCAGCAATTGCACCCGCGCGTCAATCAGCACGGTCGGTTGGAATTGGCCCGGCAGCGTCACCACGTTGCCCCGTTGCAATTCCGAGCGCGGCACATTCGTCAGGTTGATGGCAACGCGGCTGCCAGGATGCGCAATTTCGACCGCGTACCGGTGGGTTTGCAGCGCGCGAATGCGCGTCTTTATCCCCTGCGGCAGCGTCTCAACCTCCTGCCCCGTCTTGAAGACACCATCCAGCAGCGTGCCGGTGACGACGGTGCCAAAACCAGTCATGGTAAAAACGCGGTCGATAGGCAGGCGCGGGCGAGCGATATTTTGCCGTTCCTGCGCCTCACCCAGGAGACGCTCCAGTTCTGCCACAAGTTCCGGTACGCCCTGGCCCGTATAGGCGGAAAGCGGGATGATGGCGCTCCCGGCCAGCGTCGTTGGCAATAACACTTCCGCCACTTCTTCGCGCACCATCTCAATCCAATCCTCATCCACCAGGTCGGCCTTCGTCAGCGCCACCACGCCACGCGGCACATGTAAGAGATCGAGGATCGCCAGGTGTTCGCGTGTCTGCGGCATAATACCCTCGTCGGCAGCAATCACCAGCAGAGCCGCGTCTATACCACCAACCCCCGCCAGCATATTCTTGATGAAACCCTCGTGTCCGGGTACATCCACAATGCTGACCTCGCGCCCGCCTGGCAGCGTCAACCAGGCAAAGCCCAGGTCAATCGTCATGCCGCGTTCTTTTTCTTCCGCCAGTCGATCAGGATCGATGCCCGTCAAAGCCTTGACAAGCGTCGATTTGCCATGATCGATGTGCCCGGCTGTTCCGATACAACTCATGCTTGTAAACCTTGTAAGGGCCGCAATAAACCGCGTCCGTGCCTGCCAGGGCGGGGGGGGCCGCAGGGCCGGGCTTCGCCGCCCCTGCGGCCCCCCCGCCCTGGCTTTGTCTCCCAGTATACTACAGTAACCATCTTCTGACTATGCCCTTCAACGGTAATTTTCCACAATTTTCATGGCTTTCGATTTGGAACAGGTCTCTATACTACAGGTGAGGAAAGAAGCAACCCATGCTCACCGGTCCTCGCAAATTACGTGTCGTTAGTGACAAAAGGAGAATAGTCCAGTACTATGGCTACAATTCATGTAAATACCGACCTGATGCGCCAGCTCGGCCAGGTCTTCGTCCAACTCAACGAGCAGATCAGCAACCAGACCGAGCCTCAGATTCAAAACCGCATTGGCCAGCTCGAAGGCGACTGGCAGGGTGTGAGTCGCCAACGCTTTGAGCAGATGTTCCAGGAATGGCGCGCAGCTACTGACCGCGTTGTCGTCCAGGGCGAGGAACTCGGTCGCCACCTGCAAAACACCGCCCAGCAATTCGAGAACGTCGACTCCCAGTCGTAACCAGTATCTTTAACCATGGCGGAGACACGCCCGCGCCCCTACCCTGTACGGCTTATAGCTCAATGCCGCGCTTCGTGCAGGGTAGGGGCGCGGGCGTGTCCCCGCCATGGCGCGTCCATGTGCTATACTATAGCATGAACGAGAAAATCCAATCAGTCCTGAACTCATTGCCGCACAAGCCGGGCATCTATATTATGAAGGATGCGTCGGAAACCATTTTATACGTCGGCAAGGCCATCTCGCTTTATAACCGCGTGCGCTCCTATTTCCAGGAATCCACCGACCTCAGCCCCAAGAATCGCAGCATGGTGGCAAAAATAGAAGACATCGAATTTCTGGTGGTCAAAAACGAAGTAGAGGCGCTGGTATTAGAGAGCAACTACATCAAGCAATATCGCCCCAAATATAATGTGCTGCTGCGCGACGACAAGAGCTACCCCTACATCAAAGTTGCCCTGACAGAAGATTTCCCGCGTGTCTATCGCGTGCGCAGCTTCTCGCGCGACGGCAATCGCTACTTCGGTCCATACACCAACTCCGGCGCGGTAGATGCCACGCTGGACTTGCTCAATAAACTGTTCTCATTTCGCACCTGTCGTTATGACGCCACGAACTGGGCCCCACCGCGCAACGGAGAACCACCCGCAGGTTGGAAGCAAAAACTACTGGCGCGTCCCTGCACGCAATACTATATTCATCGCTGCATCGCCCCCTGCGTAGCCTGTACGACACGCGAAGAATACGATAAGATCATCCAGCAGGTCATCCTTTTTCTGGAAGGCCGCCACGATGAAGTGGTAGACCAGTTGCAGGAGAAGATGCAGGCAGCGGCGGAAAACCTCAACTTTGAAGAGGCCGCGCGCATCCGCGATCACATCAAAGCGGTCGAACGCATTCTGGAGAAGCAGCGCGTCATCTCCACCGAGGGCCAGGATGACCAGGACGTAATCGCCCTTGCCGGCGGCGAGGATGAGACGTGCGCCCAGGTCTTCTTCTTCCGCAACGGCAAACTGGTGGGGCGTGAATACTTCATCCTGCAAGGCACGCGCGAGAGTGCGCCCGGCGAAGTGATGGCATCGTTCTTCACACAATTCTATGAAAGCTCGCCGCACATTCCCGCCGAAATCATCGTAGAGGTCGAACCCGATGATCGCGCCGTTGTGCAGGCATGGCTTAAGGAGAAACGCCAGGGCGCGGTATCCATTACCGCGCCTAAACGCGGCGACAAGCTGCGCCTGGTCGAAATGGTCAAACAGAACGCCCGCGAAGTGCTTGAGCAGCAGCGCATCAAATGGCTGAGCGATAGCCAGAAGACGCAACTGGCGTTGGAAGAGATTCAAGCTGCCCTGAACCTGGCCGCGCCACCCTATCGCATCGAGTGCTACGACATCTCCAACACTCAGGGCACCAACTCGGTAGGCGCGATGGTCGTATTCGAGGCCGGACGCCCCAAAAACAGCGAATATCGCCGTTTCAAAATCAAGACGGTCGAAGGACCAAACGATTTCGCCAGTCACCAGGAGATGCTGCGCCGCCGCTTCCGCAGGCAGGCAAACAGCGAGCAGGCCGCCACCGAACAGCAGGAAGCCCCCCTCGCCATTGACGATACGCAGGCGGAACAACCCCTGCAACACGAATGGGCTATGCCCGACCTGATAATCATCGACGGCGGCAAAGGACAGCTCAGCGCCGCGATGGCGGTGTTGCAGGATTTGCATATCGACGTGCCAGCGGTGGGGCTGGCGAAAGAGAACGAAGAAATCTTCACACCTGCTTCGCCTGACCCCATCATCCTGCCACGCTCATCGCAGGGCCTGTACATGGTACAACGCATCCGCGACGAGGCGCACCGTTTCGGCATCACCTACCACCGCAAACTGCGCTCCGACCGCACCTTCAAATCGGTGTTGGACGAAATTCCAGGCATCGGCCCCAAACGCAAACAGGCCCTTATGAAATACTACGGCTCGATCAAAGCCATCAGTTCCGCCAGCATCGACGATCTCGCCGCCCTCAACGGCATGACCCGCGACGCTGCCGAAAAAGTTAAAGAATACATCGGTCGCACCGAATCGTAGCCACACCTGTTGTGGGAATACTTTTCCCCTCCCACAACGTTGTTATATGTAGGGACGCGATTTATCGCGTCCGCCAATCGCGTCCGCCAATCGCATCTATCTGTGCCGCGTATTTGTCCACTTTATGCACAAAAAGACGATCCGGCGCGTTCCTGCAAATTTTGATTGACAATATCGCGGGTCTGCGCTATATAGTAATAGGTAGAGAATAGAGGCACGCTAAAAAGCGCGCAGAGAGTCCAACCAGGGGTGACAATTGTATGCCGACGTATGAGTATCTATGCAATCATTGCAGCCATCGTTTTGAAACATGGCAGAAAATGTCCGACGACCCATTAACCACCTGCCCCAAATGCGGCCAACACATTCGTAGAGTGTTGTTCGCGGCAGGGATCGTCTTCAAGGGTTCCGGCTTTTATAAGACCGATCACAGTAACGGCCCTGTTGCGAGCGAGAATGGTAATGCGCCCAAAAGCGATGAGGCCGCTGCCCCCGGAGAAGGCCAGAGCAAACCCGCCTCTACCGAGAGCAAATCAAGCGAAAGCAAACCGGCTGAGAGTAGTTCAGGCGCATCCGGCGAAAACAAAGTAACAGCAGAGGCGAAGTAAGCCATTATGCCAGAATCAACGTTTGCAGGCATCCAACGCCGCCAGATCGAAATTACCATCGGCGAATTGTGGCTGACCGACGACCATTTCATCCGTCAGGGCATCATCGAACGCCTACGTCACCTGATCTCACACGCCGACCCAGGCATGGACCTCACTCAACTAAGCGACGCCGCCCGCGCAGAACTGCAAGAACTTGATTTATTACGTGGATAATTTTCAGAGCGGCTGAGCCGCTCTGAAAATTATCCACGTAATAAATCTACCCAAATTTCCTAGTAGGGAATATGTTACTGGCTTTCTGATGGAAAAGCCATGTATACTGGTTACACAACCCCTTGCCGGAAAATAGGAGAGAGGTACAGGGTATGCAAGTGCAGCATGAGCAATCCGAGCAATCGCAGAACCACGAAATCGAGAACCTGCAACGTCAGGTGAACGAACTCACGGCGGCTAATCTGCTCTTACAGGAACAACTCGCGCGTAAAGAGCAGTTTGCAGCCATGATTGCTCATGAGCTTCGCAGCCCTCTCACCCCCATTATCAACTACGCCCAGATCGTGGCGCGTCCCAATCAGCGCCGCGAAACCATCGAACGCGGCACCAACATCATCATCAGCCAGGGCTGGCGTCTGACGCGCCTCGTAAGCGATCTGCTCGACTCCTCGCGCCTGTCTTCGGGACAATTTTCATTGAAATGTGCCCCCTGCGACGCTGTCGCCCTTGTTCGGGAAGTGGCAGAGCAATTGCGTCCGATCGCGCCCTATCATCACTTCGCGGTCGAGATACCCACGTCTCCCGTCGTAGGCAACTGGGACGCTGACCGGCTCCAGCAAGCGCTGGGCAACCTGGTGGATAACGCCATCAAATACTCCGACGAAGACACCACCATCACGGTACGCGCGGTTCAAACACCCGGTAAAATGCACATTAGCGTGCATAATGAAGGCGTGAGCATTCCCACCGCCAGTATTGAACAGCTTTTCCGCCCCTTCAGTCGTCTTCCTGGCAGTAGCTCTCACAAAGGTTCGGGACTCGGCCTCTACATCGCCAAATGCATCATCGAAGCCCACGGCGGCGAGTTGCGTCTCGACCAATCCACCGGAGACCAGCAAGGCACAACCTTCTCCTTTGATTTGCCGGTGGAATAATAACTTCCTGTACGAATCTACAGGCTCATGCCTGTTAATAGTATCTATGCTAAAAACCGTTAAAATTAGCGGTACATACTGCCGCGTTCGCGGCTATACTTACTCATGTGCAGAGGAATCTACCGGCGCGGTTCTGCAAACGGCATGGCGTTGATTGTGGAACCCGGCGCGGTGCCGCTTGATCGCGGAGAATGCAAAAAGTCTGCGTGCGAGGCGGAATCAGCAGCGTTCTCGGCGAAGGTATCATCGGATATGGTATCGTAGGATCGCGCCGGTAGGGACCGAAACCGTTGTTGTATCTTACACTCTACACAGGCGTAATCGTGTAGTGTCGGGGCGATCCTCGTGGTCGCCCTGTAATAAAGAAGGGAGAACAAAACACAATGGCACAATGGGCGTATAAAGTGGCCTATATCGATTATCGCGGGCGTATTTCCAGCGAGGGACTCGAAACCCTTATGGGAGATAACGAGCGACGCAGCGCATTCGCGCGTCGCTATCTCAACACGCTGGGCAAAGAGGGCTGGGAACTGGTCGGCATTCAACCTCTGGCCTCAAACTCGGCCTACTATGTCTTCAAACGAGCCGCGCAGGAAGGCGATTTCGCAGAGGATGCCCCGCCCGCTTCCAGCGAATCTGCCCCCGCGAGTGGCGGCCCTTCCATAGAAACAGCCTGAAAAGAAAAAATGGGTACCGGTGATGACTTGTCGCCCCCGGTACCCATTTTTTCTATCTCACCCTCTTTTTATATACAGCCACGTCTTCCCACCATCTTCCGTCTTGAATAACAGGGAAGGCTCGGACGCGGGTGAGTTATGCGTAATTGATCCAAGCGCCCACCCTACCTTGCTCGTTACGAAACTGTAGTCGAACAGGCCGGTATTAAGCATATTGACCTGGGGCACAATTTTCGTCCAATGTTTGCCACCATCGCTGGTCGTGTATAAAAAAGGCGCTCCCCATGCATTACCTATCCACCCGTGATTGGCATCTACAAAAAGGGGATCATGCGTTGGCGCGTAAATATCAAGATTAGGGGGCGTTGAAATGCGCAGCAGCGATGTACTCTGCCAACTATTCCCTCCATCGTGCGTTATATACACATCAAGGCTGTTGGCTGCCCAGAAACTGACGGGTAGAATACCCTCACGTGCCGAGAAAAATTGAGGCTGCCATACAACCGTCCCACTTTTAAAAATCCTGCTATCGCCATTGCCCGGCGGCGGCAATAGTTGTTGATGCCACGTTCGACCACCATCACGAGTGATGTAGAGACGAGGGTTAAGAGAGACGCTCGAAGCGCCGGTAATCCAACCTGTGGTCGCATTGATAAAGATGGGGTTGTTATCCGCATTCGCAAATGGGAGAGCGCCGGGCTGGTCACTGGTTGCGGGGCTACTAATGGCAATCTTTGTCCAACTCTGACCCCCATCTACGCTGTGATAAAAATCCTCTTCGGCAAATTTGCCATTTTTAAGCACATCCACCGTTAGCCAGCCTGTTCGCGCATCAATGAAATTGATCCCCCGAATATCACTTCCCGGCAGTTCAGATTGTTGCCACGTTTTCCCGCCATCGCCGGTGCGGAAAAGCAGCGCCGGTGCATTTCCTGGCTGCGCTAAAGCTACCCATGCCACACACGCATTCAGAAAGTAAGGATTGCCCGCATAAGATGTTTTTTGCGTTACAGAGGTCGACAGCCTACCTTGTTGCAACGGGGTCACATCTTGCCAGGACGTGCCGCCATCTGTTGTACGCAAGATACGATTCAGGCCCGTGGAATAGTCCATTCCCAATGCCCAGCCTGTCGTAGCATTTATCATATGTAGTGAGGACAGCCCCGCATTACTAGTCTGAGCTTGCGAAATGATGCACTGCGGCGCGGTCGCGGTTGTGCGACCGCCCGTGTTCCCCTGCTGCGAGCGTTGCGCCACGCGAGTCACAACCAGCAGCGAACCCACCAGCAGGGCCGTAATCAGAACCGCCGCAAACGCATTAAGCCGCTGTACCCGGCGTTTTCGCCGTAAAGCCACAACACCAGGGAGAACCTCCGTAATGTATGGTAGGGGCGACCCTTGCGGTCGCCCTGGCCCTTGTAACCCTTGCGGTCGCCCTGGCTCCTCTACCCCCTGCGCTTGCTCCCATATCTCTTGCGGTCGCCCTGAAATAAGTTGCTCTGGCAGCGCGGCAGATGTATACAGCGTTTCCAGGTCATCGATCAGTTGCAACTGGTCAGCATCCGCCTGCGCGTCCAGCAGGTCTGCATACTGCGAAGAGAACGCTTGCTTATCTATCTTATGGTTTTTATCGCTCATGGTATTGCTCCTTGAGGCTCGCGATGATACGAGTGAGTTGCTTCTTAATGGCTGCCGAATTTTTGCCGACCACAGCCGCGATCTGCGATGAACTGAGTCCCGCCGCGAAGCGCAGCGCCAATAGCTCGCGTTTCCCGTCATCCAGCTTTGCCACCAGCATCCGCAGATGCGCGAGACGTTCCTGTTGCAGCGCGATACTCTCCGGGTCTTGTTGCTCATCCGCCGCCGCTTCCATTGCCACCGGCAGCGCATCCCATGACAGCGTAGCACGCTGGCGGCGATAGCTATCTATAGCGACATGCCGGGCGATCTGAAAAAGCCACGCCGCAAAAGGCAGTCCGCGCTGCTGATAGCCGGGCAGCGCGTGAAATACCTGGAGAAAAACCTGTTGCGTCAGGTCAGCCGCGTCTTCATCGCCCTCTGACCGCGTGCGCAGATACCGGTACACCCGCGCCAGGTAACGCCGGTAGAGTGTATCGAAGGCGAGCGGATTCGCCTGCGCCTCCTCGATCAGTGCAGCCTCATCGCTCTCTACCGCGTAATCACTATCAATAGGCATCACAACTATCTTCTCCATCAGGACCGGGCAACTATGTATCATAATAACACTCATAATAACGCAGCAAACCTCGAATGGGGACATCCAATTACTAGCCGAATAGTGAAGTGTGGTGGTATGCAGACTGCGGCTACGCACCGCCACACATCACTATTCAGGTTTTGTGTTACACTTTGATTAGACGAATTCGATTTTGTAGGGGCGCGATGAATCGCGCCCTCTCTCTCACTCAAGGGGAGGCACCCGATGCCAGAAATTATCGACGCGCACGTCCACATTGGACGCTACCACCTTCCCATCGAAGAGATCGACTCGCTGCTCAAAGCGTCCGGCATCAGCCGCGCCGTCGTCTTCGCGGACCCGGAAAGCAACGACATGGTCAACGACTCGCTCTACGCGCTGGAGGCGGCGCGTCGTATTGGCTACTACGCCTTCTATTACTATGGCGGCAACGCTTATAGCGGGCAGCGTCCCTATGACATCCTCCCCGTGCCGGATAACCTTGACCAGTATAACGGTATCAAGTGGCACTGCTGGTTCTCACCCGCGCACGACGGCGGCCTGCGCTACAGCTACCCTATCAATATGGACAATGTGCGCCGCCAGATGGACGCACCCGACTTCCAGTCCGTCATGAACGCCATTCAAGCGCTGAAATTCCCCATGACCTTTGAAGAACACTTCGATGTCACCTGCGAATTTGTGCGCCGCTATCCTGATGTCAGGCTCATCATCCCTCACATGGGTATGCTCAACGGCGGACAGGAGCGCGCGCAAACCCACTTCCGCGATTACCCCAACATCCACTTTGACACCAGCCTGGGCCAGATCAACGAAAACATCGTAAGCGCCCTGGGAGCCTCGCGCCTGCTCTACGGCTGCGACTACCCCTACGGAATGCCCGCCGGCAACCTGCGCCGCGTCCAACGTTTGCAAATAGCAGATGAGGAGAAGGAGTTGATGCTGAGCGGCAATATCAAACGATTGATACGCGCAAACCGGTAATGCGTGTTCCTAATGAATGACTATTCACCAGCAAGATCGGTAGTGACCTGTCATCCTGAGCGCAGCGAAGGATCTCACTCGCCACGCCGAGATCCTTCGCTGCGCTCAGGATGACATTCCCGATTCCGGTCGTTACTGTTCATCAGGACGGGACTACGGATCATTCCCGAGTTTGGTCATCAAAATTCATCAGGATAGCATGATATAATGCCATCAGAACAGTCAGATTGCTGTTAAGCGATTCCACAACTCAACGAGGAGCATAGCCATGTCTATTTCATCTCCTGTTCCAGAGACGAAGCAGGGCCAGCATTACCAGAACTTCATCGGGGGCGCGTGGCGCGATTCACGCGGTGGTGAAACCTTCGTCAGCACCAACCCGGCTCGTACTTCAGATGTCATCGGCTACTACCAGAAATCGACCGCCGCCGATATCGAGGACGCCATCGAAGCCGCAGCGCAGGCGCAACGCGGCTGGGCCACCACACCCGCGCCCGAACGAGGCGAAATTCTCCTGCGCACCGCCGCCATCCTGGAACGACGCAAAGAGGAACTGGCCGCGCTCATGACACGCGAAATGGGCAAAATTCTGCGAGAGACACGCGGCGATGTGCAGATCGCCATTGACGTTGCCAGATATATGGCGGGCGAGGGCCGGCGCGCCGAAGGCGAAACCGTGCCCTCCGCGCTTCCCAATAAATTTTGTATGACCATTCGCCACCCGCTCGGCATTGTAGGCATCATCACGCCCTGGAACTTCCCGATGGCTATCCCCGCCTGGAAAACCTTGCCTGCATTGCTGGCTGGTAACACCGTCATTCTCAAACCGGCCAGCGATACACCTCTACTCGCGCTGAAACTGGCCGAATGCCTGCAAGAAGCGGGCCTGCCCGCCGGAGTCCTGAACGTTCTCACCGGACCGGGCGGCTCGCTGGGCGACGCCATTACTAGCCATCCCCGCGTCAGCATGATCTCTTTGACCGGCTCAACCGAGGTTGGACGGCGCGTAGCGGAGATTTGCGGGCGCGACCTGCGGCGCTGCGCCCTCGAACTTGGCGGCAAAAATGCCGTCGTCGTGCTGGAAGATGCCGACCTTGATCTCGCCGTGGCAAGCGTAACATCGGGCGCGTTTGGTACCACCGGCCAGCGCTGCACGGCTACCAGCCGCGTCATCGTACAGCGTTCCGCGCAAGAGGCCTTTACCGAGCGCCTGGTAGCCGCCGCCGAAAAGCTGCAAATAGGAGATGGCCTGAACCCACAGGTTGACATGGGGCCGCTCGTCAACGCCGGGCGCGTCAACGCCGTACATGAATACACCGAAATTGGCAAACGCGAGGGCGCGCACCTGGTCATGGGCGGCCATCCCCTCCGTGAGAGAGAATATCACGAGGGCGCGTTCTACCAGCCTACCATCTTTACCGGTGTCGCCCCCACCATGCGTATCGCCAGAGAGGAAGTCTTCGGCCCCTTTGTCTCCATCGTCCCGGTCGATACCTACGAAGAAGCTATCTCGGTCGTCAACTCCAGTGACTACGGCCTTTCAACCGCCGTCTTTACCGAAAACAGCCGCCTGACCTTCCGTGCCATGCGCGAAATCGAATCCGGCCTGATCTATTTCAACGCTCCCACTACCGGCTCCGAGATCCACCTTCCTTTCGGTGGCATGAAGGCCAGCGGCAACGGCCACCGCGAACTTGGCGCCCACGCAGTCAAGGAATTTAGCGAGACCAAAACCATCTATGTGTCTTACCCTCCGCGCTAATACAAGAGAAGGCAGATGCAAAGCCAGGAGCAGCGGCACCGTTGCTCCTGGCTTTGCATTTGCCTTCTTCTAACCCACCGCGACAGGAGCGGTAGAGGCGGAGGATAAGTTAAACATGACTTTCTGGGATAGGATTCTGGCCGGTAAACGGTCCAGCAATCCATTGATGTCGCTGATCTGGCGTTGCAGCCAGGCATTGAGGTCCTGGTTTTCGACGCTCAGCCGGGCCTGAGTCGCCATAGCGCGTCGCGCATCCTTTGGCATGGTCAGGGCCGAGTAAAGAGCCTCAGCAGTGTCGGTGACATCGGTGGACGTGATGGGCAATGAGAACTTGCCCAGTTGCTGGAACGCGCCTGCCGTGCGCGAAAGCACCAGCACTCCATCGCGTTTATTGACCACCGGCCCCTCTTTAGCAACCAGGTTCATGCCATCCATGATGGGGTTGACCAGCAGGACATCATAGTGTTGCATGGCGGCCAGCGCCTGTACGCGGTCATTTTCGTAGAAGGCGTGAATGGGCGTCCATTCGTCTGTGCCAAAGCGCTGGTTAATCTCCTCGACCAGCTTCTTGACTTCACCTGTATAGCGTTTATATTTTGCCAGTCCCTGGCGCGACGGCACCAGAAAGGCCAGGAAATGTACATTACCGCATAATTCTGGATGCTGTTCGAGCAGCAACGCATACGCCTGAAAGCCGCGCAGGATATTCTTGGTTGGCTCTATGCGGTCTACCCGCATAATGGTTTTCTCTTTCAGCAGGGGCGAGATTTTATTCATGGCCCGTCTTCCGGCCAGGCTCTGCGCCAGGCGTTTTTCCTCTGTCGCGGAAATCGAAATGGGATAGGCGTGTACCTGCGTGCGATGCCCCTGCCACCAGACCGCGCTTTCCGCAAAATCAACGACCGATCCTTCCAACAGGGTACGCGCGCCTTCTAAGAAGTTATGGGCATCGCGTTCCGTCTGGAAGCCGATAATATCGTTGCCGATCAGCCCGTTAAAAATGTCTTGCGCCACGTTGCCAGGTAGAAATTGCCAGCAGCGAATATCGGGCCAGGGGATGTGAATAAATTGCTGCATAATGATGGTTGGGTGCTGCTCGCGAATCATGGCAGGAGCGAGGTAGAGGTGATAATCATGCAGCATCACAACCGGCGTACCCTCTCCTCGATCAATCTCAGCGGATATCGCATCGGCAATGGCGCGGTTTGCGACAGTGTAGCCGTTTTTCCAGGCATCTTGCAGTTTGTGAGCGAACTGTGAGTCCTCCATAGGATCATACAGGTAGTGCTGTACAAACCAGAGCAATTGATTGCTAATTTCCTCGTAATGTTTACGGTAAGCTGTCTTAGGAATAGTCACATAGCGCAGCAGCATATTTTGCCCCGGAAGAGGTGAGCGCATTACTCCCGCGTGTTGTTGGGCCTCTTTTGCCGCGATACGATCAGCTTCCGTCATCGCCATTGCTACCCAGGTGACATCCATCCGGCTGTTCGCGCCCGTGAGCGCGGTCACGACTCCACCAGGGCCCCTGCGGTGCTTCAGCTCCTGCTCCTGGCTCAGGTAATACTCGACGGGACCGCGATTGGTGGCTATGATCAGGCGTTTGGCATGTATCGACTGCGGAGTTTTTGTTGGCATTCGTAGAACTGTGGACATCGGTTTATCCTTTCCTTTGGCACAGCACATCAGGATACAATGACCCTTGATGTTGAAAGTGTTGACCTGCTAGTATCCACGCAGCGTTGGGTGGGTAGTAACGACGCCCTCTGTGGGTGTCCAATTTGCGTCCCACTTGATACGAGCGCGCATGAACTAACGGGACGCACACCTGGGCATCGCTACTAGCCTCGTGAAGAAGCGTTCTGATACAGTCTGGAACGCAATCATCTTTCTTTACATGTTGTGATATATAAATGGTACCTGTGATATAGTACCACATCTCACTTGCTCTATGGGTAAGATGTACTAGCGCGATATTACTATCGTCTCATCTTTTTCATTTGTTCCCCATAGTAATATTACTATTGAAAGCATAGAAAGGTTTCAAAACATCATGGTTCGTATAGATCAACGTTCGCTGACCGAACTTCGTTCCGTTCGGCTCACCGTAGATTTTGTAGATTATGCCGAAGGTTCTATACTGATTGAGGCGGGCAAAACGCGCGTCTTATGTACGGCCAGCGTCGAAGAGAAGGTGCCGCCGTTCTTAGAGGGCAAGGGCCTGGGATGGGTCACGGCGGAATACAGCATGTTGCCCCGCGCCACCCATACCCGCAATTCTCGCGAGCGGGAAGGACGGGTGAGCGGGCGCACGCAGGAGATCCAGCGTCTGATCGGGCGTTCCCTGCGCGCTGTGGTTGACCGGCAGGCTCTGGGGCCGCGCACCATCACACTCGACTGCGATGTCATCCAGGCGGACGGTGGAACGCGCACCGCCTCGATCACCGGAGCCTATGTCGCCTTGCACCGCGCCTGCTCGCAGCTTGTCAAACGCGGCCTCTGTCCAGCGCACCCCGTGAAAACGGCGGTCGCTGCCATTAGCGTAGGCATCGTAGGAGGAGAAATCATGCTTGACCTTTGCTACCAGGAAGACTCACGCGCCGATGTCGATTTCAACGTCGTAATGACCGCCGAACACGAGTTTATTGAGGTACAGGGTACCGGCGAAGGCGGCACCTTCAACCGCGCCAGCATGGATGCCCTCACTACCCTGGCCGAACAAGGCATCGATCAACTGTTGGAGATACAGAAACGCTCTATTTGATATGAGCCAGGGCAGGATGTTACCCTGAAGCCTGGTTGTCATCCTGAGCGCAGCGAAGGATCTGCGCGCTGCCGACGAGAGATCCTTCGCTGCGCTCAGGATGACAACCAGGTGGGCGTCGGCTTGCTCCTGCCCTGGTTAGCGCTTGACGGTACTTTGGTACCGTCATATCCGACTATTCATATCCTATCCGTTATACATAAATGATAATAAGCGGGGTTCAAAGCGGATGCTTAATAGACCGTATAAATTAATATCGGTCTGCCGGACCAGCGGCAGAATCGAGAGGAGCGCATATTGAAAGCGAACACAGACCGAAAATGGTACTGGCGCATTATAGATCTAATCAACCCTCTGCGCGATCCCAGCCTGACGGTTGCGGCAGTACTCACCTTCATTGAAGAAGCAGGGCAACGTGACGCCTGGTACTGGATTATTGTGATTGCGCTCGTCAACTGGTTGGCTGTGCGCGGCGTGGTCTGGCTCGTCGTCAACTTCACCTTTGCCAGCACCTTCATAATGCGTCGCGTATGGTGGGCCATGCGGCACCCGCGCCTGGCATGGCGTATTCTGGACGCCGTAGGTCATGAAGAAATCGTTATCGGCGGCATCCCCACCTTTTCCGATAGTATGCTGCTGCCCGACGGCTCGACCGTCTTCAACATGAGTCCCTCGCTGGCGGCGAGCGGCTTTCAGGTTATCGGAGAACTCCCGGCTGGCGCCGAGATCCCCTTGCTGAACATGCCAAATGGACAGGTTGCCCCCAATTTCGCTGCCATGACAGGCAATTCTGGCTTTTACAATGTCTCCACCTCCGGCGCGCTCCCCGGCGTTAACGGTATGAATAATGGCATGAACGGCCAACCTATGCCTATGGGCTTCCCGCAGCTTGGCCCCAATGGCATGGTGAGCCAGCAGACCACTGATAGTTTCCCCCAGGCATTCCCGCAGCGTCCCTCCGAAGAGGAAGAGCGATTGCGCCAGCAACTGGCCGCTGTTTCGCGCCTGTTGGATGACTGGATGCAGTTCACGGAAGAAAAGTGGCGCACGGTCAGCGATAGCCAGCTTGGCTGGAAGCCACTGCGTGGCAGGTGGGGCAGTTGGGACGATATTTTTCAGGATGCATACGCCGCTAAAACGGCTGATCTGATGGCCCGCGCTGCGCAGGTGGCAGGAGAGGCCACCACGCGCCGCTACGATACCTCGAAAGAGAAGGGATCGGCTGCCTCGGCTGTAGCCTGTTTTATGCGTGACATGATCACCCTGCGCCAGGGCCTTGAGATGATGCGATCAGCGACCAACAACGGAAGCGAAACGCCTGATGTGCAGCCCGTTGTGCAGCCAACGCAAACGGCATACGGCAACAACCTGCGTGGCAGTTACGCCGGCGCGCCCCAGCGCAATTCGCTAATCCGCCGCCCATCGCCCATGTACGTAGATGCTGATACCAACAAGTAAGCGCCACAAGAGATCCTTCGCTGCGCTCAGGATGACAGTTAGTGAGCGAGATGACCAGGGCGGGGACAAGCGGTAGGTTCACCAGGGCGGGGACAGCGCAGGGATTACCAGGGCGGGGGCAGAGCCGCCGCCCGTACCCTACACGAACCAGATACCCGGTCGTATAGGGTACGGGCGGATTTGTTGCCGTTTGGCGCTTGCGCGTTGCGCCTGGTCCCGGTTCTGGGAACTTGCCCCTGTGCGATCTCCGGTGTACAATACTTCCACGAGAGGTTTAGTCATAACGGAGGTTTTTTTATATGCCGTATGCGTTGCATGAGATTACCATCATTGAAGATGTGATGGCGCGTGAGATATTGGACTCGCGAGGTAATCCAACTATTGAAGTCGAAGTGTTGTTAATAGGGGGCGAGCGCGGCCTGGCTGCCGTGCCGTCGGGCGCATCTACAGGCGCGCACGAAGCGGTCGAACTGCGCGATGGCGATGCGCATCGTTTTGGGGGCAAAGGCGTGCTGACCGCCGTCAATAATGTGAATGCCACTATGCGCGAAACGCTGATTGGACTCGACGCTACCGACCAGGAAACGCTGGATGCCATGATGATCGACCTGGACGGCACGCCCAACAAAAGCGCGCTGGGCGCGAATGCCATTCTGGGGGTCTCGCTGGCGCTGGCAAAGGCATCGGCCACTGCCCTGCAACAGCCACTGTACCGCTATCTGGGCGGCGTCTCAGCGCATGTCCTGCCTGTTCCCATGATGAATATTTTGAACGGTGGCAAACATGCAGACAACTCCACCGACATGCAGGAGTATATGATTTTGCCGGTGGGCGCGCTCACCTTCCGCGAGGCCCTGCGCATGGGGGCCGAGGTGTACCAATCTTTGAAGAAGGTGCTGCACGGTAAGAAGCTGAACACCAATGTGGGCGATGAAGGCGGCTTCGCTCCTTCGCTTCGCTCTAACCGCGAGGCGCTGGAGGTCATTATTGCCGCTATTGAAAGCGCGGGCTACAAACCCGGCGTCGATATCTGCCTTGGCATGGACCCTGCTTCCAGCGAATTTTATAGCAATGGCAAGTATGTGCTGGCGCGTGAAGGCCGTAGTCTGACCTCCAAAGAGATGATTGATCTCTATGAGCAGTGGATTAACGAGTATCCCATTATTTCAATCGAGGACGGCCTGGCCGAGGACGACTGGGATGGGTGGTCGCAGATGCGACAGCGCCTGGGCAGTCGTATTCAACTGGTGGGCGACGACCTGTTCGTGACCAACACCATGCGCCTGCAACGTGGCATTGAAGAGCATTCGGCCAACTCGATTCTGGTCAAGCTCAACCAGATCGGCACGCTCAGCGAGACGCTGGCCGCCATTGAGATGGCGAAACGCGCTTCGTACACCGCTGTCGTCTCGCACCGCTCCGGCGAAACCGAGGATACCACCATCGCCGACCTCGTGGTTGCTACCAATGCCGGGCAGATCAAGACTGGCGCGCCTGCCCGCAGCGAGCGCGTGGCAAAATATAATCGCCTGCTGACCATCGAAGACGAACTGGGCGAGAAATGCGCCCATTATGCCGGCTTCAGCGCTTTTTACAACGTTCCCGCTTTGTACGCCAGAGCCTGACCAGTAGCGACGGCCTTTGTGGGTGTCCCGCCCCCTATCCTGCTCTATACAAACGAATCATGAGAGCGTTTCCTAACTCTCAAAAAGCTCTTCAATGGATGCCAAAACACGCTCGGAAGGAGTGAGCAATGACCAGAAGAACTTTGATTTTTGATGAGCTAGAAAAGTATATTCTGTGCATGTTTAAGCTCAGAGATGCTCAGCTTATCTGAGTTACGAAACGCCCTCGAATCATGACAAACGAATCATGAAGTAGACTAACGGGACACCCGCAAGGGGTGTCGCTACTGCCTGTATGCCTTGCCAGACATGGCCTAATATCTGAGACTAACGGGACACCCGCAAGGGGTGTCGCTACTGATCAGGCATAACAGAATGAAATTTTCATAATAGTTGCTCCGCAACCGGGCTGAGCTAAGAGAGGTAGTATGTCAAGACAGAGTACTGGTGCAACGACAGCCGCGCGGGAGCGGCGTTCAGCGCATGTCATTCACTACAACATCAGTTATGTTGTTCAGGGCGCTGAATATGGTACCGATGGAGCCATAGTGCTGCTCCACGATATCCTGGGCGGCGCGTTCGCCTGGGACACTGTTCTTCCAGGCCTGGCGGGTACCCACCGCGCCGTCTATGCCATCGATATGCTCGGCTACGGGCAATCGGATCATCCATGGCAAGCGGATACTTCTATCTGGGGTCATGCCGATTGTATGAACTTCCTGCTGCAACAGTTGGATCTGACTAACGTGGTGCTGGCCGGTCAGGGCATCGGCGGCGGTGTGGCGCAGATACTTGCCACGCGGCTTTGCCCGAAACGTGTCGCCGCGCTGGTTCTCATCGATAGCATCTGCTATGAATACACTTACGCGCCCGACTGGCCCCTGCCGGATATGCGGAAACGCCAGGACCCGAATGCTCCTTTGCAAACAAAACTTGAAGACGTTATGCGCGACCTGCGCGAAACTATGCCGAATGGCGCGTATCATGCCGATCGGCTCAAGGACAACGACGCGCTCAACGCCTATGTCGAACCGTGGGACAGCGAACTGGGCAAGGAAGTGCTCTTCCAGCACATACGCCTGCTGCTCCCCAACTACAGCAACTCGGTCGCAAGCGATCTCAAGACGATGGGCAAACCCACGCTGATTATCTGGGGCGAGAAGGATGCTCAGTTTCCACTGAAACTCGCGCAGCGCCTGCACCGCGAGATAGTCGAATCGCGCCTGGTAATCGTACCTGAAGCCGGCCACATGATTCTCTTCGATGCCCCTGAACAGGTCGCAAGCGCCCTGGCGGACTTCGTCGAGCGATTGTAGAAAAATCAGTTGACACACAGCAGGGCAAGAGCAACCGGCCCGGTTGCTCTTGCCCTGCTGTGTGTCAACTTTATTATTTTCACGATGCCAGTTTAACATCCTCTCGGCCTTTTTCACGCCCTAAAAAAGACTGCTTCTTGCTTCCTGGAACAACGGGGTTGTGCCTGCCCTGGCCTCGTTGCTGCTCGCGCTGGTACTCCTCGGAGCAGCGATTGTACTCTTCGGCCAGCAGGATATAGGTATCGTACATCTGCTCGAGCGCCGGCAGGTCCGCGCCATCTTGTTCGGCTATAACCAGGTCATGCCATTGCTGCCGCATGTTCTTCTCGACGCGTTCCAGTTCTTGCATGGTCATTGTCTGTTACCTCTCCTGGTGCATGGATAAGATGAACTGTCTACGAGGCTTTGCGGCTCTGGCGCGATTCATTGTACTCACGACTAAGCTGTAAGATCAGTTCCTTCGCGCTGAGGTAGGTCATCGCGCCCTGGCCTTCAGGCTCAGGCTTGCCCAGGTGCTGGCACAGTTTGCGCAAACTCGCAAGCTGCTGTTCGGTCGCAGGAGCGCTCGCAAGCTTCTCGTCGCTCTGCTGGCCGTTTGCATTCGTCATGCTCGCTTTGCCGTTCTCATTGCTTCCATTACGTGCATACTGAAGGCTCGTGGCGCGTTCAACGGGCGCATCGACGATGCGATGCTCTTCATTGAGTTCGTCGCCGGTAAATGCAGTTCCATATCCAAGTAAAGCGAGCGCTCTGCCTATTGCTCCGGTTTCCGCTTTTTCGGCGTAATCATCAAAAGAGGCAGCACTTTCTGTCTTTGTAGCCTCGGCATGGCCTCCTTTACCATCATCTATAATGGCTCGGAACCTCGCATAGCCTTTGTCACGATGAACTACTTTTTCGGGCATTTTCTTCCCTGGTCTGTTGGGGTTAGGTATCCAGTTACCCGTCGGAACTTCCGCCTCAACCTCTCGATCAAGGTCTACAAGGACCTCTTCGGTTTTAATAATCCCGTTAGGACATTCCTGGCGGAACCACACTACTCTCCATTTAACTTCAAGGTAAGCTTTGCCCTGTAGTTCGATTAAATGCTTTTCAGGATTGAATGTCATGCGAAAGACTCCTTTTATCTAGAACACTTTTTGCCTTCCATCGCCACTCCAAACGCTCGTTTCTTGTGCTCATTTTCTAAACTTTAGAAATTTTGTTCTATCGCTATTATACACTTGAAGCGAGTTACTGTCAAGTTGGACTGCTGAATTATTCTTTTTGGAGGG
>JADEYI010001300.1_pt1 | contig 19810 bp, 30 predicted proteins | sample 8542331 | NCBI WGS metagenome assembly JADEYI01 (sample SAMN16510988, study PRJNA670497) | mine drainage metagenome | isolation source: biofilm near Copperflume 1 | place: Germany: Marsberg coppermine Kilianstollen | collected 2018-02
TCACCTGGGAGGCGCTTCAAGGGCTGGCCTCGACTGGCTCACTGCCATGGGAGGCGCTTGACCGCCTGGCCGCGACCGACCAGGTCACCTGGGAGGCGCTTCAAGGGCTGGCCTCGACTGGCTCACTGCCATGGGAGGCCCTGCAGTACCTGGCGGTGAGCGGGTCGACCCCCTGGGAGGCCGCCCAGGTTCTAGTCGCCAGCGGGGAGCTCTCATGGGAGGCCCTGCAGTACCTGGCGGTGAGCGGGTCGACCCCCTGGGAGGCCGCCCAGGTTCTAGTCGCCAGCGGGGAGCTCTCATGGGAGGCCCTGCAGTACCTGGCGGTGAGCGGGTCGACCCCCTGGGAGGCCGCCCAGGTTCTAGTCGCCAGCGGGGAGCTCTCATGGGAGGCCCTGCAGTACCTGGCGGTGAGCTCAGTACTGCCCTGGGAGATGGGTGCGGTCCTCACACGTCAGGCCGGGTTGGCATGGGAGTCTCTGCTCGGGATCACCTTTGCTGCCAGCCAGCCATGGTCGGCCCTTGAGGGCCTGACCGAGAGCGGCGAGCTTCCATGGGAGGCGATGCAGGTCCTGGCACAGGACGCTGGTCTGCCGTGGTCGGCCCTCCAGGGGATCAGTCAGGAGGCGCTCAACCCATGGGAGTCGCTGCTGGTCCTGACCGCGGTCTTCGAGACGACTGAGCTGCCGTGGGAGGCGCTCCAGGGGATCGCCGCCAGCGCCGCCGAGACCTGGGAGTCGACTCAGAGTCTCAGCTCCGTGCGCTCAGCGGTCTACGAGTCGCTGCTCGCGCTGACCATGACAGGCGACCTCGTCTGGGAGGCTCAGCAGGGCGTCACCAACAGCCACAGCGCGCCATGGGAGGCGCTGCTGGGACTTGCCTCCACCCGCGCCCTCGTCTACGAGGCACTTGGCCGTCTGGCCGCGGCGGGGATCACCATCTACGAGGCCAAGGGCTCGGTCACCCAGACGCTGTCTGAGTTCTGGGAGTCACAGCGTGGGCTGACCGCCACGCGCTCCAACCCCTGGGAGAGCCTCGCCCGACTGCAGCAGACAGCCTCGACCGTCTACGAGGCCCTCCAGCGCGTGCGTCAGGCGCTCGCGGAGGTCTACGAGGCGCTTGAGCGGCTGGCGAGCTCGGGCTCCCTGCCCCTCGAGGCGGCCGGCCCGCTGGCCTCGACCATGAGCCTCGTCTGGGAGGCGCTCCAGCGCCTGGAGAGGGCGAGCCTCCTGCCCTGGGAGGCGACCGCGCTTCTGCGCACGACAAGTGAGCTCGACTGGGAGTCGGTCCAGGGACTGACCTCCGCGACCGAGCTGCCGTGGGAAGCCCAGACTGTCCTTCGCTTCCTGGTCGAGAGCACCGGCGAGCTGCCGTGGGAGGCCGGTGGTCAGCGTCAGTTCATCCCGGTCCATCAGCTGCTCGGCTACCGGGTGCGCGTTCAGGACGTCGCCTGGTTCTACGATGAGGACCTGCCACCGGAGTTCTTCTTCACGGGACCTGAGGTCGCGCCGCAGGTCTTCGTCGGGATCAACCTGCAGAAGGTCGTTGACCTGGCGACCAACCGCTTCATCTACGAGACGACCTTCCACGCGACGACGATCGAGAGCATCCCGACGCTCCTGTACTCGGACCTCGCCCGCAAGACCAGGGTCGACCCCTTCGTGATCTCCTCCTGGGACGTCCTCCAAGTTATGTAGAACCCCTCAGGGGCTGTAGGCTCGTCGTGGCAGATCACGTCGCATGTACACTTCATATAAGGTGAGACGGGCTGGAGACTGCGCTGCCAGGCCTGGTATCGGCGCCTGCGCGCCCTGCGCTCGGCCCTGCGTGACCGCCACGCCCTGTAGGCCTGCCTGAGCCTGATGATGACCAGGATCCACATGACAGCGAGCAGGAACTCCATCATGGGAACACGTTCGGCTGGGGCTGGAACAGCCAGAGGGTCAAGGCCGTAGCGGCAGGGGCCCTCTATCGAAGGAGCCATCAGGACAAGAAAAAGCTCGAAGCCGTCATCCGTCTCGGCGGCAAGTGCACCGACTGTCCATTCGACGATCTGAGTCGGCTGGAGGTCTTCCAATTCGACCATCGAGAGGGACGCTCGCCAGACTTGCAGCCCGGGCCCCTTACCACGCTTCCTGCCGACCTGCTTGAGCTAGAATTGAAGCAGTGCGACCTCGTGTGTGCTAACTGCCATGCGACGAGGACTAAGACTCGAAGTCGCGCAAAGGATCTCCAATGACAAACCCAGCCCAGGTCGTGGACCAGGCGATGGCCACGGCTGTCACCACCGTCATGCGTGCTGCTATTGACCGGGGTATTGATGGAGCGGATATTCGGACCACCCTCTCCCAGATGGACGGGTCGGGCATGCGCGACGTCCTGACCTACAGCTTCATCAACCGCTCCTGGATGGCCGGTGAGGACCAGGAGCGTCACAGCATCCAGGCCACCCTGGCGCGCATCGCCAAGGCGGCGCGAATGCGCAAGGACGGGGACCTGGTCAACGCGGCCGAGGCAACCGGCGAGCTGCTCGACAAGTACAAGCCAGCGACCTACGACGATGTCCGAGCCGGTCTCGAGGCAGCTGACAAGCTGCTCGAGAACCTGGGCTACGACGAGCCGACGGTCAAGAAGGCCCAGGACACCCCCTACAGCAAGGGCTGGTGGAACACCGCCGCCCTGGCCATGGAGAAGGCGCTCGTCCTGCTTGAGGACGACACCCTGCGCGCCGCGCTCCCGGAGGACAGCCACCTCCAGCTCGACGCCGGGCTCGAGGAGCTGCGGCTGCTCTACGCCAGCCTGGAGCTCGACCCGCGCGTGAGCGCGGCGACAGTCCACGACGAGGCAGCCGGCGAGTCCGAGCTCCAGGTCGTGAACAACACGGCGCCAGAGACCCAGTCGCACGTCGACGCGGCCGACGTCCTGCTCGAGAGCATGGCCCCGATCAACAAGGTCGGCCAGCCGGAGCCAGAGGAGAATGTCATCCCCTCGGGCCAGACAAGCATCAACAGCCCAGCTCCCCATCTGAAGGGTGAGGAGATCCAGGGCGAGGTCAGCCACCAGATCGTCAAGGCCGACCGCTGGGGCCGCACGATCAGCAGGGCCAACGGGCTCACCCAAGTCTCGATCGCCTGTGTGGTCAACGACGAGGGTCAGGTCCTCCTCGGCCGAAAGCCGGAGGATGATGAGTCGGACATGGCTGGTCAGTGGGTGCTGCCCGGCGGCCACATCGAGGAGGGCGAGACGCCCGAGGCCGCCTGCGCTCGCGAGGCCGCGGAGGAGACTGGCGCCTCGATCATCGTCGGCAAGGAGCTGCTTGTCCAGGCGAAGAACGGCAACGAGCTGCACTTCTTCCTGGCAACCATGAGCCCTGACGGGATCCCGCTGCCTGGCGGCGCCCAGCCTGAGAACAACCCCTACGACACGGCTGAGCTGACCGAGGTCGGCTTCCAGGACCCAGCAACGGCCGATCTCGACGACCTCAACCGGCGTGTGGTCGAGATGGCCAACCCCTCTGCTGTCAGCCTGGCCGACATGAGCAGCATCATGCAGGGTGAGGACGTCGAGAAGGCCCAGCAGGAGACGGGGCAGAACATCGCGGACTCGCTCTGGTCGGGCTTCGGCAAGGCGATGGAGGCCTGGGGCGGTGAGCCCTTCGTCGACCCGCGCGCTGAGTACGGGGTGCAGCTGGGCCCAGAGCTCGGAAACTACGCCGGCGCTGGACACGACATCCTGAAGAAGGAGCTGACCAGGGTCGGCGTCTACGAGCAGTACGTTCCACGGACATTCATCCAGGAGATTCTCTCCCTGTCTCAGGGCTGGGGAGGCACCGACCAGACATCAGGCATCTGGGACCACAAGGGCGGTGGCGACATCTTGATCACGGACGACTCGTCTGGTGGCAAGGGCACGGCCCACCTGAAGGACACACACCCCGATGGCGTCGAGGGACGCGGTCTCGAGCAGTCGGTCAGCCGCAAGGCGACACCGGAGGACCCGGACGAGGACCCGAAGCCGAGGCTGTATAAGACGACCGGTGTCGGTGAGAGCCGTCAGCATTTCGGCGGCAGTGAGCGTGGCTTCGCTGATGGGCCTGGTCCTGCCGACGTCGAGGAGATCCCAGTCGATGCGGGCGTCACGACTGACATCGTCAAGTCGACGATGGCCCCCGACAACGTCTACCCTATCCAGGACAGGATCGCTGACGGCGCCAAGGGCGGGGTCATGCCTGGTCACGGCCCGATGAAGCAGGTCGGCAACGACACCGATGCCAGCGCGGGTATCATGAAGGCACCGGGTGAGGACGGCATGACGCAGCCCACCCACATGCAGGGCGGCACCCCTGCGGTCGCGATCGACGAGGACGCTGAGAGCGCCCCTCGCATGCCTGACGCGCGGGCGATTGACCGCGACCAGCGTGGCGCGGACGTCAACCCGCTCAACCTCGCGGACGACGATTCCTTTTTCAACCCCCTTCGACTTACAATGGGAGACGAGGACGTGCGCGCATTGGGCAAGCTCTGGCGTGCCCTGGCCAAGCAGACTATCTCAGATCCCGGAGTGAGACTTGCCTTCATCCGAAACCAAGACGGCGCTGACCGAGAGATCGATCTCGACTAGGAACTCCGCAGAGTACCAGCGGGCATGGAACGCGGCCAATCGAGAGCGGGCTAAGACCGCCCGAGATGCCTGGAGGGCCGCGCACCCCGACCAGGTGAAGACGTACAAAAGAACCTGGGCCGAGCGACATCCACACCTGCGACGCAAGCAGCTCCGTGATGACTATCAGAGACGCTTGACAAAGGCCCTCCTCCACCTCGGTGGCTGTTGCCTGGACTGCGGCAATGAGGACCATGATGTCCTCGAGTTCGACCATCTGCCTGAGTTTGGCCCTCGCGAGCACCTTGTCACAGAGCTCTTGACAGGTCCCTGGCGCCTGGTGGTTGCTGAGATGGCGAGATGTAACCTCGTCTGTGCTAACTGTCATGCCAAGAGAACCGCTACTCGGCGCCGAGCAGGGTATGTTGAGAGCGAACGACTGGCTGAACTAGAGATGATGACTTCCTACAGAAAGGGTCCCGATGGAGAGTACGAGATCGAAGTCGACTAGCACCTGCAACGTCGTGGGCGGTCCACTCTGCCTTGCCCCTCTTCTCTGCGGCCGCCGCGAGCGCGAGCTCGGCTCCAACGAGCGGCTGTGCAATCCTCAGAGAGGAGACGGCGAGACATGGAGCCGTCCGTAGCGCCACACCGGATCAAGGTACACGTACCCCAGCGCATCTCTGACGCGCACACCCATGCGGGGGTCGACTCCTGCTTCGTCTGCGAGGAACACGCTGTGGCGACGGGCTGTGTCGCTCGATAGAATAAGATCATCAGCGATCGCAGGAGGCAGCCATGCCAACGAAGACAATCACCCCGACCAAGACTGACGCTCCGACCAGGACTGATCCGACGATCGACCCTGAGCGGCACTATTCGCCAGAAAGGCTTTGTCCCGGTCAGCGGGGCGATGGCGAGACGTGGTCCAGACCCTAGAGAAGCGTCGGGCTAAGACAGCTCGCGTTAGGGCTTGGCAACGAACTCCACACGGACGAGCCATGCTCAAGACCTGGCATGATGCTCAGGCGGCTCGAAACAGGGAATGGGCCTTTGCTGAGTTGGGCAATCAGTGCCTTGACTGTGGCAATGAGGATCGTCGGGTTCTGCAGTTTGATCACGTGCGGGGGGTCAAGTGCCGAAACATCCCAACGATGTTCCCACACAGTCGACCTGCTCTCGAAAGGGAACTCAAGAAGTGCGAACTGGTCTGTGCGAATTGCCATGCCATCCGAACGTTTGAACGTAAGCAGGGGAAACGTGGTGGCCGAAAGGGGGCAGCATGACGGAGCCGACCCTAGAGCCGACGCCTGAGGTCAAGCCGCACCGGATCAAGGTACACGTACCCCAGCGCATCGCTGACGCGCACACGCTGGCTGCTCAGTTCATGGCCGGCGCCCTGGTGGGTCACCCCTACCGTCAGATCCAGCAGACAACGACCATCATGGTTGATGAGTCGAAGTCCTGGCGTGAGCCCGTGGTCGCGCGCGACAAGTGCGTCTTCTGCGTCCGCATGACGGACGAGGAGGTCACCCGCCGGGTCATGGGATACCAGGCTGCGATCGACCGCGAGTCGGTCAGCCCGGTCTCTGGCATGTACCAGGAGTGGCTCGCGGAGTGCAGCCCCAGCGTCGTCGACGTCAACGAGTCTGACACCCCTGACGGCAAGGTTCGCAAGGGCAACGCCCAAAGCAAGGCCAACCGGCGGAACTTCCTGCGCGAGAACGCCGCCTGGATCCAGATCCAGCCCTTCCCGATGTTCGACCTCCCCATGAGGCTCCAGCGGAAGCTCTGCATCCAGTGGAACCACATCTACACCGCCTGGATGGCGGAGGCGCCGGAGAAGGAGATCCAGTACGACTTCGAGGCGCATGAGTTCTTCAGAATGACGACGGATCCGCTGATGCTGCAGGACATGGAGTATGACCCCGAGGACATGATCGGCTACGCGGGGCACGGTTACGCGATGGCGATGGCCCACGCGCACGGCCTGGGACATGGGTTTGGCGGCCTCTAGGGATGCCGCTCGACGACGTCGACTCTGGTTCTGGGGAGAAACCGGTGCTTCGAGAGTTCCGACATATCTGGGTCGACCGGATGGACTGTCTGCAGCTGAGAGAGCGCTGCAACCCACTCGTCAAGATGGACCCGCTGCCCGAGGGGACAGCGCTCCACCTGTTCGAGAAGGTTGCCCAGGCGCTCCTTCGCTTCGAGATGGAGGATGACCTCTCCCACCTGAACATCGAGCTGGTGTGGGAGGAGGCCGTCTGGATCAACAACCAGCTGCACGAGGAGGACTACCCCGGCGTGCACGCGCTGCTCGTCCAGACCTGGAAGGTCCTCTTCGAGTTGGCGAACGACCGGCCCTACATCCGCCCAGGTGAGCGGGTTGAGCTGGACCCCGCGATCTGGGGGAAGGAGACGCATGACTAGCGGAGACGGAGACACCGGGCACGTCTGCCCACCCAGCACGACGGTGTCGGCACCAGAGAACCTGGTGCGCCGTCGAGACGCGGCCTGGAGCGAACTGCTAGGATGACCACTGGCTACCAGCAGCGGGCAATCAGCGACGGGCGCGAGCAGTTTGAGCTCGAGCTCCGCGACCTCCTGACCAAGGACCTCCCGGCAGACGCCGCGGGCTATCCGATGCCGTCCGCGCTGCGCAAGACCGACACGGTCATCGACCAGATCCTGCGTCTCTACGACAAGTACGCCCCCCAGGCGTAGAAAGGCCAAAGCCGTGAATGACCCAATGTTCAACTGGAGTCTGACTGTCTATGCAGGATGAACTTCAGAAGCCTAGACACCGGCCTCCTTCGGCTCACTGTATGGGTGGATCGGTGTGAAGACGATCGGCTGGCCGGCTGCGTCGCCGTATCCGCCGCTGACCTTCGGGCTCGCGTCCATGCACTTCTTGCAGAGGAACTGCTCCCGATGCGAGGCCCAGACGGCGGCGAGACGGCCGCACTTCTTGATCTGGCAGAGTTGGACCTTCATCAGTCTGTCCCCTCGTCGCAGATCAGCAGTCCGTTCAGCGGGTTAGTGCGACACCCGACCGGAGTTGGGGTCGGAACCTGGTACTCCTCGCCCGTGCTGCAGTCGACCCTGAGGTCAACCCGCGAGCCGGCGTGGATGTAGGTCGACCAGCAGCTGCCGTCCGCCCGCCGCGTGATCGGTTGACCGGTGACGCTCGGAGGCGGGGTCGGGTCTGCTGTCACCGGGCACGGAATGCCCTGTGGCACGCCCGACGGGTTGACCTTGATGCACTGCTCGCCCGGTCCGCGAAGCGGGGGAGGCGGGGTCGACGTGGCGGCGGGGACGGTGGTGCTCGTGCTTGTCGCCGTCGATGTGGCGGTTGCGGTCGCTGTTGCCGTGCTTGTCTGGGTCGATGTCGCTGTTGCCGTGCTTGTCTGGGTCGATGTCGCTGTTGGCGCCGGGCGGTGGCTCGTTGAGCACCCGAACAGGGCCAGGGCTGGAAGGATCAGGGCTGCGATTGTGAGTTTCATGTCAGGATCATCGGTCAGTCGGCGCCAGAGTGGACACCTACTTGGCGATCTTCTTCCGTCCCTTCTGGTTGGCGACCGCCTCGCAGCGGGCCAGGTACCACTTGTAGGCGCGGTCCTTCGCCTTGTGTCGGGCAGCGAAGCCGATCCGCCGGTGGATGCGACCCTCCTGCCCACCGCCGCGGGTCTTCTTCCAGCGTCGCTCGATGGCCCAGAACCGGAGCTGAGTCCCGCCCTTGCCGTCGGTCGCCTTCGTTGTCGTGTACTCGAAGGTGCGGTTAGCGATCTTCCAGAACCGGCAGCGCGGTCCGCTCCGGGTGGTTCCAAAGATGGCGGCGAAGACGTATGTGCTCATGAAAGCCAGTCTCCCATCTTCTCTTGACTGCCCCAGCATCCGGACGGCGCCCGGTTGAACAGCCACATGACGACGTACTTGAGGCCGGCCAGGGACTTCTCGTCGCCCCGGTCGACCGACTTGCGCAGGTCGTTGGTCAGGACCGCCTCAAGGAACCCGCCCGGGTAGCGGTGGTCCGTCACGTAGGCGACCAGGCCCTCACGCAGGTGCTCGGGCACCTGCTCGTACTCGCCCTCAAAGGTCAGTTGGTTAGTCATCAGGTCCCTCGTCCTCGTCATACAGGCCACCCTCGTCGATCTCCTGCCAGATGTCCTGTGCAAGATACCAGAGGGCGCCGTTGTCGTCGGCCTCAAACTCCAGCTCGTCCTGGAAGGGAAGGAGGTCGACGATTCCCTCCGCCCTGTCGATGAACTTCGGGCACACCAGGCCGATCCCCTCGACCTCGGAGTGGTCCTCCTCACTGTCGTGACAGCGGAGGCAGCGCCCATACCCGTACTCCGGCGCGCTTGTCTTCCAGATGTCGTAGCCGCGTAGGCTCATGTGAACTCCTCTCACATAGAGTATCGGTTTCCGGGGCCCAATACGTCACCTCCGAGAGGGCTGCCGGGAGATCTTGCAGAGATCTTGCGAAGACGGTCGGGCCGACGGCCTGGGTATGCTGACCTGCTGAGGCTGCTGATGAGTGAAAGCGTGAGAGAGATGGCAGAAGCAGAGACCACCGAGACACCCGAGCAGAAGACCGGCAGGCTGGAGGGCGAGCGAGTTGCTGCCTTCGGCAAGGTCCTGAACAGCGCGAACATCTGCGGCCCAGACGGGGTCGCCTCCATTGTCTACGCCTACGTAGGCGCGACGTTCAAGCCCGCATAGGAACCTGAGCTCAGCAGCCTCAGCTCAGAGGAGATTCACCATGCCGATGTACCGCATCACCTGGACCAGCATCCGCGAGGGCAAGGACGCACTAGAGGCGATCGAGAACAGCAAGCCGCGTGAGTCCCTGCGGAAGGACGGCTCCTTTCTCGACCCCGGACTCCCCCGGGCCGACGAGATCGTTCTGGTCAAGGGCGAGTGGATGCTGAAGGCCCACCAGGACCTGCAGCGCGAGCTTGCCAAGCCGCGCCAGCGTCGGCACCTGTCGGAGGTTGGTGGGATCCTCTCATGAGTGACCTGGACGAGGCCCTGCTCCATGAGAAGATCCGTGCCCTGCTCTCAGGTCTGACGGCGCCCCATGACGACCCGGCCATCTCTGAGCGTGCCGAGGCCATCATGTTTGAGCAGCTCAAGAGCTTCCACGCGGGGTCCTGGCACAGGCACGACATCTGGCAGGAGCACCTGCGGATGGATGATGATGGAGGTCCACCACATGTATAGGAAGAACCGACTCGGCGAGTGGCACACTGGAGCGCCCCGCGGCCTGAGGCCGCTGCGCTCACGACTGTCGTTCAGCCAGCTGGCCAAGCGCGCCGAGAAGATCCGGCGCCGGCTGCAGGAGAGGGCCGTTGCGGCGCCGGTCTAACCTCGAGGTGGAGATCATCCACCGGGTGTTCTGCAGCTGGCAGGCGCTGAGGCAACGCTGCCGCCACGACAACAACTGGATCCTGCCGCGCTGGGCGCGCTGGTGGGTCCGGCCGCCCTCTTCCCTCTGAGGAGGAGTATGTCCCGCAAGCAGGTCATCATCACCGCCCTCGACATTGGCTGGCAGGTCAACGTCGCCGATCTAGTGGACGAGGGAGCCGTCACCGGTACAGCGTCTGTCGTGCGTCACGCGTGCACGAGCGCGTATGAGGTGCTCCGCCTGGTGGCTGAGTCCTGCGGCCTTGAGGCCGACACCCTGACCGTCACCGTCATGCCGGGCTGCGCCATCTGCGGCGAGAGCTTCGGCAAGCTGCACAACATCGGCAAGCACACCAAGAGCCTGGACTGGTCACCACAGTGAACGGCCCTCACACCGCCGAGGCTCGGGCCAAGATGCGGGCGGCATGCCCAGACAGGCGTGGTCACCGCAATCCAAACTTCAGACACGGCATGTGCGGGACTCCGACCCATCATTCTTGGCAGGCGATGAAGCAACGTTGCGTCCGCCGTGCTCGGTATGGCGGCAGGGGTACGACAACGACGGCAACTACGAACCGGGGAACTGCCGCTGGGCGACCCCGAGGGAGCAAAGGATCAACCAATGAGTGATGAGCTGAAGATCGGCGACCGCGTCCGCTTTGTCGGAGTCAGCGACGAGTCGGTCAAGTGGGGTGGGAACGACGACCCCCGCCTTGACCTGGTCTCCAACCGCTACTACACCGTCAGGGCCATCGAGGTCCACAGCTGGCACACCAAGGTCATCCTGGAGGAGCACCCGGACAAGAAGTACCCGTCCGTCGGGTTCACCACGGTCCGCGAGGCGCCCTACACGCTGGACCAGGTCCTCGATGACCCGCACACCCACCCGGACCTCAAGCGGGGCATCCGCCAGATCCGGGCGATGGGCTTCGAGCCTGAGGTCGCCCGACAGGAGGATCTTGACCAGGACCAGCGACGGGCCTGGGACGCTGTCCATGACGCGGCTGGGCTGCCGCGCCGCACCGACCTCGTCGTGCCGCCTGCCCCGATCGAGGTTCCACCGCTGGTCATCCTGGTGGTGATGGCCAAGACCGTCTTCCAGTGTCAGGCCAGCTACAACGTCGGCAAGGGGCTCGGAGATCGTGAGTTGACGCAGGAACATCTTGATAACCTGGTCGACCTGATCGTCCGCTTCATCAAGAACCCGAAGATGGAGCCGATTGAGACTTTCCCTGGCGCCAGCACGGAGGACAGCACGGAGATCGACATCATCACCCTCAAGGCTGTGCGCTTCGCGCTCACGTTGGCGGGGATCAACCTGTGATTCTCATTGCGCTGAGTCCACTGGCCGGTGCCTCCATCGTCCTCGGCGTGCTGGTGCTCACCGCTCTCTGGCTGTCCACCGAGTTCTAGGAGGTATCCTCTCACATGATTCGACGGTTTCTTCAGGGCCGCTGGCACCGATACTTCGGCCACCCGCCAGCCTATGTCAAGCTCAAGCACTCTGTCGGCGCGGAGACGGGTCACAAGGCGACCTTCTTCTGCTGTGAGTGCCGACGCCACTTCACAAAGGTGATCTGATGCCCTTTCTCAGCCTGCGCGAGAAGCGCTACCCTCCATTCCGAAGGGCCTCGACCGTTGAAGTATCCAGCTGAGTAAAGGAGACGAACATGTCCACGCCGCTTGTCTATATCGCCGGCCCCTACATGGGGAAAGCCTCTCACGACGCGGGAGGCTATCATGACATCGAGTACAATATCGGGGTTGCTCGTCGCGCCGCCGCCTGGGCGGTGAAGAACGGGCTCTACTTCATCTGTCCACACCTGAACTCCTGTCACTTCGAGGTCATTGTACCGGAAGTCGGATTCCTTTTCTGGTATGAGCTCGACATCCGTCTCCTCAGCCACTGTGACGCGATGCTCGTGGTCGGCGACTGGGAGTCTAGCAGCGGAACGAAGAAGGAGTTGGCCTTCTGCGAGGCGAACGGGATCCCGATCTACTTCTTCGATAGGTCGGAGGATCAGGCCCGCCTATTGGCCCTGGCCGGTGCCTAGAACCTATGGCCCCCTGACGCCAGAACACCGGGCCAGTCTTCGCGGCACCGGCAATGGCGGATTCAAGCACGGGATGTCGGGCACGCCCACATGGGTTTCCTGGCAGTCCATGTTGGCACGTTGCCGTAACCCAAAGGCCATGCACTATGCCCGCTACGGCGGCCGCGGTATCACCGTTTGTGAACGGTGGCATCTCTTTTGGAACTTCCTTGCTGACATGGGCGAGCGTCCCGAGGGTACTTCCCTCGACCGGGTCGACAACGATGGGAACTACGAACCGGGGAACTGTCGCTGGGCGACCTCAACTGAGCAACAGGCAAACAGACGTCATTGTCCCACCTGCAGTTGTCGTGAGGCTTGAGAAGTCCGTCCTGGTCAACCCTGAGATCGAGATCATGAAGGCCCCGAACATGGTCTTCGTCGTCTGGACGTTTCCCTTTGGCCTCCAGCAGGTGCTCCTTCCTGACCGCACCGTCACGCCGACAGCTGATGACGAGGTGTGGAGATCTACGATTCCAACTATCGGTGTCCTGAGCATGAACTGATGCCAGCCAAGCCCGGGAAACTGAATCACAGATATACCCACGGGATGTCAGGCACCAAGACATACACGGCTTGGTGCAACATGAGACGGCGCTGTCAGCCCGGCTATCGAGATGCGGCTTACTACTTCGACCGAGGCATCGCTGTCTGTGCCGGCTGGTCCTCCTTTGAGAACTTCCTCACGGACATGGGGCCCTGTCCCCCTGATCTAACGCTCGAGCGTATCGATAATGACGGGAACTATGAACCAGAGAACTGCCGCTGGGCAACCCAGAAGGAGCAGCGTAAGAACCAGCGGTGCTCGTGTGGCTGTGAACACTGCTGTGCACGCCCTTGAAACTGGTATAATGACCTGTGCAGGTAAGCTTCCTGCGGGAGGACGCCTATGAGCGGCACCGGCAAGAACTGCACCGGCTGCGGCAAGCCGATCGCCCTCGACGACGATGTCCTGAAGCCGGCCAATGCGCTCCTGCATGACCGGCCTGAGTGTGTTGCTGCCCATCTCGAGAGCCTCAAGCCAGTCACCCGAGTGGTCTTCGAGGAAGACGTTCCCGCGAAAGAAGGCTAGGGATGCCTGCCGTGGCAACAAGACCAGAGCCTAACGGAATGACCGGCGAGGAGCTGGTCGCCTTCGCGCACTCCGCCAAGCGCCTCCTGGCCTACCGCCCAGAGCTCGGCGGTGCGACCGAGGTCGGCGTCTGCCGGGCATGCACTCGCCCCTTCCTGTACAACACCCACGTCCGTATGCCAGACACGTGCGGACGCGACGCATGCAGCCGAGGAGAGCCTGACCAGACCCTCGACTGGGTCCTTCCGCCGAAGCTGCCAAGGCCCAAGCGCACGCGGGAGCCCAAGGCCCCGACAGCCGAGGAGGCACCAGCGCCAGAGCCGATCTGCTGGTGTTCCTGTCATGCCAACGTCTATCTCGACCGCTGGGGCATGATCCCAGACGACATCGAGTGGGTGCAGGGATGCGAGCACTGCGCGCGGCCAGTCTAGTGGGCTTGACAGGGCCACGGCGCCCTAGTACAGTCCGCCAGATGACAGCAGAAGAGGCTGCCTGGGTGGGCGCTGCCATTGAGTTTGAGGGTACCTTTTACCATCACCACACCTCAACAAAAGGTGGAGGTGAACTGTCATTCGTGAACACGGACGTTGAATTGGTAGCCACTGTTCTTCGTCTTGTGGGAGATGGACGCGTCATCATGCTGGCTCCCCGTGGGCTGTCTCGAAAGATCGCCTGGCAGTGGCGTTTGTCACATCTGGCCGGACTTCGAGCTCTCGCGCCACAAATTGCTCCCTATATGACAGAGAAGGGTGCGAGACTTCAGCAACGGTTGGCGGTGATGACGTGAGGATGCTTCTCTGGATGACTGCTGCCGCTCTCGCGGTGACGGTCCTCTGGCTCTACAACACCTGGCACAAGATGGACCCAAGGCAGGGTCTTGCACGATCCACGAGACGTGAGCCGACACCCATCCGTCGCCTGCAGCCACGCCTGCAGCCACGCGTGCGACAGGAGATCGAGGAACAGGTCGGAGACTTCGCTTAGGCGAGAAAGGTCCACCAGTGGCTAAGAACCCGCCTCCTGCGAAGAAGCTGCCACCTGCGAAGCGGAAGCCGCACACCAACGGGAACGGCGATGACCCGTCTGCACTCCAACCACTCCGCTGGTTTGAGACCTCCAACAGCGACCGGATCTCCATCAACTACGACGGGGATCTCCTCAGAGAGAACCGCATCGTCCACATCTACGGTCCGGTCGGCCAGTCCTACTACGAGGATGGCTATCAGAACGTTGTCACCTCCCTCGAGGTGTCAGAGCGCATCATCCGACTCGTCCAGATCTCCAAGGACCCCATCTACGCCCTGATCAACTGTGCTGGCGGCGAGGTGGCGGAGGGTCTTGGAGTCCTCGACGCCTTCGACATGGCGCGGCAGAACGGCGTCAAGGTTGTGACCCGCTGTCAGGGCCAGGCTCAGTCCATGGGGGCCGACATCCTGATTCTTGGTGGCGATCACCGCACGATGTCGCCTAACAGCTTCATCATGACCCACGGGGACGTGGACAAGACCCTGCGTTTCGGTGACGGTATCGACATCGAGTCCGAGCGGCGCATCAGGAGCATCACCCAGAGCCGACTCGCCGACCTGTATGCACAGAAGACCAAGCTGCCGCACTCGTACTGGATCAAGCAGATGCAGGACTCGCGCCCCGTGTGGTGGAGTCCTCAGGAGGCCCTGAAGGCAGGGCTCGTGGACGAGGTATTCTAGTCCATGGCACAGGGGCTCCAACCCGACGAACTGGCGACCCTGCAGGGGCCGCTTCTCCTCGTCTGCGTCATCTGCGACGAGCCGACTGAGGACATCTGTCCCATCTGCGGCAGCTCAGTCTGCAACATCTGCCAGGGCGAGCACGAGAACGGCGACAGCTGCGAGGTCTTCTTTGACTAGGGGTTGGTCAAGGCTAAGCCGGACTGCGAGGGATAGGTGCTTTCTAAGAACCGTCTAGGTGAGTGGCACTGCGGCCGGCGTCGCGGCCTTCGACCGTTGAGGTCTCGACTGACTCCGAGTCAGCGCCGTCACCGAGAGACCAGGGTCCTCACCAACGCCCTGGTCAAGGAAGCCGCTGCTAAGGGAGTCAGCCTGTTCGAGCTGCTGACGGACGGGTCGATAGGCTGATGCCGTTTCAGCACGGCAACAAGCTAGGACGGAAGTTCACGTCCGGTCCTTTGTCAGAAGAGGAACGAGAAAAGCTTCGAGGACCGAGAGGGAAGCAGTCAGCCGAATGGGTGGCCGCACGAGTATTGGCTTCCGCTGGAAAAAGAGCTGGCCGTTCTCCAGGCCCTCGTTCAGAGGCTACTAGAAAGAGAATGTCGCTCGCGGTCAGAAACCGGTACGAACGAGACGGCCCACCAAGACCTAAGTGGAAGAATACTTCTCTCGAACGCGCTCTGTGGAAACTTCTTTCCGCGGCCGGCTATAGCTTTGAAACTGAGAAGCGCTTCGGTCGTTCTAGAGTAGATGTCTACCTTCCGGACTATCATCTCGCCTTCGAAGCTGATGGCTGGCATCACACGAGACCCGGACGTGCAGAAGCTGATCAAGCAAGAGATGATGAGCTCATGAGACGGTTCAAACTTCCGGTCGTGAGGTTATCTACCGCAGATTTAGCGGAGGTGTAGGATTCCCATATATATGTTTGATTGCCCTGATGGTCACACCTTCGACCGACGTCTGAGCTTCGACGCCGCCAAGGACATCCAGGTCTGCCAGGAGCCCCCGAAGGGCGCTGGCAAGCCGATCCGCGTCGGCTGCTGCGGCGACATCATCCAGAGCAAGAACCGCCATGACTACGTCACCTGCGGGTGCGGGAACTTCTCGACCGACGGGGGTGACTCCTACGTCAAGTGCGGCTTCGTCGAGCCCTGCGAGGTGGAGGTGCTGACTTCCGAGGAGGTCTTCGACGCGCGGATCAAGACCTGCGGCAAGTCGGCTACCAGGCGCAGCGTCTACGCGAATCAGGTCGCCCTGTTCAACGGAGCGGGCTTCACCCGCTCGTCCACAAACTGAGAGGCCCGTCATGGTCGAGCTGCTCGGCTACCTGTCCTACGTCTTCATTACCGTCTTCAACCCGCTGCAGTTGTTCTTCATGCTGCGCCGGAAGACCGTCAACCTCGGCGCCCTGCCGTTGATCTCCCTGACGATCGGTCTAGCGCTACTGTCGCTCTCGTTCTACCTGACTGGCGGGATCCCGTTGTACGCGGTGATCGGCAACGCGTTGTCCTTTATCTTCGCCCTGGTCAACACCGTCGTGATCATGCGCTCGAACGCCAAGGCGCCAGAGCCGTTCCTCCTGCAGCTGCAGGACGGGACCATCCTCAAGGCGGAGGTCTTCAAGTTGCCGGAAGCGCAGGTGGCCGCAGCCGCCCCGGCGCCACTGTACCCCTCCGTGCAGTTCGACACCAGCCAGATCCCCGGATCGCGCTCGGTTGACCAGATGCGGGAGCACTTCTCGGGTGAGGTCGACTCGACGATCGGCCGGATGGAGGGTCATCTCGCGGCCTGGAAGGACAACGGCTTCCCGCCCAATGTCAGCACGCACGAGCGTCCGACGGCAGACGAGAGTCTGAAGGTGGACCTCTCATGACGCTGACCCAGGCGCAGGAGCGGGAGTTCTACATCTACAAGCACGCGCTCGAACTGGTTCGCGACCGGAAAAACCAGGTCTGCGAGGACTTCGAGCTCTGTACCCACGCTGCCTGCCAGAGCAGCTGCGAGGCGTTCTTCATCGCCCTCGCGGCCCTAGACGGCAAGCTGGAGGAGTATGAACGTTCTGCCAACCAAGGTCAAGAAGGCAGCCCAGCGGAAGGGCGGCGCCGGCTGGAACCGCCACGTCAACAAGTACGTGAAGCGGGTGGCGAACCGGGTGATGCGACGGTGGTCGTCCGAGGAGATCGCGGGGAAGCGGTCACGCTGAGGACCCGCCTGATCCACTGCGACGAGCTGGTCCTCCACTCCCCGGGCACCTGCATCTACTGTGACGAGCACGGCGCTCTGCTCCAGTCGGAGCGGATCCAGAAGGCAGTCGCCTACACCGACCAGATGCCCCTCACTGAGGGGGTGCTTCTCCTCCCCTGTCCCGCCTGGCAGAAGCGCGGTGCCAACTGCCAAGTTTGGGGCGGGAACCGGCCGAGAACAGATGTCAGCTAAGACCCCTGAGAAAACTCGGCTTGCCCAGGCCAAGGCCAGGCTGAAGCCGGGTTATCGACCACGTTTCAACCGATGGCGAAGTGCCCATCGACGGAAGCTCTCTACCCAGAATCGCGAACGAGCTCTTGACTATCTTGGTGGCAAGTGCATGGACTGCGGCCACGAGGACCGTCGGATCCTGGAGTTCGACCATCTGCGGGACAAGATCTGCTGCGTAACTGAGCTGTTTGTTGATCCCCGCTGGGAGTCTATCCAGGCCGAACTCGACAAGTGCGAACTGGTCTGTCCGAACTGCCACGCGGTTCGCACCCTGGAACGACGGTCCGGGCCCGGTAACACCCCAAAGCAAGATGGCGATCCACCGACCTACCTCGGCTGATGCCTCGGACGCATGGTCTAGCAGGTCCGTTTGGCGGACCTATTCCTCCCACCTACATCTCCTGGCTGATGATGCGCCAGCGGTGCAACAACCCCAAGAATCCTGACTACTCCAACTACGGCGGACGTGGCATCCTAGTGTGTGAGCGCTGGGGCCGGCCTCAGGAAGGCTACGGCTATGTCCTTCGTCAACTTCTTCACGGACATGGGAGAACGGCCTTTTGGTACCAGCATTGACCGAATCGACCCAGACGGCAACTACGAACCCGGCAACTGCCGATGGGCAACCCCGAAAGTCCAGGTCAATAACAGGCGTGTTTCACGCATTTCGCGTTTGGTATAATGAGCCCTGCAGCACGCAGAGAGCAACCGCTACTGGAGGGACTTCCCCATGCAGAACGAGAGCACCGTCGCGTCGGAGGGACTGAACATCGCTCCGGCGGGCATCATCGAGCACATCTCCCGACGCACCGTCTGGACGGTTGCGAAGCGCGCTGGCGACTTCGGTTCGTTCGTTGCGGACAAGATCCGCGACATGAAGGACGCGACCGCGGCTGAGCTCCAGGAGGCCAAGGCCTACTGGGAGCAGTACTGGCTGGGCAACCAGTCCCCCTACGAGGTGATCACGGTCGACGGCAACCTGATGGTGACCGCCGGCATCACCCTCCTCTGGACCCTCCTCATTGGAGGCGGTGGCACCGCCTTCTCGAACGCGAACGCCCGCCTCGGCGTCGGCAACTCCAACACCGCAGAGGCAATCGGCCAGGTCGACCTCCAGGGTGGCTCGCTTCTTCGCAAGGCGATGAACGCCACCTTCCCGAGCGTCGCGGCCGCGGTCATCACCTTCCAGTCGACCTTTTCCACGGCGGAGGCCAACTTCACGTGGCTTGAGGTCGGAACCTTCAACTCCGGCGCCGGCGCGACGATGCTGAACCGCAAGGTCCCGGTCGGTGGACTGGGCACGAAGGCGTCGGGTGCAAGTTGGACGTTGACTGAGGTAATCGCCTTGTCGTAGCTAACAGAAAGGGTTACTTTAGGAGTATCCTTATCTGAAAGGAGAAACTGATGACCCGCGGCTGGCCTAAGGGCAAGAGACATTCGGAGGAAACCAAGCAGAAGATCTCGGCCGGGAAGAAGGGCAAGAGACATTCGGAGGGAAACCAAGCAGAAGATCTCGGCCGGGAAGAAGGGAGTCTCCCTCTGGCCGAACGGGCGGTCTGACGAGGACAAGGCGAAGATCGCGGCGAGCAACCGCGGAAAGCGTCATGTCTGGAGAAAGAAGCGCGAGTACCGCAGAAAGTCCTGCGGAAATCGGCATCAGTGGTGCGTTCGCTGTAACCCTGCGGCTGCAGCTAAGCAGTCCGCGCAGTTGAAGAAACAGCATGCCGAGGGTAGGAGACCTCCCGCTCCGGGTCGGTGCACGGGCATCCAGCAGAAGTTGATCGCCTTCCTGCGAGCTGCTGGGCTGGAAGGCCTGGAGATGGAGGTCCCATTCGGCAGGTACCGAGTGGACGTCTACTGTCGTTCTCGTCATCTAGCCTTTGAGGCAGACGGTGAGGCATGGCACAAGAATCACCCCCTTCGTGACCAGGTCTCTCTGGACCTGAAGAGGGATGAGTATCTGTTGCGGGAGTTCAGTCTTCCGACAGTCCGATTGACCGGAAGTGAGATCGAGGAACTGATGCCCTGCAAGCCAGAGCACGCGAGCAAGACCCAGCTCCTGCCCCCGTCAGGGAGCCTGAGCTCGTATCGCCGTCTTGAGCAGACGCCTGAGCCGGTGAACCTGAATCCCTTCAGACGGGGGATTTCTCTGTCTGCAGAACATCGGGCAGCAATCAGCGCAGGGTTGATGGGCAACACCAACCGCCGAGGATACGTTCCCTCATGACCGTGCAAAGGCCCCTCTCCGACGCCGAACTCAGCCAGGTCTCCAAGAGCGACCAGCTGAGCAACGACATGTTCCACTTCAGTCTGCAGCAGCGGACCCTGGTGAACACGGGCGAGAGCGTGCCGCACGACCCAACGACCATCAGCAACGCTGATCAGCCACCGGGTGCCAAGATCGAGAATCACAAGGACTCTCACGGCTCGACTGAGCACCACAAGAAGAAGGGTGG
>JADEYI010001301.1_pt1 | contig 19800 bp, 14 predicted proteins | sample 8542331 | NCBI WGS metagenome assembly JADEYI01 (sample SAMN16510988, study PRJNA670497) | mine drainage metagenome | isolation source: biofilm near Copperflume 1 | place: Germany: Marsberg coppermine Kilianstollen | collected 2018-02
GCGTCGTCGCTCGATCGGTGGGCGTCCGTATTCGGGAGTCTCGGCCTCCAGCTCGCGGTGTTCGCCGAAGGCGTGTCGACGGCGGACAAGCCTCGCGACTACGAACACCTCAAACGCCAGCAGCTCATCGTCATCGCCGCCGCATCGGGTGGCTGGACGACCAGCATCGAGGCTCGCGTCGATCGGATCCCTCATCCATCGAGGTCGGTCGACGTGTTACTCGTCCGGTTGGCGCGTCGGGAAGCCGTCGTCGTCGAAGTCTGGGACTGGCTCGACGACGTCGGCGCCGCGCTTCGTGGCCTCGACGGCAGGGTCGCCTCCGTTCGCGCACAGCTCGCGGCTCGATCGGGCGGCGATGGGGAGTGGCATGTCGGCGGCCTCTGGGTAATCCGCGGAACACGACGGAACAGACGACTCGTCGCCGAGTTCCGGCACCTGTTCGCTGCGCGCTTTCCCGCCACTGGGGCGGCATGGTCCGGCGCCCTCGCGGACCCTACGACCCCGATGCCGTCGGCGGCCGGCATGCTGTGGACGGACGTTCGCGGCGAGCGGCTCCACCCCGGTCGGGATCGGGACGAACGGACCCGTCCCGGTCGGGATGGGGGCGACATGACGCGCTACCAGCCCCACGATTAGCCTGCGCCGCTGGACGGACGCCGGTCCGTTCCAAAGAAGAACGGACCCGAGCGCGACCAGGTGCGCGCTCGCCAGAACGGACCCGAGCGCGACCAGGTGCGTTCCGACCAGTGACGTGCTACCGCTGGCGAGCCCGCGGCGATGCCCGCCAGATACGATCCGAGCGTGAAGTTGGGCGCGCGTGGCAGGGTCGAGCGTCGGCGACGCGCCGGGTGATCGGCCTACTGATGGCGGCGACAGAGCCGACCCGCAGCACCGGTGGGATGGCCCAACCGGCTAGGCCAACGATGCGGCATCATGCGCGGATGGAACTCCCCGAGGCCGCGGCACCGATCGAGGCGTTCGGCGGGACCCCGGCGACCACAGCCGCCGCAGCTCCACCGGCCGCCGCAGCTCCACCGGCCGCCGCAGCTCCACCGGCCGCCGCAGCTCCCCCGGCGACCAGCGCCGCAGCCCAGGCCGAAGCAGCCGCCACCGCGCCGCCGGCCGCCACCGCGCCGCCGGCGACCACCGCCGCCGAGGCCGAAGCGGCCGACGCCAACGCGAAGCGATCCCTCATCCTCCTCGTGATCGCCCACGCGGTGAACCACTCCTACGCGGTGCTCCTCCCCCTCATCTTTCTCAGGATCATCGACGAGTTCCACGTCACGGAAGGACAGATCGCGTATCTCGCGGCATTCGGATCGGTGGCCTCCGGGCTCGTCCAGCTGAGCTACGCGTCGCTCACCCGGATCCTGTCGCGCCGCGCCCTCCTCGGGATCGGCGGGGTCATCTTCGGGGGCGGGTTCGCCGCCCAGGCGCTCGCCAGCGGCTTCGGTACGTTCGCGATCCCCAACGTGCTGTCACGGATCGGCGGATCGCCCCAGCATCCGGTCGGCAACGGGCTGCTCACCGAGCAGTTCCCGCCCCACCGGCGGGGCTTCGCGATCAGCGCCCACATCGCCGGCGGCAACGTCGGGACGGTCGTCGTCGCTCTCATCGGCGCCTCGATGATCGGCGCGCTCGGCTGGCGCACGACGTCGATCCTCTTCGGCATTCCGGCGATCGTCATCGCAGGCCTCATCGTGATCTTCATCCGCGAGCACGGATCGGATCGGGCGGCCGCCCTCGCCCACGGCAGCGTCCGCGACGCGTTCCGCCAGGTGTTCCGGGACCGCGATCTCCGCTGGCTGTACCTCACCTCCGTGCTCGGCGGCGGCGGCCGGGGCCTCGGGGTCGCGAACCTCTTCGCCCTCATCTACCTGACGAAGGTGATCGGCGTGGATGCCGCCACCTCCGGCCTCATGTACGGCGTCCTCATCGTGTTCTCCGTGCCGACGCCCCTCATCGCCGGCTGGCTGTCAGATCGGGTCGGCCGCAAGCCGGTCATCGTCGGCGTCTATGTCGGCGGCGCGATCGGCTACGTTGCGTTCCTCCTCGCCGGATCGAGCATCGTCGGCCTGTGGGTCGGGCTCGTCATCATGGGTTCGTTCAGCTTCGCCGAGAGTGGGCAGCTCCAGGCGCTGCTCGCGGACATCGCCCCGGCCGCCGTCCGCGACACGTCGTATGCCGCGTACTTCACCCTCGCCTTCGGCGTCGGTTCCCTGTGGACCGCCCTCTACGGCGTCATCATCGACGGGCTCGGTCCATCGACCGGAGTCCCGATCGTCTTCGTCCTCATGGCCGCGACGTTCCTCCTCGCGGCCGTCACGACCGTCTTCATCAGGGAACGGCGGTCACCAGCGCAGGTGGTGATGTGATGCGGATCCTCGTCATCGGTGCCGGCGGCGTGGGGAGCGCCGTCGCCCCGATCGCCGCCCGACGGGACTTCTTCGAGCGCTGTGTCGTCAGCGACTACGACGCGTCCCGTGCCGAACGGACCGTCGCCCGCCTGGGAGACTCCCGGTTCGCGGCGGCCCAGGTCGACGCGTCGTCCGCGGAGGCGGTGACCGCGCTGTGCCGCAAGCACGACATCACCCATGTCCTCAACGCCGTCGACCCGCGCTTCGTCATGCCGATCTTCGAAGGGGCGTTCGCCGCCGGCGCGGACTACCTGGACATGGCGATGAGCCTCTCGCATCCCCATCCCGAGCAGCCCTTCGCGCTGCCCGGCGTGAAACTCGGCGACGAACAGTTCATGGCCTCGCCGGCATGGGAGGCCGCCGGGCGGCTCGCCCTCGTCGGGATGGGCGTCGAGCCCGGGCTCTCGGACGTCTTCGCCCGCTATGCGGCAGACCACCTGTTCTCCGAGATCGACGAGCTCGGCGTCCGCGACGGCGCGGATCTCGTGGTCGACGGCTACGACTTCGCCCCCTCGTTCAGCATCTGGACGACGATCGAGGAGTGCCTCAACCCGCCGGTCATCTGGGAGGCGGAGCGGGGCTGGTACACGACGCCACCATTCAGCGAGCCCGAGACGTTCCTCTTCCCGGAGGGGATCGGACCGATCGAGTGCGTGAATGTCGAGCATGAGGAGGTGCTCCTCATGCCGCGCTGGGTGAAGGCCCGGCGGGCCACCTTCAAGTACGGCCTCGGCGACGAGTTCATCAACGTCCTCAAGGTCCTCCACATGATCGGCTTGGACCGGACGACGAAGGTCCGGGTCGGCGGCGTCGAGGTCGCTCCGCGCGATGTCGTGGCGGCCTGCCTGCCTGACCCTGCGACCCTCGGCGACCGGATGCACGGCAGGACCTGTGCGGGCCTCTGGGTGACGGGCCGCGGCGTGGACGGTGCGTCGCGCGAGGTGTACCTCTACCACGTCGTGGACAACGAATGGTCGATGCGGGAATACGGCTCCCAGGCGGTCGTCTGGCAGACGGCGATCAATCCGGTCGTGGCCCTCGAGCTGCTCGCGACGGGAGCGTGGCGAGGGACCGGCGTCCTCGGGCCGGAGGCCTTCGATGCCGTCCCGTTCCTCGACCTGCTGACGGCCTATGGGTCGCCGTGGGGGCTCGAGGAGCGGACGCCTACTTCGGCTTGAGCGCCCGCCCGACCTCGATTGCCCGCTCGAGCCAGCCCGACAGCGCGGCGTCGTCAGCGACGATCGACGGCGGCAGGACCACGTAGTCGCCCATCGGGCGACCCGGCATCGGCTCGAACGGTCCCGCGCCGGGCACGGCGAGGGCCGCCGCCTTCGTCTCGCCCGTCAGCCGGACGAACCAGCGACCGGCGTGGAGGCCGGTCACCAGGTTGCCGTTCACGAAGCCCGCCACCTCGCCGAACATCTTCCGCCGAGCGATCGCCGGCTCGCGTTCCGTGATCGCCACGAACCGCTCCGTCAGCTCGCTCGACGAGCGTTCCCAGTGCATGGCACCCTTCTCGGCCGGCATCGACGTTCCTCGTCGGTGGGTCCCTGCGGCAGGCCCAGCTGAGCTCGCGCTCGCCGGCGCCGCGCGGCCCGGTTCGGACATCGTGCGGTATCATCCGTCAGCCCTCTGCAACGGGCATCCGGTCGGGGCGTGGCGCAGCTTGGTAGCGCGCATCGTTCGGGACGATGAGGTCGGAGGTTCAAATCCTCTCGCCCCGACCAGTTCCAACTTTTCGCGGTAGGCGTAGCCGAGCAGCCAGGCGTCCTCGTTCGGCCGGGGGTGGACGGCGACGAGTTGTGAGCCACGGACGTCGAGCCGCTCGAAGATCTCCGTCGCGGCTCCCTCGCGGAGAACGTCCGGCACCGCGACGTCACGCCACAGCGAGCCGAAGTCGGTGAGGACGTCGCGTGCTCGCCGCAGCCGATCGGCATCCGGGGTCGTCTCGGCCACCGCCATCGGTCGATCGAGCGCCCGCCAGTCGCGATTGAAGGCGGGGAGGCCGATCTCGCCCTCGGTCAGCCGCCGCTGGAGCTCCGCGCGGGCCGCCCGGAGGAGGTCGGGGTCCGGCGCCAGCGGTGCCGTCGTCCCCCGCCGCATCGCCCGGAACACCTGCGCGAGGTCGTCGTCGCCCAGGTGCACGCCGTCCATGAGCGCGGCCACCTGGCTCTCGATGAGCTCGGCCCGCTGGCTCGCGTACCGCCCGCAATGGGGCCGGCGGGTATGGCGGACGCGGCGCTGGCCCGAATTCGCGTTGCCATGGTACGGACTCTCGCAGTCGGCACAGTGGAGGAGCCGGACAAGTGGATAGGAGCGACGGGGATAGCCACTCCCGCCACCATGGCGGGTCCGCCGCTGCGCCCGCAGCCCGGCGACCCGGGCGAACAGGGTCGGGTCGACCGGCGCGGCGAAGCTCGCCGCTCCTTCTTCCTCGTCGGGACGACCTTTGTGGCGGATCACCCGGCCGGCAAAGATCGGGTTGGTGAGGATCTCGGCGAGTCCGGCCTCGCTGAACCCGAGTTCGTCGGCGAGGGTCGTGTCGCTCCACGTGCCGGTGGCATAGAGGGCAAAGGCGCGCCTCACCCGATCGAGGTCGGGGCCTTCGACCGGGCTGAGCAGCTGGCGCGGTCCGATCCTCGCAAAGCCGGCCGGTGGATGACCACCGGGATCGCCGAACAGGCGCCACTTCTGCTCGTAGCCGCGGGCCACGTTCCGCGAGAGCCGTCGGATGTACGCGGCATCGGCGACCGTCTTGAGTCCTTCGAGCTCGTACGTCTCGACGTTGCCGCTGATGAGGGTGTCGGCACAGAAGACGACGACGACCCCGGCCCGGGCGAGGCGGTCGCGGTAGACCCAGGCGTCGGCGACGTTGCGGGCGAAGCGGCTCGTGTCAGAGCAGAGGAGGACCTCGAACCGGCCCGCCTCGGCGTCGGCGATCATTCTTGCGAAGTCGGTCCGCCGGAGGGTGTCCTTGCCCGACACGAGATCGACGTACTCAAGATCGGCGGACGCGAGGCCGTACCGGCTGGCGAACCGTTCCTGTTCGGTCCGCTGGAGGTCGGGGCCATAGCGATCGGCCTGACCGCGGGTCGACTCGCGGATGTACCCCGCATAGCGACGGCCGGCCAGATCCTCGGGCCGCAGATCGACCGCCCGGGCAAGGCTCATGATCGGGTCCTCGATCGTCGCCCGGAGTTCGCGTGATGGGCGCGGCCGGTCGGGCGTCGCGCGATCGTACCTCGCGTCGGGCGCGCGGAGTCGATCGACGCGTCGATCGCATCGAGCTTCGCGTCGACCATCGCGGCGATGATCCGGGCGAGTTCGGGGGTCATCGGCGCCGCCGTCGGGCAGGGATCGCGACCGACCGGCCGGTGGAGCCGTGCCGGCAGATCGCGGGTCTCCGGGTACCTGTCACATATGGTGGATGGGTGCGCAGGACGCTGATCGAGCGCGCTGGCGGTGCCGCCAGCACCTCGGAAGCGTCGCGCTGGTAGCGCTGCACCCGCGGCACGGTCGCTCCGCCGCGCGACGCGGGCCATCGCGTCGCGGGCCTCGCGCGCGGTGCACCACTCGAGCCGGCCATCGTGTCAGCTTCCCGGCGCGGGCGGAACCGCGAGCGCCGCGTCGTCGGCCGGATCGCCGTGGATATGGGAATGCTCGGCGAACCAGTGGATCGCCGGTACCGGCTCGCGCCTGCGCGCGGGAGGTGACCCGCGATGGCCGTGCCAGTGGTCGTGGACGCCTCGGCGGCCGTGACGATGGGGATGATCGTGGTGGTATTCGCTCATCGGTGGCCCAGCCTGCCTGTTGACGGTCTCGCGCCGGGCGCTCTGAGGTGAGCGTCTGGCCGAAACGCGCCCATCGTCGGGCTTGCCGCGACGGCCGAGGAGGACAAGAACTCGCGGTCCGGGCCGGCTCACCGCTAGCGGCTGATCCCCATGACCTCCCAGTAGCGGCGGTCGGCGTCGCGCCAGCTGTCGAGCGCGTCGTCGAGGCCGACGTCGCCCCTCGGCGGCCGGCCGCGCAGCTGGCGCCAGGCCTCTCGAACCCCCGGGTTGCGCAGCGCCGGCCCGCACAGCTCACCCTCCCAGATGAGCCAGGCCCGGATGGCGGCCCGATGGGAGTGACCCGCCTCGACGAGGCCGCGGCGGAGGAGGGTCGCCGCGAGCGGTGCCCGCTGGACGCTCGAGCGTCGCGCTCGCCCGGTCCAGAGGGCGGGATCGGCGCCGGTCTCGGCGGCCCAGGCAGCGCGCTCCTGCTCGGTCCACGGTCGTGGCCCAGCGGGCAGCCAGACGTGGGCGAGCGAACCACGGAGCAGGCCGATCGCGTGGCGGACCGCCTCGCTCGCGGCGGGATCGCCACTCCGGTCGGAGGATCGGTGCGCCCAGGCTCGGCGGAGGCGTGGGAGGGCCGTCAGTGCGGCGCACGGGGCGACCGAGGATGGCGGAGTGCCGAAGGCGAAGCCGGGCGCGCCGATGATGGCCGAGGGCGGGATCGCGTCCCAGGAGGCCATCGTGGGGAACCGGGCGTACTGGGCGCGGAGGGCTTCGAGCTGGGCAGCGGCGAGCTCGTGGGGTCCCCACCACGCGTCGGGCGTGAGCAGGTAGCGGCCGGGCCAGCGTTCCTCATCGGCCGCGCTCGGCGGCGAGCCGAGGCACCACACGTTGGGCGGCATCCGGACGAGCCAGCCGAGGAGGATCTCCTCGGCGCTCGACGTGCGGGACGTCCGGAGCGTTCGGGCGTACCAGCGGCGCCAGCGGGCGAGGGTCCGCCGATCGGGTGGCGGAGCGGCACGTCCGGAGCGCGGGGTCGAACCAGGCGCCATCCTCGTCAGCGTTCCCTCGTCCTCGGTCACGAACCCGGCACCTCCTCCCTGGAGCCGGACGCGGGGAGTGTATGGCAGGGACCTCACTGGCGAGGTGAACGGCGAGCCCCAGCAGAGCCACCGACGCGTGCTCATGCAGATGGAGCCCGAGACCTAGCCCGAAAGGAGAGGTGGGCCGGCCCGAACCGCAACGGCGAGTGGCCGGAACCCCAAAGCAAGTGGCCCGAAGGAGTTGATCCCCACGCTCAGCTCCCTCGTCGGCATGGCCCGAAGCTGCCCGCAGCCCGCGGAGGGAGGGGGGCCGGCCCGAAAGGGCAGCCGCGCATCGGGCCCCTGATCCATGCTCAGCAGGGCCCGCGCCCGGGGCGGCTCGAAACGTGGGGTCGTTTCGGCCTCCGCCGCGTTCTCCGGCATGGCGGCCCGAACATTGAGATGGCGTCCGGCACAGGCCGCGTGACAGCCGCCTCGCCAGCCGGGGCTACCGCAAGGTGGCGGTCAACGATCGCCCGTCCCCGCGGCTGCCGAGACGGCACTATCCCCGGTCATCAATACGTCAATGGAACGTTGACTGGCAAGCGCGGAGTCGGTAGCCTCGTGGCCGTGCTTTGCGAGAGGTATGACGTGCGCTACTCGAAGCTCTCACGGATACTCGGGCTCCAAAGTCAAGTTCCACCAAGCCTTGCGCCGCTGCTAACAACGATTCTCGCGAAGATCGAACAAATAGCCGTCTCGGCCAGCCAGCGGCCCGAGCCATTGGATGTCGATTCGAGAGTTCGCTCCTTCGGCGACCTCTCGCCGATGGACTCTGACGCCACGGTGGCTATCCTCGGCGATCGCGGCAGTGGGAAGACAACGCTTCTCAACTTCGTTTGTGCACACCTGCTGGATCGCAATCGCGATGTGGTCTTGCCGGTCCTGCGGCCTGAGTACTTCGGCGAGCAAGACACAGTCGCAGGTTGGGCTCTCGCAGCTCTTCATCGCTACCTTGAGCTTGAGTACGCCCAGCTACTCAGTGAGCCAATTAGCCCCGAAGAACCTAACGTAACGCTTGAGACCCTCCTCGTCGAGATTCGACGACAAGAGGCGATAACCCAACGCGGATATGCCAAAGCCCTCGCCAGTCAACAATTGACGCCAACCGAGTTTGGGCGGGATGCAGCGCACCTGAACAGCGAGGGCGCAACGTTCGTGGAGCAGTGGCGTCGATTCGTGGACGCACTCCTCTCGCAGGTCTTCCCCACTCCGGAGCGACCACCGCTACTAGTGATACCGATTGATGACGCGGACTTGCGTCCCGAGCTCCTGCCGGCAATATTCGCGGAGGTCCGTCGTCTTTCTACGCACCCCGGCGTCATCGTGCTTCTTTGCGCAAGTGAGTCAAGCACGCGATTCGCGCTCCTGTCCCAGGCGATCTCCGGACGCCAAGGTGCATACGAACTCGGGGGTCTTCTACAGAGAGGCCTCATCTCGGAGGCTATCGTGCTTGACCACGTCAACAAACAGCTCGCGAAGGCTCTTCCGGAGCACTTGCGCCTGACTCTGCTCCCGATGCCCATAAGGGATCGGCTCAAATTTACGCCCCTCGACCGTGAAGCCTCGTTCTTGGATCTCGCCCGCCAGTTCAGTGGACCGCCACAATCGCAGCTGGGAACGCTTGCCGATCTGTTTGCGCTCGTTCAGCCTGCTGAGGACACCCAGGACGTCCAGCCGTTGGGCTACGGCGAGTGTCTCTCCCCTTCGCCTCGCGCCCTCGATCATCTCTACCGCCAGTTAGAGGACGTGCCCAGAGGATCTGAGGCCCGTATTGACCCATTTGCAGCGGCGGCCAAGATGATCCTTGACCACGCTATCAAATGGTCAAGTTCTGATGTGCCGCTCCGTTTCAGACAGCCCTTGGGATGGGACCTCGATCTCGGCAGCGCGGGCATCCTGCTCGACTTTCGGGGCATGGTATTTGGCAAGCAGGTAGGTCGCGGTCGCAATCTCGGTCGGCGGCTCATTGGCCAGAACCGTGTGGTCAGAAACGGAATCCGCCGCGTCACCGGTTACTACGGACGACCTGCAGAGGCAGGAGATAGGACGGGGCGCGACGAGCCAGACGACAGCGAAGCGAGTGCGCCCAATTTTCCCACCGCATTCACCCACGCGCTGTACCTTGCGCAGCAACTCCGCGAAATCGAACCTGCCTTTAGGTCGTTGGGTCAGTACGGTCGTATGGACACGCCCGGCGGGATGGCTTGGGACAACGTGCTAGACGCGTCCCTGGATGGCGAGAGCACTGACAACCTCTTTTGGGTCGTCCCTGATTGGGACGAGATGCGCGATTACTTCATCTATGTCTCAGGATGGAATCCGCTCGTCGACGTCGTCATTGATCTCCCGGAGGGCGTCGACCCTGTGCGTCTACTTGATTTGATGTTTGTGGCCCACGTGCAGCTTGTCTGCGATGTGCAGATGATGCGAGCGCCATCACAGATGGTGACGGAATTGGCCGCGCAGATGAGCGACATCGTGCTAGACGAAGGAAACGCCTTCGAAGCCTCAATGGCGTCTGCACGCGCAACGTCGGCGGCGGCCGTCAGGTCGGCGATGGCTCGGGCGGGATCCGCGGGGAGCACGATCCGTGATCGCGACTTCTCCGACTGGCTGGAGCATCTTGTGCCCTGGGCCTTTGATCCGTTGGCCTCTAGCCATGCATCGGCGTCTTGGTTGCGACAAGTCCGTAGCGAGTTGCTCACGGAGATGCAGCAGCTCGATGGGGCGAACGCCGAAGCGGCGCGATATCTCGCACGACGGCTAAGGAAGCATCTCACCGAACCGTGGATAGAGTCGAGTCTGCAAGTACTCAACGAACTCGATCCAGCCACCGCGACGAGGGTTCGCGCGGAATGGCAGGAGAGCCAAGCGCAGAAGAGCAGAGAATTCCAAGAGCTGGTGGATCAACTGGAGGCCGGGGGTGTTCCGTTGGATGTGATCCGACGACTGCGCACGGAAGGGATCAGTGAATCGCTGGCGGAAGACCTCATTGCGGCCCGAGTTGAGCCGAAGATTGTTGCGGCAGTCGTGTCGAGGTTCGGAGCCCGCCGTTCCACGAGCGGGATGCCAGCCGGCTCGGGTGCCACCAACGAATGAGCGAGCTACTCGAGGCGGCCGCGTGCTCGGCCGTGTTCGCGTCGCTTGGCGGGCTCAGGAGGTTTGGCGAACCGCTCGATGTCCAAGACATCGCAGAGCGTGCGGCTGGTGAAATTACACAGATCTTCCGCGGCAGCCCAGCGCCTTCGCGCAGGCCCGCCGAGGTGCTTCGCCAGCGGTGGCGTTCGATTGGTTCGGAGATGTGTCCGCTCAATGCTCTGACGAGCCTCGGGTCTCGCCTGGCCGGAGCTCGCAGCCCCGCACCCTCCCATGAGAACTACCTCCGTCGTCGCCTGCCACCCGAACTCGTCGAGGCTGCCCGGGCCGTGTCGCAATCGCACGTATCTACAGGACAGAGGAAAGGCAACCGTGAGCCGCTCGTTCTCGGGGACTTTGCCGATGGCCACGTGCATCTCGGCACGGCTGTACCCATGTCATGGCTCTTCTTCATCGGCTGCGCTCGGGGAAGGCTTCCGGCCCCCGCGGAGTCCTGGGACTTTTTTTCAACGAGCTCATCTCAGTATCGACCAGACGTGCTCCTGTTCGCAGCCGGTCTCGCCCTGCGGAGCCTGACCGCGTATGTCCGGGACACAGGTGTCACCCACCCCGATTTCGGTACCCACCTCCGATACTCGGACAACTCCAACGAGTACGTGTCGCGGATGATGGGCAGGGCCGGAGGCAGCCAGCCGTTCTGGGACCTGGTGAGCGACCAATTGCATTCCAACGTTCTCGATCTCGCTACGTGGGATGCAGTCGCGGGCCGGCCGTCAACTGAGTCTGACGAGTCCGCGGCAGCGAAGCTCGGCCTCGGCATCATCGCGAGCAATCCACGTAGCGTTGTTTTGGACCTGCTGACAGCACTGATCCAGAAGCACTACGCGGTCCCTCACGACTCGCTCTACTGCGGCCACCTCTCGCAGGTTCTTCGTTGCCTTGCCGTCTTCCACTCATCAATGACGCCGGGAGTGCGCGCGGGCCTCGACTCGTTCGTCGAGCATTTCCAGATGCAGAGGCGCGCCCGCGATCTGGCGCGTGTCGGAGGCCGCGAGGCGTTGGTACGCACAGGACTGGAGTACCTGGCGGCAGACGACGGGGCTCGGCGCATCGAGCTGAGGACCTCTGTCGACGCTCCGACAATCGGGCGATTCGAAGAGTCACACATAGCCGCCCAGTTGATGCCAGCTCTCCGGGGATATCGACACTACTTGACCGATCACAATTCTGAGCCCGCCCCAGTCGTCAGGTTCCCTGTCTCGCTTCTCCGGCAGCGGCCAACAGTCGAGGACGATCGAGCAACCGCCTCGCCGACCAATTGGGACGCATCGTCCCTCTGGAAGACGATCGGGGCTTTGGCCGGATTCTATGCGTCATCGGAGTCCGCGAGGCAGTTCTTCGGTGTCGTCGACGTAGCTGGAGATGAGGAAGTCTTTTCCAATTGGCTGTTCACGTCGGCGCTAGAAGAACTGATTGTGCGCGTGGGCAACCGACTATCGGGGGATTGGCTGCCCGTGGTGACCTACCACATGGGGGAATCCTTCGCATATCCGCTTCAGGGCCTGCGTCGAATGGCGGAGGTGTTTGATCACGTACCAGAACTGAGGCGCGCTGGGCATGGGCTCGCTTTGAGTACGACGAGCCGGCATTCTCGCGAGCTGGTCGATCGCTTAGAGCTGCTTGATGACCTCACCTGGGCGTGGTCGGCGACAAGCGCCGTCGGCGACTCGTCGATCCAGGCTGCGTTGAGGGGCGCAGCGGAGGATCTCGTACCCATGGTATTCCCGGGGCTGCGTGCGTCCGTCGTTGATGCGTGGGCCGCCCAGAAGATGCGCTTCTCGCGGTCAGATTTGGTAGGTGCGGGTTACCTAGCATGGACCGACCATCGCGCCAAGGACGAGACGGCCTACGACGGAGAAATCCGGCGAAGTGATGTTTCGTCGCGCGGCGTCCGATGGCAGATGTTTACACGCTATCTCAGTCACGGCGAGGTGGACCATGGCATGATCGAGGTGGAGCCCTATCAAGATCTATTGGCGGACACCTTCGGCCGCCTTCTTCCGAACTATTGGCGTCGCGCGGTCGACCGCGGCATCATCTTTGAATACTGTCCGAGTTCGAACATAGCCATTGCTGGGTTGGACGATTACCGAAATCATCCCTTCTTTGACTTGGCTCCGCCCGGATTGGGGCGACTGCGCGTGACTATTAATTCCGACAACCCGGGGTTGTTCCACGTTCGCGTACCTGACGAATTCCGATCGTTGGCTGCGGTCGCACACGATGAAGAGGCTGTGTCCTTGGAGGCTGCGAGAACGCTAGGGTTGGAGGCGTTCGGTGGGGACATTGCTCCGGGCCAGGTCTTTGCGAGCACGGCGACAGCGTTGAGGGCACTCGAATTGCTTTCGCGTTACTAGCCGGACGCTCTGGGTCCCCATCAACCCGACCGGTTTGGACGGGTCGACCGAGGCCGCTCACGCACCCGAATGTCGACCTATTGACTCCGGCTTCTGATCCGAGCGACCCCGAGCGACCTCAGCAACGCCTGTCCGGCAGTCGACGGCAGGGGCTCGCGCGCGGGACGACCCGGGGCGACCATCGCGCGAGGTAGTGGGCCGCGCCATCGGAGCTGTCATCGCCGCTGGTACGCTTGCGACGATGGCCGTCCTCCTCGAACGTGTTCGCCCGACCCAGCCGTCCCTCGACGCCGTGGTTCGCCAGGTGGAGCGGTATCCCCGTCTGCGATACATGGGATCGAAGTATGAAGTCGCCAGGCACCTCATCGACGTCTTCGATCGACTCTCATTCGAGACCGTCCTCGATGCGTTCTCCGGCAGCGGGGTCATCGGCTACGCGCTCAAGGCCATGGGCAAGACGGTCACGACGAATGACTTCTTGTCGTTCCCCGCGACGGTGGCCCGGGCGACGATCGAGAACCCGGGTGTTCGCCTCAGCCCGACCGAGGTCGCGCTCATCCTCGGTCCGAACATCGACGGCCGAGACTTCATCCAGCGGACGTTCAGTGGGCTGTACTTCCCCGATGAGGATCACGCCTTCCTCGACAGCGCCTGGAGCCACATCGACCTGCTCCCACCCTACAAGCGGGATATCGCGCTCGCCGCGCTCGCCCTCGCTGCGGCCCGCAAGCAGCCACGGGGCGTCTTCACCGTCTCCGACTTCCGCTACGACGACGGCCGGAAGAACCTCCGCGTCCCGCTCCGCGACCAGTTCGTGGAGACCGTCGAGGCCTTCAACGGCGTGGCATTCGACAACGGCCAACCAAACCTCGCGCGGTGCGGTGACGTGTTCGCGATCGACCCGGCCGACTACGACGCGGTGTATCTCGATCCACCGTACGCGCCGCCGACCGACGACAACGACTACCTCCGTCGATACCACTTCCTCGAAGGGCTCTCGGTCTACTGGCGCGGCCAGCAGATCATGGAGCACACGAAGACGAAGAAGCTCCCGAAGCGGTTCACCCCGTTCGCCTACAAGCGGACGATCCGCGACGCCTTCCGCGAGCTGTTCAGCCGCTTCCGCAACAACGTCATCGTCCTCAGCTACAGCTCGAACTCCATTCCGGATGAGCAGGAGTTGTACGAGCTGCTCCACAAGGAGAAGGCGGAGGTCGAGGTCTTCGCCGTGCCCCACCGCTACTCGTTCGGGACGCACCCGGCTGCGCTGCGGCGAGAGGCCCACGAATACATCTTCGTGGCGCGCTGAATGGCGCCCGGATCGTTCGAGGAGTTCGTCGGTTCCCTCCGCAAGATCGAGGAGGGAAGGCCCTCGTCAACCGCGGACCCGACGGTGGCCCTCATCCGCGACGGAGCCTCCGCACTGGCGCAGCTCCCCGAGGTGACCGAGGAGACGCTCACCGCGCTCATCGTCGCGAACCCCGGGTGGACCCGCGTCCTCGGCCTGGCGATCGGCTTTGGCCAGGAGCAGCTCGCATCGGAGCTTCGCAGCAGACTCGGCAGTCCATCGTTCTCGAGCCTCGTCCGCAAGGGCTTGGCCGCCGACGTGGTGGGGATCCTCAACGAGTCCGGGCTCGTCGACACCGTCCGGGCGAATCGAGGGCAGACGTTCACCTACGCCGACGTCCTGATCGCGCGATATGGGAGTCGCGGCCGCGCCGGGAGCGCGATCAGCCGAGGTCGGCTCCTCGAAGACGGCGTCCAACGGGTCGCCGACGATCTCCGTCTGCCGTACCTGATGCGCGGTCGCTTCGTCGGCAGGGACGGCCTCGATGCGCCGTGCGACCTCGCGATCCCGGGGACCGGCCGAGACGCCCTCATCGTGGTGGCGATCAAGGGCTACAACTCGACCGGGAGCAAGCTCAGCACCTCGGTCGACGAGGTCCGGATCATGGCCGACATCCGCCGACCGACGCAGTACGTCTTCGCCGTGTTTGACGGCCTCGGCTGGCTCGGCCGAAAAGCCGATCTTCGGAAGGTCCACAAGATGTGGACCGACAGGAAGATCGACGGGCTCTACAGTCAGGCCAACCTGGATGAATTCAGAGCCGATCTGCGGAATGCTGCTCGCCGGTTGGGCATTGAGCCGGACCAGGACGGTGACCCAGGGTCATTCCCAGGGGGCTGATCGACGGGTAATGAGTGATGTATGGCTGTTACCCCGTCGGTCATCCGTCCGACACCTTGCCGCACCGCCCCATCTCGGGTGGTTTCCCGGACTGTTCTGGAGATGGCCATCCCGTGATCGAAACTGCGACGCCGCGAGCACCTCCCCGGTCGACGGAAGACGGCGGTGCTGCCTTCATGACCCCTCTATCCTCATGGCGTGAATGAGTGGGTCCGTCGCCACGGCCTCGGAGTCGTGCTGGTCGTCGGGCTTGCGCTCGTCGCCGTGTACTTCGCGAACCACGATCCAGCCGCGTTGACTGCCGGTGTCGTGCTCTTGGTTGTCGCTGCGGGATCTGGTGAGCTCCGATCGCTGGCCGCCGGCATCTTCCGTCTGGAGTGGTGGGAGAAGACGCGCCAGCAGCTCACAACTGAACTCGCGTCGCAGTCAGGAACGGGCACCAGCGCCGAAGTTACCGTCACTCCGCAACGGCCAGACCCCAATGCCATCGCAGATGCGCTCGGGAAGGATCCTCCCAGGTCGACAGGGGAACTTGCGCGGCGAATTGCCGCGGTCGTTGGAACCATGTCGACTCCCGTCGTCTTCCCAGGGGGTTCGGCTCAGGCGGCCGGGAACATTACCGTCGCACTCACGGCGCGCATCGACACGGATGGCGCTGTCGTCTCGTTCGAGATCGAGACTCCCGGGGTCACCTTCGCCCTCGCACCGGACGTCCTGCACCCGATCGCGTCGACGAATATCCACCTCGTCGCAGTCGCTCGGTGGCTCGCCGACCGCTCGACCGATACGCGAGTGGTTCTTGAGGTGCTCGGACAAACGGATGCCGCACTTCTACATCTCACGATCTCAAACATTCACTACAACGTGGCCCCGACCGTGCTCAGTGGCACTCAGGTGAGCCTGAGAGTGGAATGGGCGGGCAAGAACGCGAGGCAGGTCGCGCCACATGTAACCAACGCGGTCGTGCTCTCGCGAAGCATCTAGGCCCAGAGCGTCACCATTCATGCCCGTCAGACGCGGCCCGCTATGACCGCCCCCCGTTCTGGGATGACCCTACCGCGAGCGAGTCGACCTCCTCACGGATCGCATGCCATCGCGAGCCACCCCTTGCGGGCCGGCCTCCGGCTTGCGGAGACGGGTCGGTGCTCGGCCACGAGTCCGCGTGCCTTCTTGGCGCCTCACCCCAGAGCAGATGGTCGATCCCTCTTACGCGATCACGATACGGCTAGCGCCTTCCCGATGACGTTGATCGCCTCGGACAGCGCGCCGCGAACCGCGTCATCAAGTTCACTCGCATACCGTTTGAGGCGGTCGCTGCCGGACTCCCCTCCACCTATCTGCATGCCCTGGTAGTGCGTGGCGTCGAGGTAGCGGCTCTCGATGTCGATGTTCGTTCGGACCCACCGGTAGGCCTTGGCAATAACCGAGAGCAAGGCTGGGTCCTCGATCCACCGAAGCTCTCCACTGGCGGCAAGGGCATCCCACACCTCGGTTGTGAGAAGCGGCAGCACAAACGCGCGCTCCGGCGACAGGGTCCGCGTCTGGATGCCGCCGGCGTTCGACACGAGCTCCTCCCTGATGAGGCCGAGTACTTCTCGCTGACGCGCGACCGCCACCGCGGCCTCGTCGCGCTCGCGATCCGCCCGCTCGATCGCCACCTGCCGCCCCGCCACCCACAGACTCAAAGGAACACCGCCGAACACCCCTGCGAGTGTTGCCAGGAGCCCGGCGTCGAATGGATCTGTGAATGCCGTCGACCGTCCCAGGTGGACCATGGCGACGATCCCGATTGCGATGACGACCGGTACCAGCCACACGTAACCGCGTACATCGGGACGCCATCTGGAACGATCGTCGCGGTTCACGGCCGCGAGTCTACCGGTCTAGCCTTCGGCCTCTGTGACATCCTCGCCCGCTACCATCCAGGCTCGCTTGAGCGGAAGCTCCGCCCTCAACTCGGCGCCGAGCAGATCGTAGGTCTCGAACAGTTCGTTGAGCAGGGTCGACTGATTCCAGAGGCGGATCTTGAAGTAATCGTTGCGGGCCTCGCGCTCCAGCGAGTCCTTGAACCCGCCCCACGACACGACGAGCCCTTGATCAGCGCGAAAGTCGGTCATGCTGCCCTTCAGGGTACGAAGGACAGTCACGTCTGCGGGGCCATCGGTCGACTTGACCTGCACGACAATCCGCGGCTCGCCAAACCCCAGGGGCGGCGCGCCCGCGAGGATGTCTACGCCGCCGTCCGGACCGGGCGGCGAGACTCGCGTGGCATACCCCTTCGCCTGCAGGATTGCGTCGACGATTCGGGCGAGGCCGTGGCCCTTGAACCGGCGCCGAATGAGCTGAACGATCTGGTCCCTGCCTTCCTGCTCCAGATCGCGCTCAGGGTGGCTCTCGGGGGGCACGCGGCGCGGGGGAGCGCCGTTCGCGACGGCGATTACCCGCGCCTCTGCGTCGTCGCGCTGGACCGTGAACAGCCCCATGAGCGCCGAGAAGGCAGACAGTAGGTCGGGGTCGAATGCTGTCCTCGGCAGGTCCGTCCGGAGCCATCTCACTTGTCGGATGTGGTGGAGGTCATCGGGACCGCTGCCCACGGCGTAGGAGTAGGGACCGTCGACGTGGCCGACAGCCACCTGGTTCCGCGTCTTCAACGGCGACACGACCAGATCGCCGGGTTCCATGCTGTGCGCGAAGGCCCATAGCTGACCAACAATCACGCCCACCCGTCCCGCGGAGGCGTCCGGCTCGGCGAGTTGGAAGGCCGACCTCATCGCCTCTCTGGTTTCGAAGGTGAGCAGATCCGGCATCTCACCCCAACCGAGCCCGACGATTGATTGCTCGACAAAGCGGTCCTCGTATTGGCCGTGACTGCCACCCCTCACCACCCAGAGTGTCATGAGACAGCCCTCCCTATCCCGCTACTTCGTGATCAGCGCAAGGAGGCCGAGCACGAGGACTCCGACCAGCCAGCGAACGAGTAAGACGGCGCCGGTGAAGATCCCACCCAACGCGGTGAAAGCCACCTGCGGGCTCCACCGGTCGATGCGCCGAGCAGGATGGGCATCTTCGTCGAAGCAAGATACCAAGGTGCGAGGAACCGGCGCTGCTATCCAGCGCCAGCTCGGACGACCCGCTTCGAGTTGCCCCTTGGCCAAGATCGATTCCGACCAAGCCGACCTGCCGACGGCCGTCACTCGCCGCGGCGACGCAATCCGAAGCTCGCGAGACCGAGCTGCCGTTGGAGTTGGAACCCGTGAATCCTGGCCCAACTCCTCTCGCCGTCCACACCTCGCCCCTCGACGACACCTCTCGCCCCGCCTTCGGTAGTGGCTCAATTTGAAATGACCCCCCGTATGACTTCGTAGTGCCACCGCGACCGCTCACGCATATAGACTGCGGGGCATGGGCCTCCGCGAACGTTGGTCAGCAAGGCACTTTGGGCCACCCGAGGGGTTGGCCCTCGTGATCGCGGGTATCTTCGGGCTGCTCACGGATGCTGTGTCGCCGTCACCTTCGTGGGCCGTGGGATGGGGTTGGGTCGTTCTCGCCGGCGCGAGTGTGTTGGCCATCGGCTTGGGCCTCATCCTCATCTTCCGGCCGTTTGAATCATCCGGCCACCGGCTGGCCCGGCAACTCCGGCCCGTGATAGACGACGGGCAGATGCTCTTTCAGGCTACCGGCATGGCCGACGCCCACCCAGAGGATGTCCATAAGGACTTCACAGAGCGAGTGGCCCGGTGGGAAGCGAGAGCCAAACACGAAGTCGCCAAGCATGCCGACGACTACTCGGACGCGTTGTCGAAGGCAGTCTCCGGCGACATCCACGATTACGGAGCGCCGGGATGGCGACCTCCATTCGATCTGCAACGGCGACGGCTCGGACGATCTCTAATGGTGCTCCGCGCGATTGCCGCGGGCACGCCGTCCAATGACGTAGACCTCGATGCTGACCACAAGGCCAGGGAAGCCGTGGAGCAGGGTGTTCAAGAACGACTCGACGAGTTGGACAAGCTGGATGGGCAGTCGAAATGGGTACAGACGCCGGAGCAGTTAGCCGCCAGGATCGGTCCGAACGACATCATCCGTGCCTTCATCTTGCTTCGAAACGAGGGGCGCGCGCTCCGGGGTCGAGTAGAGGCGGTTGTCTGGGGCGAGCGTCAGAACAATCTCGCGTTCGGACAGGCCGAGCTGGACGATTGGCTTGGTCGCTGCGCCAAGGCCGTCTGGAACCACCGACCGGGCCATCAACCAGCCCTTGAACGGGCTACGCAGCAGCACATCCCATTCGGCAACTGAGACGTGATCACTCACGACACGATGGCGATAGACCTCTGGCGAGAGCGCACAACGAGGATCGATCTGGTTCTTGCTGTGCTTGACGGCATCATCACGTCTCAGACCTCCACCAGCCCCGCGATCTCGTCGCAGGTCCAAACGTGATTGCTGACGCCCGCTGCCATCGCCGGGGTTGTGAGCTCGCCGAAGCTCGAATGGACGCGCCCGAAGTTCTAGTACATGTAGTGCAGCGCGACCATCACCGCGTGGTTCTCGACCTTCTTGGAGAACCCCGTTGGTCAGCCGGGTGAACCGCCGCATTCCCATCCGCATGGTCAGGTTTTGCCGCTCGACGTAACTCGTGCTGATCTTGGACGGGTCAGGGTCGCCACTGATGACCCGGACTTCCTCGGAGAGCCACGACCGGCGGGCTGAACTTCCGGTCCTCATTCGGGTCGATGCCGTAGACCTTGACGAGCATCGGGGGAAACGCTAGTGCGCCGTCTCAAGAATGGCTCGACAACGCCCGACCTTGGCCAGGATCGC
>JADEYI010001302.1_pt1 | contig 19800 bp, 22 predicted proteins | sample 8542331 | NCBI WGS metagenome assembly JADEYI01 (sample SAMN16510988, study PRJNA670497) | mine drainage metagenome | isolation source: biofilm near Copperflume 1 | place: Germany: Marsberg coppermine Kilianstollen | collected 2018-02
CTCTTCTGCCGATGCTTCCACACGCAGAGTCTACATCGCGCGGATTAACCTATGGGGGACCCTTAGATCTGTTCGGGCACCATTTCAATCGCGCCACAGGGACATTCTCGGGCGCAGATACCGCAACCCTTGCAGAAGTCGAAGTCGAATTCGTAGCCCTGTGATGGGCCCAGCTTGATCACCGCGTTGTCCGGACAGACACCGAAGCAGTTGTCGCATTCGAAGCAGTTCCCACACGAAAGGCACCGGCGCGCCTCGAACAGGGCATTCTCCTCGGTGAGGCTCCCGACAACCTCCTCGAACGTGCTCTGCCGCCGCGCCCGCTCGAGCTCAGGGCGCCTCGTGCGTGGGGCGTCGGCGTAGTACCAGGTATTGAGGCTGTCGAACGTAGCCAACTCGCGCTGAACAGGTTCATGGGGCTCGACGTCGGACAGGAAGGCATCGATATTCTGCGCGGCACGCTTGCCATGTCCGATGGCGACCGTCGCCGTTCGTTCGGACCGAACCGAGTCGCCACCGGCGAAGACGCCACGCTCGCCGGTCATCATGGTGGATCGAATCTCGACTACGCCGTCTTCGACATGGACGTCCGGAGCCTGATCGAGGAGGGAGAGATCGGTGTCCTGGCCGAGCGCCAGCACCAGCGAGTCGGCATCCAGGCTCTCGGTCTCACCAGTCGGCTCCGGGAATCCCGACTCGTTGAGTCGCATCTTCTCAAGGACGAGGCGATCGCCTTCGAACCCGCTGACCGTCGACAGCCAACGCATGGTCACGCCCTCGCCGAGCGCCTCTTCGAGCTCATCCCCGTGGGCCGGCATTCGGTCTCGATTGCGACGGTAGACGATGACCGAATCGGTCGCGCCCAGGCGCCGGGCTGTCCGAGCTGCATCGACCGCAGTGTCCCCGCCTCCGTAGACAACGACCCGGCGACCGAGCATCGGTGGGTCATCGTCGGCCACCCGGTGGAGGAGCGATATGGCGTCGATGACCTTCGATGAGTCACCTGCCGGGATGTCGGTTCGTCGAGCCAGCTGGGCTCCCACGCCGAGAAAGACGGCGTCGAATCCGCCTTCGCGGCGCTCGTACTCGATGTCTCGAACTGCATGGTTGAGGTTGACGTCGACGCCGAGTGCGATGATCCGGGCGACCTCTGCGTCGAGGACCGCTCGGGGGAGCCGGTAGGCCGGGATGCCATAGCGCATCATGCCCCCCAACATGGATGCCGAGTCGACCATGCAGACGTGGTGGCCGAGTCGCCGCAGGTGGTAAGTGGCACTGAGCCCGGCCGGGCCGGCACCGACCACCAGGACACGCTTTCCAGTGTCCGCTCCGGCCGGTGGCAGGGGCCAGGCCCGCTCGATGGCCAGGTCACCCAGAAAGCGTTCGACGCTATTGATCCCCACGGCTTCGTCCAGCTGGGCCCGGTTACACGCCGCTTCGCAGGGGTGGTAGCAAATGCGGCCCATCACGGCCGGGAAAGGGTTGTCCTCGACCAGCCGGCGCCACGCCGTCTGATAGTCGCCGGACTCGGCGCGGTAGAGCCAACCCTGGATGTCCTCGCCCGCCGGACAGGCGTTGTTGCATGGCGGAAGGCGGTCGACATACCTGGGCCGGTTGACTCGCCACGAGCCGGTCCTGTTAGCGCGGCTCGAGCCGACGTCGAGGGTGATGGCGAACGGGGGATCCATCAGGCAAGCACTTTCTCTGAGCCGACGCCGTCAGCATCGTCACCGAGCAGCCCGTAGGCCGAGATGTTCGAATCGGCGATCGCCTGGATACGGGCGATGATGTCGCTGCGGGGGTGCTCGCCAAAGAGGTGGGCGTACCGACCTTGGATGGACAGGTAGGCCTCGACCGGGGTCCGGTGCCGGATCGGCGACACTGCGGTGATCCCGCCGTCCACCGCCTCGTACACCGGAAAGAGGCCGGTCTCCTTCGCCAACCGCGCCACGTTGATGGTGTCGCTGGGACTCGAGCCCCATCCGAGCGGACAGGGAACGAGGATATGGAGGTAGCGGGCGCCGCGGAACTCCATGGCGCGCTCCACCTTCTCCTCGAGATCGTGGAGATCGGCCACGGTGGCGGTGGCAACGTAGGGGATGTCGTGGGCCATGGCGAGGCGAGGAAGGTCCTTCCCCTGCCCGAAGACATTGCCAGGCTCTCGACCCACCGCTTCGGTCGTTGCCGTTCGCACTGCCGGAGGTGTGGCACCCGACCGCTGCACACCGGTGTTCATGTAGGCCTCGTTGTCGTAGCAGATGAAGAGCACGTCATCATTTCGCTCGAACATTCCTGAGAGACACCCGAATCCGATGTCCACGGCCCCGCCGTCTCCGGCCTGCGCGACCACGCGCACATCGCTTCTGCCCTTCACCTTCATCGCCGCAGCGACCCCGGTGGCGACGGCCGGGGCGTTCCCGAAGAGCGAATGGAGCCATGGAATGCGCCACGAGGTCTCTGGGTACGGAGTGGAGAACACTTCGAGACAACCAGTGGCGTTCACCGCCACCAGTTGCCCCTGGGTCGCCCGCATGGCCGCATCAAGGGCGTAGCGGGCTCCCAGTGCTTCACCGCATCCCTGGCAGGCCCGGTGGCCCGAGTCGAGCGAATTCGTCCGATGGCTGTCCGACTGGACCGTCCGGTCGGCGTCACTGAGGAGACGGTTACCGGCGGCAAAACTCCCCACTTGATAGAAGCGGACGGGCTGGCGGGTCACGGCACCTCCTCAACAACCCGGGTCGTCCCGAGGTCGCGGAGGACGTTCTCCGCCGAGGGCCCCGATCGTCTGGTCACGGACATCCGGGCGCGCTCCCGCTCGACCACCCCGTGATCGAGGTCGAGGAAGGTGAGCGGATCCAGCTCGTCCCGTGTCGCTGCGGCCAGCATCTGCTCGAGGGCCAGGCTGGTGATCGGACGTCCACCAAGTCCGGCAACCACCGTGCGCAGGGAGCAATGACCGTCGTGCGTCGCCATGGCGACATCGGTGGAAAGGACGCCACCGAAGCCGATACTGAACGCTTTCTCGACCACCACGATCCGGCGGACCCCGGAGAGCGCGTCCCAGACCGCCTCTCGAGGGAATGGACGGAACGCAGTGATCCCGAGGACGCCGACGCGTTCACCCACCTCGCGCCGCCTGTCGACTGCGTCCTTGATCGTTCCCAGCACCGACCCGAGCGCGACGACGATCGTTTCTGCGTCCTCGGCGCGGTAGGTGTGGAGTAGGCCCCCGCTCGGGCGTCCGAACACCTGGGCGAACTCCGCGGCCAGGGTGGGGATCCGCTCCAGAGCGTCGAGTTGACGGAGGTGGGCGAGGTACCGGACCTCCTCGAAGGCGTCCGGACCAACCATTGCCCCGATCGAGACCGGATCTTGGGGATCGAGCGCCTGACGTGGCTCGTAGGTAGGGAGGAAGCTGTCGACGTCAGCTGGTGCCGGCACATCGATTCCTTCGACGGCATGGGTAAGAATGAAGCCGTCCATACACACCATCACCGGGACCGAGAGCTCCTCAGCCAGACGGAAGGCCTGGACGTGGAGGTCGGCTGCCTCTTGGTTCGTTTCTGCGAAGAGCTGGATCCACCCTGAGTCCCGAGCGGCCATGGCGTCGCTGTGGTCGTTCCAGATGTTGATCGGCGCCCCGATGGCCCGGTTGGCCAGCGTCATGACGATGGGCAGCCCGAGCCCGGACGCGTTGTAGACAGCCTCCATCATGAAGAGGAGGCCCTGGCTGGCGGTCGCGGTATAGGCACGCGCACCCGCCGCCGAAGCGCCGATTGCCCCCGACATTGCTGCGAACTCGGACTCGACGTTGATGAACTCGCATGGCGAGAGGGATCCGGACTTCACCATGACGCCGACAGCCTCGATGATGTGGGTCTGAGGTGAGATCGGATAGGCGCAGACGACCTCGGGTCGGCACGCGGCGACCGCCTCGGCCACGGCCCGGGAGCCTTCAATCTGTCGCTGCACGGTCCAGCTCTCTTCTTGAAAATGAAACAAACTCGTAGGCGGCCATCGCTGCGGCCGCGTTCTGTTCGCCGACAGTGCCCGGGTAGCGCTGTCGGGCTGCCGTACCGATGGCATCGATGGAGATCTCGCTGGTCAACGCCGCGAATCCGCCCAGCAACGCCGCATTTGGCAGGGGGCGACCGAGCTTCTCGAGGGCCAGCTCTGTCGCCGGGCAAGACAGCTGTCGATCGGGTTGGAAACGGTGGGCCAGCTCTCCAAGACCCAGCTCCTCGAAGGTGCGGGAGGTGTTGACCAGGACATAGCCGTCCGATGAGAGTCCCGCGAAGAGATCAACCTGGTGGATCAGCGTGACATCCTGGATGATGAGGGCGTCCGGCTCGACCACCGGTTCGCGGGTTCGGATCGGGCGGTCGTCGATGCGGCAAAAGGAGATCACCGGAGCCCCCATCCGCTCGGACCCGAAACTTGGGAATGCTTGTGAATGACGGCCTTCAGCGAAGGCGGCCATGGAGAGGATCGCCGCCGCAGTAACCACGCCCTGGCCCCCGCGCCCGTGGATGCGAACCTGGAACATGTTCTCGGATCACTCCCTCAACTAGCCCTTGCCTGCGGCACCGACGATGGCCGCAAGATCGGCGAGTCGGTTCGAGTAGCCCGACTCGTTGTCGTACCAACCAAGAACCTTGACGAGGTGTCCGTGGGCCATGGTGAGGTCTGAGTCGAAGACGCAGGAGTAGGGGGATCCGAGGATGTCCGAGGAGACCAGCGGCTCGTCCGAGTACTCGAGCAGCCCGGCGAGGCGACCCGATGTCGCCGCAGCACGGTAGGCGTCTCGGACCTGGGTGACGGTTGCGGAGGTGCGGAGGTTGGCAACCAGGTCGGTGATGGACGCATCCGGAATCGGCACCCGAAGAGCCAGGCCGTCGAGTGTTCCCACCAGGCTGGGGAGCACCAGACCGGTCGCACGAGCGGCGCCTGTGGTCGTCGGCACGATGTTGATGGCCGCGCCCCGCGAGCGCCGGGGATCCTTGTGGAGCGCGTCGACCAGGCTCTGGTCACCGGTGTAGGCATGAACCGTCGTCATGAAGCCGTCTTCGATTCCGAAGGCGTCGTCGAGGACCTTGGCCAGGACGGCAAGGCAGTTGGTGGTGCAGGAGGCGTTGGAGATGACGAAGTCATGCGCCGGATCGAACTGCTCCTCGTTCACACCGACGACCAGCGTCGCATCCGCGTCCCCCGATGGAGCCGAGATCACAACCCGGGTGGCGCCCGCGTCAAGATGGGAACTGGCCTTCTCGCGACTGGTGTACCGGCCGGTCGCCTCGATGACCACGTCGATGCCGAGCTCGCGCCAGGGAAGGGCCTTCGGCTCGGGTTCGGCCAGGATTGTGATCCGACGGCTTCCCACAACCATGACATCGCCGTCGACCCGCACCTCCTCTGGGAAGCGGCCATGCACAGAGTCTCGGGCGAACAGTCGGGCGAGCGCCTCCGGCGCACCCAGGTCGTTGATGGCCACGATGTCGAACTCGCGTGAGGAGGCGAGGGCAGCCCTCAAGAAGGAGCGACCGGTCCGCCCGAAGCCGTTTACTGCAAGTCGTACTGTCAACGATTCGCCCTCCCTGGGCTCGTGGCACCTATGGGCCCTCATCAATCATCGTGTCGCCCTCCCATCGAGCCCGGTAGGGCCGAACGTCCCAACAGGGCCGGGTTCTGGAGTTGTGCTCGGCTGCGTGCTGACGGCCGAGGCCTTGCCCACGTGGGGAGGCGTACGGGGGGTGCCGAAGTGACCGGTGGCCTAGCCCGTGCCGAGCGACAGTGTGGTGCGGCTGCTCGGCCTTTCCTTGGTGGGTGGGCGTTAGCGGGGGGGCCGGAGCATTTGGCTCGGGCCGAAGGCCGGTGTGCCGGACATAGCCTCTTCTTCTGATGGACGACGAGAGGGTGGTCTCAGGGATTGTAGGAATCGTCGACACGACTCGTCGCTGTGCACTCCTTCTTCGCCGATTTGATGCGGATCGTGACTATCCCTCGCACTGGTGCTTTCCAGGGGGTCAGGTTCAAACCGGGGAGACAACCGTTGATGCGGCGGCCCGCGAGGCTCTGGAGGAGACCTGGCTCACCATTCGGGGATTGGAGAGGCTCGATCGACGTGAGTCAACCGGCGCCACCGGCCGCATCTACCTGATCGATTGTTTTCTGACGACTTCGTGGTCGGGAACCTTGATCGAGTTTCCGTCTGCAGAACACGCTGGCGCCGCGTGGATGCCGTTCGAAGCCCTGGTTGGGCTCGAGCCCGCAGCACCCGTCACACGCTGGGTCGCCTCAACCATCTGGTCCCGCTTTATTGATGCCAGCTAGCTGACCAGGGGGCATGTACCAGCAAGTAACCGAAACAACCACATCCCAGCCTCGAAGACCACCAGGCTCGATCCCCTCTACTGTAAGCGGATGGCCAGCCGGCCCGGGGGTGAGCGCGTCAGTCACCGCCAGTTTCGACGAACGCCGCCCACGCTGCCGCCACCCCAATGTCGCCGCCATCGCCGCCTTGCCCTGCTGACTCATCCACATCCCGATGAGCAAAGTCGTCTGCACCCGGTCCAACTGCCATCCCGATCGGTTCGAGGGGACCCGTCGAAGTGCGGTCCGGGGGCTGATCATTCGACTCAACCCCGCCGTCCTTCACGAGTTGGGTGGGTACCCCATTCGAAAACCACCGCTCGTCATGAATCGCGTACGGATCCACGTACCAACCCTCTGCCTCCATCAGACCTCCTCTGGAACACCGGGACCTCAAATAGCCGGGACCCGTGACCTTGAGGACATAGTGGACCGATGACCTCGGCCAGTCCAGGGACTTTGGTCATGTTCCGATGGCCGTCTGCACGGCGACGCCTTGTTCGGCGGCCGGCTCGGCGACGGCAGCGGCGACGGGAGCGAGCAGTTCCTACCGACAGCAGACCTCCTCGGGCCAGGGCAAAGACGGTGGCAGGGCCGATATCGAGTTCGCCCCGGTCGTGAGGGCGACTCGTCCGCCCGCCATCGGCGCGACCCTTCCCCACCGGCGATCAGCCAGCAATGAACGCCAGGCTGGAGTGGCGGGTGACGAAGCTGCGGAGGACAAAGTTGGGACCTTCTGCCCTCGCAATTGGCGGTGGGACTAGTTCAGCATGGGGTAACGAGGAGTGACCAGGAAAAGAGAGAGCGAAAGGTGGATGACATGGCTGAACGTAGGTACGTGCGGGAGCACATCGAGCAGTACATCGAGCGGGCGCAGAATGAGATTATCGAGGCCAGCCGTGAGCTGGCCCAGGGAATTAGCAAGGGTACGGAGCGATACGTCCCTCCAATCTCCAAGGATGTCGAGCGGATGGTCGACGAGGTATTCGACTTCGCCGAGCGAGTTATCAAGGGCCAGCGCCGCATGGTCAACGATGTGGTCAAGACCATCAACGAGCAGACGGATCGGGCCGCTGAAGTTGGACGGGCCACCACCAAGAAGGCCACTAAGCGAGTAGCGGCTGCCAAGAAGACGGTGGCCAAGAGGGCTCCGACGAAGAAGTCACCAGCCAAGAGATCTCCGGTGAAAAAGGCAGCACGAAAGGCGCCGGCGAAGAAGACGACGGCCCGGGGCTGACCGTTCGTGGCCCAGATCTCGAAGGAACCGGAAGGGACTCGAACAACAGAAGAGTCGTTCCCGGTCCAGTACGCGACAATCCACGGGCACCAGATCAGCTACCGGCGTGGGGGTAGCGGACCGGTGTTGTTGCTGCTCCATGGGATCGCCGGTAGCTCACGAACGTGGATACCGGCAATGGAGCTACTTCAGGCGGAGTACACGGTGGTCGCCCCGGACTTTGTGGGCCACGGCCACTCAGCCAAGCCCGCAGGCGACTATTCGCTGGGCAATTTCGCCAACTGGATGCGTGACCTCCTGGTGGTGCTGGGCATTCAGCGGGCCACCGTCATCGGCCAATCGTTCGGGGGTGGCGTTGCCATGCAGTTCGCCTACCAGTTCCCGGATCGCTGCGAACGTCTGGTGCTGGTCGACGCAGGTGGCCTCGGGCGCGAGGTCAATTGGATGCTCCGACTGGTCACCCTTCCGGCGGCCGAATATGTGCTGCCGGTCCTGTTCCCGAGCTTCGCTCGCCATTGGGGTGACTCGGTCGCACGTCTCGCCGAACGAGTGGGCATCCGGAGCGTGCCGGCGATGGAGATCTGGCGCTCCTACCGCTCGTTGACCGACAGCGAGGGCCGTCAGGCCTTCGTCCGCACCATGCGGTCGGTGATCGAGCCGGGTGGCCAGTCAGTGAGTGCGCTTGACCGGCTCTACCTCGCCGAACGGACGCCCACCCTGATTGTGTGGGGCGAGAAGGACAGGATCATCCCCCTCGCCCATGCCTACCAGGCGCTGGAAGTTGCACCGCATTGTCGGTTGGAGATCCTGCCCGGGGTCGGTCACTTTCCCCAGTCGGAGGATCCTGCCGGATTCGTCGAAGTCCTGACGGAATTCCTACACACGTCCGAACCGAGCGCCTTCTCTGCCGAAGAACAGCGCGACCGCCTCCATCGGGGCTCCGGGGACCCTCAGGTGGTGATGGGTCCGAGCGAGGCATGGCCGCCCAGTGCCCCGACTGGCCCGGCTGTCCCCTAGCGCCCACCAGTCCCGACCGGTGGGCATCGTCGAACAGAGCGCGCCGCGGACGCCACAGCGCCTCACATAGGGGTGCATGGGACACCGACCAGGCCATCCGAGTTCATGCCTCTTTGACCACTGCGTACCAGATCCGGTGGGCCACTCCCTCGATGCCATCTCCCATCCGGGCACAGCGACGATAGAGTTCGCGCCGACCGGTCACTTCTCGGACGTCTTCGATCTGGAGCAGTGCCGACATGGCTCGACGATAGACGTGCTCCAGTGCCCGCTGTTGGCGAACAGCCGCATCGGCGAGCTCGGTGGCCCGATCGGGGTTGGACGCAAGGTCTGGGAATGCCCGAACCAGATCTCGAGCTCCGAGCGCAACGAAGTCGGCCATCTCGGCCATGGGAGAGTCTGGGTCCATGCCCACGAGCTCTGCTTCGCGGACCAGGTTCTTGGCGGCGTTGAGGATCGCATCGAGCCGTTCGGAGATCTCATAGATATCCTCAGGGCTGATCGGCGTGACGAACGCGCCCTTCACGGCAATCAGTACCTTGCGGCTGGCAAGATCCCCCTCGTGCTCGATCTCATGAAGAGTTGCGCCCTGGGAGGGATCGCCACCTGACCACGCACAGAAGGCGACCAAGCCTCTTATCGTCACCTCGCCTTGACGGGCCAACAACCCGAGTAGGTCAGGAGACTCCGGCAAGAACCACCGCCTCATCCAACCCACCTCCACAGGAGGAGGAACAGAGCGCCCAGCACCCCGCTCACCCGGAAGGGTGACCAACCACGCCAGTCCGATCTCTCCCACCACTGCCCAGCGTACGTGACGCCAGCGCTCCCCTGAACCCACGCCCACCACGGCCGGAGCGACCACGTCGGTGGTGCTGACCGGCGCGCCGGCAAGGGAGGCGACCAGGATGATCGCCGCCGATGAACCCTGGCTGACCAGTCCGTCCAGAGATCGAATGCGATAAATGCGCCGACCGAGCGTGCGAACCACCCGCCACCCTCCGATCCGAGCAGGGTCCCAAAGGCCAACAGGAGCGCCGATACCATCGCCACCCAGAACGGCACCGCGAAGTGTGAGAGATGGCCTCCGGCAACCAGCGCCGCCGTCATCAGGCCCATCGTCTTCTGTGCGTCATTGGAGCCATGGGCAAAGGCCAAGCCGGCCGAAGCCACAAGCTCGCCGCGGCGCACCGGCGTTTCGACCGCCCGACGAGCTCGAGCAAGCGACCGTCTCGCCAACCGGATGCCGGCCATGGCCAGGGGAAGTGCGATCGCCGAGGAGAAGAAGAGCCACAGGAGCGATCCGAACACTCCCAGGGGGCGGAGACCATCAAGCCCGCCCCAATGCACCGCCGAGACGCCCCCTACCGCCAGGGCGGCTCCAGCCAACGCTCCGACCAGGCAATGCCCTGAACTGCAGGGAAGACCCCGCCACAGCGTGGTCAGGCTCTAGACGAGGGCTCCGAGCAGTGCTGCGCCCAGCACCTCCAACATGTGCTGCGCTGGGACGATGGCGATTCCTGCGATCGTTGCAGCCACGGCCGTCCCCACCACGAGGGCGCCGACTACATGGAAGACAGCCGCAACGACGACTGCGGGGGCGGGGCGCACAGCACCAGTCACGATCGGCGCGGCGATGGCGTTGCCCGCGTCGTGGATGCCATTCACCAATGCGTATGCCGCCGCGAGGACCACCACAACAACAAGCACCAGTTGATCCTCTCATGAGACTCAGGCCGCGATTGGGAACTTTCGGGCCTGGGTGTTCTCGGCAGGATTCAATCGGCTGTGAATCGCCAACCAGCAGGGACCAGTCTGATGAGCCGTTGCCGTTCAGTCGTTCGGGACTATCTCAGGACGCGTTTGCATTCGTCGAGGCTGGTTTCTCCCAACCGAACTTTTGCGAAAGCATCCTGCAGGAGGGTTTGCATCCCTCCGGCCGTTGCGGCCTGTGCAATCGCGTGGGCCGGAGCACGGCCCAACACGAGCGTCTTGAGCTCATCGTTCATCACCAAGACCTCGTGCACGGCCAAGCGACCCCGGTAGCCGCGCTGCCCGCACTGCGCGCACCCATTGGCTCGATAGAGCGAAAGATCCGACGTGGACTCGTCGAGCAACGACATTGTGGTCAGCTCCAATAGCTCCGCTGTACTTGCCGGCTCGACGATCTTGCACCGGTCGCACAGGCGTCGAAGCAGCCTTTGTGCCACGACACATTCCAATGACGACGTAACCAAATACGGTTCGAGTCCCATGTCGATCAAACGAGTGGTACTCGAGGACGCATCGTTGGCGTGCAGTGTCGACAACACCAGGTGACCCGTCAATGCTGATTCGGCTGCGATACGCGCCGTTTCGAGATCCCGGATCTCCCCGATCAGGATGATATCGGGGTCTGACCTCAGGGCAGCTCGCAATCCGGATGCGAATGTGTATCCGACCTTGCTGTTCACCTGCGTCTGCTTGATCCCGGCGACACGGTATTCGATCGGATCCTCAACTGTGATGGTATTGCGGGTCGGCACATTCAATTCGTTCACGGTCGCATAGAGCGTGGTGGTTTTCCCAGATCCGGTCGGTCCGGTGGCCAGCACCATTCCCCAGGCCCTTTGAAACGATTCCCTATAGAGGTTCAAGGCATCAGGCATGAAGCCCAGTCTGGCGATATCCAGCAGGCCTTCGTCCTTTTGGAGCAACCGCGATGGCGGAGCGTCCCACACGTCGTGAAGGATCCCATCCACTCGGAACCGGACCCGAAGGCCTTCTCGGGTGGGCTCAAGATGGAGGTCGGAAGCGCGCTCATCAACGGCCCGCCGGAGCAGTTGGTTCACGAATGTGATGACAGGGCCCTCGCCCAGGGACAGGTCCACGTCGGGGGAGACGTCGACATTCGGGACATCGCCGATGCTCGGACCATCGCTCGATCGAGATACATCTGTCTTGCCCGCTGAAGGATCCTCACTCTCGACGACCAGGTCCATCGTCTGATAGCTCTGCTCGATTGCCTGGCGAAGTTGGCCCGGCGCAACGACCACCATACGAACCGGCGCCGAAGTCATCATTGTGAGATCGTCAACCGTCTGGATGTCGCGCGGGTCGGCGACACCGACCACGACTGCGTTGTCTTCGAATCCGAGAGGAAGCACGCCTCGGGACCAGCAGAACGCTTGTGGGATCTGGTTCAATGCCGCAGGATCGGGTGGATCCAAGCTCAGATCCCGGTAGGGCAGGTCGAACATTGTCGCCAAGGCACTGGCAAGGTCCGCTTCGTACAGGACTCCGTGACCGATCAGGATCTCGCCGAGGCGCTTCCCAGTCTGTCGTTGCTCCTCAAGAGCTCTCTCGACTTGCACGCCCGTCGCCAGGCCGGCGGCGATCAGGTGTGCGCCCAGAGGTGTTCGTCGGCCATCTGCAGGGAACTGCTCCTCTTGCTCGTTCGTCGTCGTCACCTCGGTCGTTCGTCAGCGTCGAGCCCGATCCTCACCGAGCGTAGTCCTCTGGCAACCTCGCTCCGTGGTAGTCGTCAGGACCTCAGCGGTCGGTACAGGTCGAACTGGTCGTCCCATCGGCGCCCGAACGCTTTCCAGTCCTGGGCTACATGAAGTGCCTAGACCGAAGCCGCCCGCACCGGGCCGATAGGGCCTGGTCAAACGTCGATTCGAGTCCCGATGGGAATATTCCCAGCCCACCGGCTCAAGGTCTCATCGCGATGGGTCGATTCCATCACTATGGATTCCGTTCTCACCGCCAATTCCTCTCGCGTGACCCGGGCACCTCGCCCGATGCCGCGGCATCGCCGAACCGAATAGGGCTCAACCCATGCCGTCGCGAGTGCCATCTGGACACCAGCGGACGGGCGTGCGACACCACATCTGGCTGCTCGCAGCGATAGGGCTGGTCGGAATTGGCACCATCGGCTCGGTCCTGGGGGCGCGGGCGATAGCGCGGACCGACGGGCAGAGGTCGCGGCAGGCCTTCGTCACGTCATCGATGGATATCGCCTCGACCCTGAAGCTGGCCATTCAGCACGAACAGGATCTCGTCACACCCGCGGGTGCCTTCGCCGTCCGGAATCCCAACGCCACCCAGGCCGACTTCCTTCAGTGGACAAATTCAGTTCGGGCCTTCCAGCGCTACCCCGAGGTCATCGGCATTGCCGAATTGGCCATGGTCCCAGCATCACAACTGAGCGCCTTCGCAGCACGAGCAGTCGTTGACCCGACAGGTCCGCTCGCTGCGGACGGCACCTTCCAGGTCACACCGGCCGGGAACCGTCCCTACTACTGCCTGGCGACGGCGACGGTGTCACGGACTACCTCGACCACGCCGGCCGGCCTCGACTTTTGCGATACTGAGTTGGGCGCGCCGCTCTTGAGGGCTAGGGACTCGGGCGAGGACGCCTATGTCCCGTACGGAACAGGCAAGAATGCCGAGCTGGTGTGGGGGACGCCCGTCTACCGCGACGGGTTCGTACCGGGAACGATCCAGGCGCGGCGTGACGCGTTCATCGGCTGGACGGGCACGTCAACCGTCCCGAACGTGATATTGGCGACCGCCCTGGCGCACCATCCGTCGACTGCGGTCGCTTTCGGCTACCACAGCAGCTCCTCAGCCGTCACGTTCAAAGCGGGATCGGCACCAGCCGGTGCCCAGTTCACGACGATCGACCTCAACAACGGATGGCATGTTCAGGTTTTCGGAGCGATGACCGGCGGCGGGGTGTTCGCAAACCCGAATTCGCTCATCCTGTTGGTCGGTGGCATCGTGGTCAGCCTGTCCCTGGGAGTACAGCTCTACGTGCTGGGCACCAGCCGCTCCCGAGCCCTCCAGTTGGTACGAGAACGTACCAACGAGCTCCACCACCAGGCGTTCCATGATTCACTCACTGGGCTCCCCAATCGGGCCTTGATCCTCGACCGTGCCGGCCAGATGCTGGCGCGTTCCCGACGGGACCGCTCTCCGGTGGCGGCATTCTTCATCGACCTCGACGACTTCAAGGACATCAACGACACGCTGGGCCACAAGGCTGGCGACCAGCTGCTGGTCGGCGTGGGAACCAGGCTGGACAGCGCATTGCGCCAAGGTGACACGGTGGGGCGCCTGGGCGGGGACGAGTTCGTTGTGCTGGCCGGAGGCGCCTCATTGAAGGCGGGGGGCGAGGTGTTGGCTGGGCGAATCCTCGACGTGCTGAGTGGCCCCTTCGAAATCTCGGACAGTGATGTCCCCCTGGCCGTGACCGCCAGTATCGGTATCGCCGAAGGGGATCGGGCGACGCCGGGCGAGCTGCTGCGAGATGCCGATATCGCCCTGTACCAAGCGAAGGCAGCCGGCAAGCACTGCGCCGTGCTCTTCTCATCCGCGATGCAGGAGTCCGTGGACGATCATCGGCATCTCGAGGTGGACCTGCATGACGCTCTCGAGGACGGCCAGTTCTTCCTGCTCTACCAGCCGACGGTCGACTTGGCCACGGGAGACATCACTGGCGTGGAAGCCCTCATCCGCTGGCAGCATCCCCAGCGGGGAATCGTGCTGCCAGACGAGTTCATCCCTGCGCTCGAATCGAGCGGCCTGATCGTTCCCGTCGGCCAGTGGGTGCTCGAAGCCGCGTGTCGACAAGGCGCGGCGTGGCAGAACATGGGGCATCGGATCACGGTGTCCGTAAACGTCTCTGCCGTGCAGCTCGAGCGGGACCGGATCGTCGACGAAGTCCACATGGCCCTCGGGGCCAGCGGCTTCGAACCAGCCAGGCTGATCCTGGAGCTCACCGAGACCGCGCTGATGCGCGACGTCCAGGCGAGCCTCGTCCGACTCAACCGGCTGAAAGCGATCGGTGTGGGCGTTGCCATCGACGACTTCGGGACCGGCTACTCGTCACTCGCCTACCTCCGACAATTCCCCATCGATGAGCTGAAGATCGACCAGTCGTTCGTCGCTGGCATCGCCGACTCGTCCGAGTCCGCCGCCATTATCCACACCTTGGTCCAGTTGGGCAAGGTACTGGAGCTCAAGACCATCGCCGAGGGCATCGAGAATCACGATCAGCTCGAGCGGCTTCGAGCGGAACACGTCGACATCGGCCAGGGGTTCCTGTTCGCTCGGCCTCTTGACGAGGAGGGCATTTCCCGCCTGTTGAACACCGCAGCTGGCAAGTTCAAAGATCTCCGGGTGCTTAGCTGAAATACCCCACTTGAGCGCTATTCCCTTTCCTTCCGCAATGGGACTAATGGCCCTGCCGAAGAGACATCGAGGATGTAACGCTCGTTACAAGGGCGTGACAGCGCTCTGACGAGTATCCGTGGGTTCAGCCCGGCTACGCAAGGAGCACCGCAATGAACAACAACGGCAATGGCAACATGGACAGCGAACTCGCACTACCGATCGGTGCGAGTCGGTGGGAGCGCGAGATATTCGACCACCTGACCCAACACATCATCCAAGAGCGGGAACTCCTAGCGGAGTACGTGGATGCCGCGACAGAGACAGAGTCCAGGGCCCTTGCCTATCTGATTGGCTTGCTCGTGGAAGATGAGCGCCGCCATCACCGCCTCTTCCAACAACTGGCTCTGTCCTTGAAAGCATCCGCCGAGTTGCAACCGGACAGTCCTCCGGTACCGAGGATTGACTTCGATAAGGAGAACAGAGCAGAGGTATTGGAGATGACAGAGCGTCTCTTGGAACGCGAAGAAGGCGACTCGCTCGAGTTGAAGCGCCTGCGCAAGGAGTTGAGCGATGTTGAAGACACCACCCTCTGGGGCCTGCTGGTTGAGCTGATGGAGCGTGATACCGACAAGCACATCGCCATCCTTCGCTTCGCCCAACGACACGCGAGGCGCCCCGTCTCCTAGCTCGAACCGTCGACCTTGGGACTGCGGCTATGCATATCGAACGTCGGTGGCCAACACTCCTCTTCTGAGTCGATTTCACATGTCCCCCACGGGAACTGTTGGTCAAGCCCCCAGAGCGCACCATATTTGGCGCGGCCGGGAGATGCCCTTCAACTCGCGTAAACCTCTGTCCTCAAACTCGATGCCAGCCCCTTCCACCAAGTCCGCAACCACGTCGGACACGAGGACCTCCCCAACTGCAGCGGAAGATGCTATGCGAGCGGCAAGATGGACCGCGATGCCTCGGATATCGTCACCACTCCGCTCAATTTCGCCGGCATGCAAGCCGCTTCTCACATGGATGGCGAGGCGGGTGGCGCCGTCACGCAAGGCCAATGCGCAGCGGATCGCGCGAGATGGTGCGTCGAATGTCGCGACCACTCCATCCCCGGTGTCCTTGACAAACGTTCCGCCAAAGCGGCTCAGTTGGCGCCGGACCAGCTCGTTGTAGTCGAAGAGGACTTGGGTCCAACGACGGTCGCCAAGACGTCTGGCCATGGACGTCGAGTCGACCATGTCGGTGAAGAGGATGGTGGCAAGCACCCGGTCGGGTCCTGGCTGGTAGCGCTCCCCGGTAATGAACTCTTGAATGTGGTCCACAAGCCCATCGAGGTCTCCCGGAAACGGCACAACGTCGTTACCCGGCAGAGCCACGAATCGCGCCCCAGCTATTCGTTCAGCGACGTAGCGACCGTGTTCCACGGTTGGGGCGATAGCGTCCCGACGGTGAAGGACCAAGGTGGGCGCGGTGATGCGCGGCAACAGGTATCGGTAGTCGGCCGTTGCGCTCTGCTCACTGAGCACAGCGGACACCGCCGGGGTGGCGCCGCGCATTGATGCCCGTGACCACCAGCGCTGGAACTCAGGATCGTCCGCAGCGCTCGGAGCAAAGAGACGCAAATCACTCAAGCCTTCGGCCCCCTTGCTCTCGCTGTCGGGATCGAGGCCAGCGCGGAACTCCTCCATCAACGCCATGGGAATGCCGATCGGATAGTCGTCCGCCTCGACAAACCTCGCGGACGCGTTGACCACGACCAGTGATTCGGTGCGCTCTGGGTGCTCGGCCGCAAACAGGAAGGCAGGAAGTGTCCAACCTGAGGCCGCAAGTACCGCGGCCCGGTTCGAACCGGCTGCGTCCATCACAGCTACGGCATCATCGACCCAGGTGCGATAGGTGAGTTCACCGACGTCCGATGGAGTGTCCGTCAGGCCAACCCCGCTGGGGTCGAACCGAATGAGGCGTCCACATGCTGCGAGACCCGGTATAGCGACGCCACTGAGGCTGCTCGCTCGTTTCGTCAATGGAGATATAGAGGCCGCAGCCGAAATCCAAGATGTCCCTGTCCCCTTCGCCCCACACCTGGTAGCCGATGTGAAGCTGTCCCCTACGGGCGTAACGGGTCTCTGGCGCCTCCATTGGCAGTCAGTCTTTCCCATAAACGCGACTTCGCACGGAAATGGCTGTTGACGACCCTCACCCACGGCCAGGTCCGGGGTCAGCGTGATGTCGTCGGATGCTGAAAGGCGCGGGGATTGCCTCGGAATAGATCCAGTGTGGAGGGGGCAGGCCCCGCAGGGCTGACCCGCTGACGGCAGCCCAGTCCGACATCGGCGGACGACCCAGCCAATCGGCGTCGTGGAGCACCGGGTTCAACTGGCCGGAGCCTCGAGTATGTCCCGCCATCCCGCTGGCATCAGGGCGTAGCTCATGACCGCACCCGAGGAGACGCTGACCAGAAGGCCGGACGCCCGAGGGTGGCCAGCGTCGCAGCAACGACCGGAACGGCTGCGCTGGCAGCCATCTGGCTGCTCGCCCTGGGACGCGGTGTAGTGCTCACTCTGTTCGGAGCAGGAGGTCTAGGAGTCATCGCTGTTCTGGCAGGTGCCCCGTCTTGACATAGGTGCCCGGATGCCACAGTCAGATCACGGCAGGACACGCCTTCGTGCTTCGTGTCGTCGGGAGGGTCCACCAGCACTTCCCGGGACCGGGGCGGTCGCCGAACGAGGCCACCGGATCCGAATCCACGTGCATGTCGGTAACGGTTATGTTACGGTAACATAATCGTTACGTTAGCGGATTGAGGTTGGATGCGAAGCACATCGATTCGAGCTGCCGAGCGGTTGGGCCAGGGATCCAGGTCCGGCGATCCCTTCGAGGCATTGGGTGATCCAAATCGGCGCGAGATCCTGCGTCTTCTAAGGGATGGCGATAAGCCAGTGCAGGAGATCGCCGAAGCGATGCCGATCAGTCGCCCTGCTGTCTCCCGCCACCTGCGCCTGCTGAAGGAGGCTGGCCTGGTGGCCGAGGAAGCTCGGGGAACCCGGCGCATCTATCACCTGCAGGAGCAGGGAATGCGTGCCGTCCAGGCCTATCTCGAAGGAATCTGGGGCGAAGCCGCGACGCGCTTTCGGTTGGTCGCCGAGAATACCAGCCGGAGACCGAAGAAATGACCGATCCACTCAAGTTGTCCTTCGATGTCGCATGCTCAGCCGAGCACGCGTTTGCCGTGTGGACGTCGGGCATCGGTACGTGGTGGCCCCGGGATCACACGGTGACGGGACAGGCCGACCGAGTCGTTCTACAGAGTGGCGTGGGCGGGAGGATCTACGAGCGCACGTCCGATGGTGTCGAGCACGACTGGGGCGAGGTGATTGTCTGGGCTCCGCCCACCCAGTTGGCGTACCTGTGGCACATCGGACAAGACCGCACCGACGCCACTGAAGTGGAGATTCACTTCGTCGCCCAAGGTTCTGCTTCTACCCGCATCGAGATCGAACACCGAGGCTGGGAACGACTGGGCGCTGTTGGCGAGGAGCGACGCAGTCAGAATCGTGGCGGCTGGCAGACCCTACTTCCTCACTTCGAGGCAGCCGTAGCGGAAGGAGTCACACAATGACTGTTGGCACCAAGGACAACCCGTGGAAGCTCAAGACAGCGCCGGGTACCTCGGAGTACACGATGTACAGAGACGAGGGGGCCGATCCACCTGCCCTGGTCTGTCAGGTCGGCTCCACCACTTTGCGGTACCACCTCCGAGCTGTCGATGACCTCCGTGCCTGGTTGGTCGAGCAAGGTGATTGGGTCGCACTCGGCGCAGCCGATGAAAAGAAGCCGGCAGCGGACGGCACCGTCGAGGCGTGGGGCCGATCCCCAGACAATCCCGTCGGCGGGTGGTACGGGCTGCGAAATGGCTACCGGGGTCGGTTCGGTATGTATCTCCCCCCCTTACTGGAGGCACTTGGACTCGCCGAAGTCACTCATGACGCGCGCAACAACAAGGTGCGGGCCGTCCACAAGGAGTAGGCCGGGTGATCACGAGGATTCCCCAGTTCGGTGAGGAGACGCAACCGTGGCAGTGCCCATTTCTAGTTGAGGGAGATGACGACGATGGCAGTGACCAAAGTGATCAGGTACAGGACCAAGGCGGAATCCGCCGACGACAATGAGCGTTTGATTGGCGGCGTGTTTGCCGAACTGGCGGAGGAGAAACCCGAGGGACTCCGATATGCCGCGTTTCGACTCGAAGACGGGGTCAGTTTTCTTCATGTAGCCACCATTGAAGGTGAAGTGAACCCTTTCCAAGCTTCGAGAGCGTTCGCTGAATTTCAGTCGGACATTCACAATCGGATCGACGAGGGACCTGTGGCAGCCGATGCATCGATCGTCGGCTCCTATCGGGCGTTCACCGACTGATGGTGTACCGCCTCTGGAGTGGGTGCAGACCTTGAGAACTGACTGGGCCGACTGGACCCCCATTCGTGGCCATCGGCAATCTCGAACCGATCCTGAGCATTGTCCCCAACCCGGTCGACGCCTTGGCGTTGGAGACAGTGGCGGAGCCGCGATGTTCGCCGACGCGGGGGTTGGAATGATGGGCCTTCGCTGCGGCAGCGCTGGTCATCGGAAGCGTGGTGGGCTCGATGTCTTCGACCTGTTCCCTCATGTGATGGCGCCACCAGCCACCAACTCGGCCTACAGCCTGACGGTGTCCAACAGCGCCGATCCCTCACAGCCTCGAAGTCATGACCGTTGTGGCTGTCGCCATCTTTCCCCTGATCCCCGATACCAAGGGTGGAGCCTGTACATCTCTGCCGGCGCCTTTCTGCGACACCCATCCGTCCCGCTCCAGCTAGAGACGGTGAAACGACACCGAGCGCCATCTCAGGATTTGGCCTAACCTTCCGGTGGGCGGGCACCAATGGGGGGCCCTCTTGCAGTACGAATATCCAACTAACGACCTAGTTCTACTTGGTGCCCAGGTTTCTGGATTTTGTGACAAGTTTCAGGCGGCT
>JADEYI010001303.1_pt1 | contig 19788 bp, 20 predicted proteins | sample 8542331 | NCBI WGS metagenome assembly JADEYI01 (sample SAMN16510988, study PRJNA670497) | mine drainage metagenome | isolation source: biofilm near Copperflume 1 | place: Germany: Marsberg coppermine Kilianstollen | collected 2018-02
CTGTGGCAGCGGTAGGTGAGCGTCTCTTGGATCATGCCCTCTGTCTATCAGTACGCGGGAGACCACTACCGAGAATTTCAGTAGCCTTCTCGCTATTGATGACCCCCAACAAGAAGTGAACGTCGAAACCTTGGGACTTAGCCTCCAGCTTTTCGCGTCGGACATTGCGCGATTAGTCTACCCTAAGAGCATTGAGTCACCGCAGTCTATCTCTTAAGGACTACAGTAAGCCCATGAAGGGCACCAACCGCCAAAACATCAAGCCCGGCTCGAGAGTTCTTATCGTCCTCAAGGCTGATCAGCGCACTGGCAAGCTCACCGAGGGGGTCGTGCGGGACATCCTCACCAGCTCGGCGACCCACCCCCACGGCATCAAAGTAAGGCTCGAGAGCGGGGCGGTGGGGCGGGTCAAGGAAATCCTGGACTGACCCGTTCCGGGATATTCGCTGCTGGAGGGCCATTGCTAGCAAAAGTAAGCACCTCTGCTGTAAGGGGGGCCGGGGTGGTAACTTAAGCGCATGACCAAACGCGGAGGTTCCCAGCCCTCGGGCCGTTCTTCGGAGTTGCGCCGGGAAGAGGCCAAAACGGTTGCTCTCGAGGAGCAAAGCCTACAGGCCCAGCTCGACAGCCCCGACGCAAGCCTCGAGCAGGTTCGCCTGATTCTGTTCGGGCAGCAGATGCGGGAGTTTGACCGCAAGCTGCAAGGGCTCGAGGAGCGCTTTCAGCAAAGCTCGAGCCAGATGAACGTGGGGCTCTTGGAGCGCCTCGCGGCCTTGGAAAAACACCTCTCCGGGCTTTTCGAGCAGGAAGCCCAGGAGCGGCAGATTGCCGACTCGGCTTTGCAAGGTGGCCTCGATAAAGCGGTGAGCGACCTCGAGGGCAAGCTGGCCTCGGAAATCAAGGAAACCCGCCACGAGTTGCGCGACCAGGGCAAGGAAATAAACAAGAAGATGGACGCGCTGGGGAGCCAGCTCGAGGCCGCAATCGCCGAGTTGCGCCTGCAAAAAACCGACCGCAAGGTGCTGGCCGACCTGCTCGGCGGCATGGTGGATAAGTTGCGCAAGGATTAGAGAGGAAGGATGAAGCCAGAAAAGTCTCCATCCGCTATCCGCATTTCACCTTATGCCTGCCCAGCCTGAACCCCGTCCCAGCGAGCCCCCAGACCAACTCGAGGCTCTGCGCCGGTTGCTCCTCAAGCCCGAGCAGGAGCGCTTGGAGCGGCTGGACACGCCGCAGGAATGGGTAGAACAAGTGGCCCAGGCTCTGCCTGAAGCCCTGATTCGCCGGGCTAATGAAGACCGGGCCGTGCAGCAGGCCCTGGCTCGGGTGCTGGAGGAATCGTTTACCCTGTTGGTACAGCGTAACCCCAAGCTGCTGGCGGAAATTCTGTTCCCGGTGATTCTCCCGGCCATTCGGCGGGCGGTGGCCCAGATGTTTGCCTCGCTGGTACAAAACTTCAATCAGACCCTCGACCAGGCGGTGAGCCCGCAGGGGCTGCGCTGGCGGCTCGAGGCCCTCACCACGGGTAAGCCCTTTGGCGAGGTGGTGCTTTCGCATACTTTGTTGTACCGGGTGGAGCAGGTTTTTTTGATTCAGCGCGAAAGTGGGTTGCTGCTGGCGCGGGTGGTGGCAGCGGGGGTGAGCGTGCAGGACGGGGCCATGGTCTCGGGGATGCTCACGGCCATCGGGGATTTCGTGCGCGACTCTTTCGACCCCAGCGCCGACCTCAACACCGTGAACTTCGGGGAGCGGGTGCTGGTCGCCGAAGGGGACGAGCGGGCGGTGCTGGCAGCAGTGGTGCGGGGAACCCCCCCCACGGCCCTCAAGGAACGACTTCAGGATGTGCGCTCGGAGATCGAGCTGCGCTTTGCTGAGGTGATCCGCCACTACCAGGGGGACAGCCAACCGCTCGAGCCCACCAGACCGCTACTGGAAAGCCTGCTCGAGGCCCAGTATCAAACTCCGGCTCGTCGCCCGCCCTATGCCCTTTGGGTGGTTGGGGTGCTGGTTTTGCTGGGGCTTGGGGGGTGGGGCTGGAACATCTACCAGGCTACTCGCAACTGGAACACCTACCTCGAGCGCCTGCACAACACTCCCGGTATCGTGCTGACGGGTGTTCCGGGGCGCTACAAGGTGCAGGGCTTGCGCGACCCTCTGGCCGCCGACCCGCTGCAACTGGCTAAAGGCTTGAACCTGCCGCACCTGCAAACCCGTTTCCAGCCCTACCAGAGCCTCGAGCCGGAGATCGTGCTGCGGCGCATCAAGGCCCGGCTCGGCCCCAATACTTCGTTCAAGCTCGACCTCAACGGTAATATATTGTCGGTGAGTGGGCCCGTGACTCAAGAATGGCTGGTGCGCCTACAAGCGCTAGCTCCTACTTTGGGCATCTCCAACTTAGAAATCAGAATCCAGCCATGATACAAAAGAAGATTTGTATGCTCGGAGCCTTTGCGGTGGGTAAAACCAGCCTGGTGGCCCGCTACGTGCATAGCATCTTTTCCGAGCGCTACCACACCACGGTGGGGGTCAAGATAGACAAGAAGGAACTCATCCTGGACAAGCAGCCCCTGAGCTTGGTGTTGTGGGATTTATACGGTGAAGACGGTTTTAGCCGGGTACAGCCTTTCTATTTGCGCGGCAGCTCGGGCTATCTGCTAGTAGCCGACGGGACTCGCCCCGACACCCTGGACACCGCGATTGCCATGCAGGCCCGCACCCAGGAGGTGTTGGGGGGGGTTCCCTTCGTGCTGCTGATTAACAAATCTGACCTCGAGGGCCAGCTTGAAGAAGGACAGCTCGAGGCCCTGCGGGCCAGAGGCTGGACAATTCTCCAGACCAGCGCCAAAACCGGCCAAGGTGTAGAAGAAGCCTTCGGGCTGCTGGCCAAGCGAATGTTGGCTGAATGAGCTTTTCAGTGACCGGCCAAACTGCTGCGGTGGGGGGCGGGGTTGGTGTGGGCTTGCTGGAGGGCGGGCCCACTTTGGGCGGCCTCGAGCAGTTCGGGTATGGTCACGAAGCGATAGCCCTGTTTTTGTAGCCCTTCGAGAATCACTGGCAAAGCCCGCGTGGTGCGGCTGCGGTTGCCCCCGCCGTCGTGCATCAAGACGATAGCGCCGGGCCGTGCGCCGTTGAGCACGTTCGCGGCAAAGGCCGTCCAGGGAGCTTTGGGGTCGGTGTCGGCACTGCTCACCGACCACATCACCACGGTATAACCCTGCTTGAGGGCGTAGCTTGCTAGGCCATTCTTGAGACTGCCTCCGGGGGGGCGGAACAAGCGGGTGCTGACCTCGGTGTCTTGGGTAATAAGGCTGCTGGTGGAGTCGAGTTCTTGGGCGGCAGCGGCGGGAGTAAAGGGGTGGTAGAGGTGGCTCCAGCTATGGTTACCTACGGCGTGCCCGTCCAGGATCACCTGCTGGGCAATCTTAGGATAGGCCCGCAGGTAACGGCCTACCCAGAAAAAAGTGGCCCTGGCGTTGTAGCGGCGCAGGATGTCCAAATCTTCCTGGGTGGTGACGGGCCAGGGGCCATCGTCGAAGGTAAGGGCGATTAGTTTTGCTCCGGCGGGCAGCCTGACTTGTCGTACCACGGTGGCGGCAAAGGCTTTGGGGGGAGCAAAAGTTTGCTGGGAGACACCCGCAGGCGCGGGCGCAACCGCAATCACAGTGGGTGCAGGTGGCGCGGCCTCGAGGGGGGCGGGGGGCGGCACGATGAACTCCAGGGGCTGGGCGATTTGTGGGGCGGGCTTGTTAGCCACCCAGCGCGAATAGGCGGCAATATAGACCAACAGCGCCACCGGTATCAGCAGCAAAAGCAGCCATAAACGGGCTCGAGTTGCACCGGGGCCAGTAGGGGTCATGACCTGTTCATACTATCAGTTGGTCAGATGAAGCCAAAGTGGACGGTAGACCCAGGCCAAACTCCGCTGGGCTAGCCCTTCCCAAGGTTGGAGGGAGTTAACCTTGCCCGGCATCTGGCCGCATTTCTTATCTTTAGCCTTCTCGAGGGGAGCTTAAAGCCCTGAATTCGATGCAGGGGTAGTGGCGGGAACGTTGTAAGATAATTCCTCGAGTTATCTGCTGTTAATATAGGTTTTATATCTTCGTGAGGGATGAGCAAAATGTCGGATCTGCCGGGCCTGCAAAAGGCTAGCCCAGGGCTGGCCTCGAGGGTCGTAGGAGCATAGCTATGCGCATCCTTCTCTTAGAAGATGAGGCCGATTTAGCCAAGCCGCTGGTGGCGATCCTGCGGCAAAAGCAATATGAAGTGGTCTGGGCTGACCATCTGGCTAAAGCCTTTGATTACATGGCCGAGGCCGAACCCGACTTGTTAATCTTGGATGTGATACTTCCCGAAGGAGAAGACGCGGGATTTGAGTTTGCCCTTACAGTGCGTGATCTTGGTTTTAACGGCCCGATTCTTTTCCTCACCGCTCGAGACGGGGTGGAAGACCGGGTGCGCGGGCTGGATCTAGGGGGCGATGACTACCTGACCAAGCCTTTCGATATTGACGAATTCCTGGCTCGAGTGCGGGTTCAGTTGCGCAAGGATGCCCAGGTCAGGGAGGGCGTGGTGAGTCGCGGTAGCCTGGTGGTTGATTTCATCCAGCGCCAGGTGGTCTGGCAGGGCCGGAAGGTTGACCTTACGGCAAAAGAGTTTGCCCTATTGGAACTGCTAAGCCATAGTCCAGATAAGGTGTACGGTGTGGACGAACTGGTTGAACGCCTGTTCCCTGGAGCGGAGTCGGGCCTACGAATCCTCAGGGTCTATATCTTTCGGTTGCGCGAGAAGATTGCCCCAGAAGCGATAGAGACCATACCAGGAGGTTACCGCCTTGGACTTCGGTAGAAGGCTTTACATAGCAATGCTGGTGCTGGCCCTGGCGGTGGTGGGGTGGCAGTTTGCCTTGGGCTACTTTACCCTTCGCAACAACCTCGAGAGCGACTCCAAAGAAGATTTGGATAAGTACCTACAGATGACCATGCACGCCATCCAGAACCAGGCTTCAGACCCGGTGGTAGACCCCGCGTTTTTGCCGCGACTGGTGAACACCAAGCTCTATATTGCCCTTGCCAAAAACGGCCAGGTCTATCAGCAGTTTGGGGAAAAAGTGCCCAGCCATCCGTGGTTTTGGGTATCGCGGACGGTTAGCTTGGGCCGAGGTTACACCCTTCAACTGGAACTGGACAAGAGCACCTATAGCCGCTCCTTGCGGGAATATGTAGGCTCCTCGTTTGCTTTCTTACCCCTGAGCTTGATCCTGGCGATTGCCCTGGCCTGGCTGCTGCAAAAACTGCTGATGCGTCCTCTACTCAAAATGGAGGTCGCTGCTCAGGTAATGGCTCGAGAGCGCTTCCCCGAACCGCTGCGCGAAGGCCCAGGGGATATAGGGCGCTTGATCCATGCCTTCAACAGCATGGTCAGGCGCGTACGCTCCGCGCTGGAGCGTGAAAGAGCCTTTACCCGCTATGCCTCGCACGAACTTCGCACCCCCCTCACCGCGCTACGCAACTACACCGGAGCCTTGCAGCAAGGGGCCATGCCGCTGACCGAAGTGCTACCGGCCTGGAGCCGTAATCTCGACCGCATCGAAAACACCCTGATTGGCCTGCTGGGCCTGACCCGGATTAACAGCGAGGACGACACCCTGATCTGGCTTCCCGAGCTGGTATGGTCGGTCACGGAAAACCTGAACGCGGGGCAGCTCAGCCGCTTGGTGCTCGAGCTGGATTCCGGTCACGTGCGTGGCCCCCGCGAAGCCCTGTTGGGGGCGGTGCGCAACCTGGTCGAAAATGCCTTGCGATATAGCCAGGGATTGGTTTGGGTTGAGACCAAGGAATCGCCCACCTATCTGAGGGTGCGCGACCAGGGGCCGGGAGTACCCGAAGACAAGCTCGAGCAAATCACCCAGCCCTTTGTGCGCCTGTCGAACCGGCTCGAGGGCACGGGGTTAGGGTTGGCTTACGTGCGGCAAGTAGCCGAAACCGTTGGGGGAGAGTTTCACCTTAGGAATCACCCCAGCGGCGGACTCGAGGCCACCCTGATATTTTCGGGTAGCCCAAGCTATCCCCATGTATCTGGGCCTTCGCTACAGGGAGCTAAGAGCCGCTAAACGCTAAAGGCCGAAAGCTAAAGGCTTAAAGTCAAAAACCTAAAAACACAAACTGTGTTCCAGACGGTGTTTCTCAATAGCACAATTGTATCGTCCTGGTATGGCTTTCTGGCTTTTTATATTTTGCGTTTGGCTCTCAGCGTCTTGGGTCTGCCTCCGTATGCACTGCTCGCGGCTTAAGGCTGTGCTGGAGGGGTTTGGCGGAGGTGAGCTGGCGGAGGCTGAAATTTATCCCCTATTAATACCGTGTCCCTAGGCTCGAGAAGTAGTGATTACCAACCAGCTTAGGAGGACGGCTATGTTGACTATAAATAAGCAAAGCATGAGGCAAGCGGCAATCCCCAAGCCCGAGGAGAGGTTGATGGCCCGGTTCGGCCAGGTCGCAGGCAACACCAACCTGATCGCCACCACCTGCGGTCATCCAACCCACCAGGCCATGCGGGTGCTGATGGGCGATACCTGGGCTACTTTTTGCCTGGACTGCTGGCGTAGAAACCGTCGTTCCTACACTTCCCTGATTTCCAGGCCAGGCACAGCTTTATGAAAAAAGCTCTGGTCACTGGGGTGGCCGGGTTCATCGGCTCCCACCTCGCCGAGCGGCTGCTACTGGAGGGCTGGGAAGTGCTGGGCCTGGACTGCCTGAGCGACTATTACAGCCCCCAGATCAAGCGGGCCAATCTGGCCCAACTGATCGGGCAGCCCGGCTTTAGCTGGCTGGAAGCCGACCTTCTCCAGGCCGACCTGAGTGCCTTGCTCGAGGGGGTGGAGTGGGTGTTTCATCTGGCGGGTCAGCCCGGCGTGCGCGGCAGTTGGGGTAGTGAGTTTCATAGCTATTTGCGCAACAACATCCAGGCCACCCAAAAGCTGCTCGAGGCCCTGCGCAGCAGCTCGGTGCAGAAGTGTGTCTATGCCTCTTCTTCCTCGGTGTATGGCCGGGTGGCCCTGCCCATGAGCGAGCACAGCCCAACCCAGCCGTATTCCCCCTACGGTGTGACCAAGCTGGCTGCCGAACATCTTTGCCTGCTATACGCGCAAAACTACGGGCTTCCCATCACGGCGGTGCGCTATTTCACGGTCTTTGGGCCGCGCCAGCGGCCGGATATGGCTTTTACCCGCTTCTTGGGGGCGCTCGGGGCAGGCCAGGAGCTGAACATTCTGGGGGATGGAAGCCAGGCTCGAGACTTCACCTACGTGGGCGATGCCGTCGAAGGAACCCTCCTGGCTGCGCACCAGGGCGCAGCCGCCGAGGTCTACAACCTGGGCGGAGGTAGCCAGACTACCTTGCTGGAGGCTATTGCTATCCTCGAGCGCGTTACCAACAAGCAGGCCCATCTGCGCTTCACCTCGGCCCAACAGGGGGATGTGAACGCTACCCTGGCCGACTCCAGCAAGGCCCAGACCCAACTGGGCTGGAAGCCCCACACCAGCCTGGAAAAAGGGCTCGAGTTGCACGCTGAATGGCAGGCCCGGCAATCCCTCCAGAGCCTCCAGCGGCTAACCCCCAACCCCAGGCCACCTCTAGGCGATTCCCGCCGGGGCCGACGGGTGTTGCTGTACTCCCACGATACCTTCGGTCTGGGTCATCTACGGCGGAACCTGGCTATCGCCGAACACCTCTTGCAGCGCGACCCGCCGTTTTCGGTGCAGCTCCTGACCGGCTCGCCGGTGGCGGAGTCCTGGCCGATGCCACGGGGCCTGAAGGTACAGGCCCTGCCGCCGGTGGTCAAGGTGGGGGCAGAAGCCTACACCTCCTTAGACCCTTCCCTCAGCTTCGCGGCGGTCAAAGCCCAGCGGGAGACCCTGATCCTGAATGCCCTGGCTGACTACGAGCCCGATATTTTCCTGGTAGACCATGCTCCCGCCGGGATGAAAGGAGAACTTTTAGACGCCCTGGAGCTGATTCGTAGACAGATGCCCGCAACCCGCACCGTGCTGGGAATGCGCGACATCATTGACCGCCCGGAAACCGTGCGCAGTCTCTGGCAAGAGCAGGGTATTTATGGCCTGCTCGAGACCGGCTACGACCAGATTCTGGCCTATGGCAACCGCCACCTCTTCGACGTGGTGAAGGCCTACCAGCTTTCGCCAGCCCTGGCCGCCAAGGTGCGGTACTGCGGCTATATTGCCCGCACCCTCAGCGAACCGCTCGAGCCCAACCTCCAACCGCTGGTGCTGGTTACGGCAGGCGGGGGCGGAGATGGCTATGTCTTGCTCGAGGGCTATTTGCAGGCCCTGGAGCAAAGGGCTGTAGCGGCCCACAGCATCCTGGTTCCTGGCCCTTTCATGCCCGAGGAGAACCTTCGGGTGCTAGAACAAGCTGCGGCCCGCCATCCCCAGGTCGAGTTCATCCCCTACACCACCGAGCTAACCCGCCTGCTCAACCGCGCCGATCTGGTGGTGGCGATGGCGGGCTACAACACCACCGCCGAAATTCTCGCGGCCCGCAAGCCAGCCATCTTGGTGCCCCGCGCAGCTCCTCGAGCCGAGCAGCGCCTGCGGGCCACGCTGCTGGGCGAACTGGGGTTGGCCTGGGTGGTGCAACCCGAGGAAGACCTGGCCTCAAGGCTGGCGGAATTGCTACCCGCAGCCCTGGCAGGTGCCCGCCCCACAGGCGGGTGGAACACCATAGAACTGGGGGGGGTGCACCGGGTGGGCGAGGTGCTCGAGGAGCTTGTGCACACCAGCGCGGTAGAGGTTCTATGAGCCACTCACCCTCGGTTGGCTACGTGCTCAAACGGTATCCACGGCTCTCGGAGACCTTCATCCTCAACGAGATGCGGGCCCTGGAGCGCCTGGGTACCCCACTGCACATTTTCTCCTTGTTGCGCCCAGAAGAAGCCTTGATGCACCCCACGGTTGCCGAGATACAAGCCCCGGTGAGCTATTTCCCCTCACTTTGGTGGGAGCTGATTCTGGCGGTTGCCAAAGCCCATGTGGCGATGGCGGTGGGGGCACCCCTGCGGTACTTGCAGGCGATGGGTTTGGCCCTTTGGTGGGCACTGGGGTCACGTAGCCCATTAACCGTTTTGAAGCAGTTTTGGCGCTCGGCTTATGTGGCTCAGGGTTGCCGTAAACACAACATCCAGCACCTCCACGCCCACTTCGCCAATGCCCCATCCATGGTGGCTCACCTGGCCAGCGTCATGGGCAATATCCCCTATAGCTTCAGCACCCATGCTAAAGACCTCTACCTGACCCCACAACCCGTGCTGCGCCAGCGGGTAGCCTCGGCAAGTTTCGTGCTGACTTGCACTCGCTACAACCTCGAGTATCTGCGGAGTTTCCTGCCCCCCACCGACTGGAACAAGCTGCATCTGGTCTATCACGGCATTGATCTCGAGGCCATGTCGGCCAGAATACTCAAAAGCATATCCCCCGCAGACCCCGCCGAACTGCCGCTAATCCTGTCGGTGGGGCGATTGGTATCCAAGAAGGGGATGCCAGACCTGGTCTCGGCTTGCCAAATCCTGCATCAACGCGGGGTGCAGTTTCGCTGCTTAATCGTGGGAGAGGGGCCACTGCGCGGAGAACTCGAGGATCACATCAAAAACCTGGGGCTCAGCGGCCGGGTTTCTCTGGCTGGGGCCATGGCCCACGACCGCTTGCTGGCCCTCTATCCCCAAGCCACGGTCTTTGCCCTGGCCCCGCATATCACCGAGAACGGTGACCGCGACGGCATTCCCAATGTCATCGCCGAGGCTATGGCCTCGGGCACTGTGGTGGCCACCACAGCGGTCTCGGGAATTCCCGAGCTGGTCGAGCATGACCGCACCGGACTGCTGGTTGCCCCCCGCGACCCGGTGGCCCTGGCCGATGCACTCCAGCGACTCCTGGGCAAAAAACCCCTGAGGGAGCGTTTAGCGGCAGCAGCCCGGCGCAAAATTGAGGAGCGCTTCGAGTGCTGGGAGACCACCAAGGTGGTACAGGCTCTTTTGGGCGAAAGTGGGTACTCGTGAACATCGCCTATCTGTGCGCCGATGGGGGCATCCCGGTTTTGGGAGACAAGGGAGCCTCGGTACACGTGCGCGAGTTTATTAGCGCCCTTCACGACCTGGGGCACTCGGTCACGCTGCTGTGTGCCCGGCGGGGTGAGGGCAATCCGAGCCCTCCAGCACGGCTGCTCGAGCTACCCCCCGAGGCCAGCCCAGCCGAGCTAAGCGCCGAGGCCGTGGGGCTTGGCCTGGAGCCCGATGGCTGGGATGAAACCCTCCGCCGCGAACTCGAGCGCCGGGTTTTTGACCACCATCTCGCCCGGCGGGCCTTCGAGGCGCTGAGCAGCGCTAAAGTGCGACCCCAAGCCCTGTACGAGCGCTATTCGCTCTTTCACCGGGCCGGTGGGAAGCTGGCGACTCGGTTGGGTGTGCCGTACGTGCTCGAGGTGAACGCGCCTTTGGTAGTAGAGCAAGAGCGTTTTAGGAGACTGCGGCTGAAGGCCCAGGCCCAAGCCGCAGAGACCGCCGCTTTTCGACGGGCCGACCACCTGGTGGTGGTATCTGAAGCTCTGCGGGAGTACGTGCAGGCTCAGGGGGTGTCTCCAGAGCGGGTCAGTGTGTTGCCCAATGGGGTGAATCTTACCCAGTTTCACCCTGAGACTAAAGAGCTAGTGCGAACCCGTTACGGATTGGGGTCTCGCCCGGTGATTGGCTTTGTGGGCAGCCTGAAGCCCTGGCACGGCCTGGATTTCTTGCTCGAGGTTTTCCTGCGCGTACGCCAGCAGCGCCCTGATGCCGTGTTGATGGTGGTGGGCGAGGGGCCGGGCTCTGCCAGTTTGGCGGCCCGCATCGCCCAGGAAAACTTGGGCCAGCAGGTCATCCTGACTGGGCGCATCCCCCACGCCGATATCCCCGACTACATGGCCGCCATGAACCTGACTGTAGCACCCTATACCGCTCAGGAGGGCTTTTATTTCTCGCCCCTGAAAGTGCTGGAGTCGCTGGCGGCAGGTTGCCCGGTTGTGGCTCCCAGGCTGGGCCAACTCAGCAGCCTGATTCAGGATGGCCTGACCGGCTTGCTCTTTCCCCCTGGCGACCTCGAGGCTTGTGCCCAGCAGATACTCACCTTGTTGGGTGACGTGCCCCTCCAGCAGGCTATGGGACATCAGGCCCGCCTGGCGGCGCTGGCAACACTGGGCTGGAAGCATGTCGCCAACCAAGTGCTCGAAACCTTCGCCCTGCTACAGGCCAGGAGTCCCCAATGAAACCCAATAGCATTCCTGGGCGAGCCTTCTCGCTGTGGGCACTGCGCCACTTTTTGCGCCCCCGCCTGGTAGCCCTCTCGGGGGCCGCGCTGGCAATGATGGGACGGGCGGTGGTGCTGCTGCTGGTTCCCTGGCCGCTGAAGTTTATCGTGGACAGCGTTATCTTCCACAAGCCCCTTCCGGCCTGGCTGGCCGGGTTGTTACCCAACCCCCAAACCCACAGCGTGGCCCTACTGACAGCCCTGGGGGCGGCCATGCTGCTGCTGGGGGTCGCTGACGCGGTTTTGGACTATCTGGGGGGGCGCTTGTTACTAAGGGTCGGGCAGCACACCATCTTTGATATACGCTGTGCCCTTTTCGCCCATTTGCAAAGGCTTTCGCTGGGGTTTCACCGCCGTCAGAATGCCGGAGACCTGATGGCCCGGCTGGGGGGCGATATCCAGACTTTGCAAGACTTTGTGATGTCGCTGGGGTCGGGGCTTTTTGCCCACCTGTTGACCGTGGTCGGCATGGCCTCGGTGATGCTCATCATAGACTGGCGCTTTGCTCTGGTGGTGTTGGCCGCGGCCCCACTGCTGCTGGTAGTTACCCAGCGCTATATCCAGCATCTCAAAAAGGCTTTTCGGCAGGCTCGTTACAAAGAGGGCCAACTCTGGGGCATGGTGCAGGAGGTGATTGCCGGTATTCCGGTAGTTCAAGCCTATGGTCGAGAGGCTTACGAGGATAGGCGCTTCCGCCAGCGAGCCCAGCAAAGCCTGGGAGCAGGGGTGTGGGCCAACCAGCTACAAATGGGGTTTACACCATTGGTCGGTGGTCTGGTGGCGACAGCTACGGGAGTAGCCACCTGGTACGGAGCAGCTCAGGTACTGGCTGGGCAGATCACCCCAGGGGAGCTACTGGTATTTCTGGCCTACTTGCGGGGGTTAGCTTCGCCCGTACGCCAGTTTGCCAAAATGGCCGGGGTTACCAGCAAGGCTTCGGTAGCTGCCGAACGTATCTGGGAGGTGTTTTCGCAAGAACCCGACATCCGCGACGCGCCCCGGGCCTTGCGTCCGTCATCCTGCCGTGGGGGGCTCGAGTTTCGTTCGGTCTGCTTTGGCTATAATCCCCATGAACTCACTTTGCACGACATCTCTCTTCGCATCGAAGCTGGTCAGACTATCGCTCTGGTGGGGGCTACGGGTGCGGGCAAGAGCACCCTGGTGAGCCTGATACCCCGCTTTCATGACCCTCTGAAGGGCCAAGTGCTGCTAGATGGCCGCGACCTGCGCGATCTCCAACTGACCTTCGTACGGGATCAGGTGGCCCTGGTGTTGCAAGAGCCACTGCTATTTAGAGGCACCCTCTGGGAGAACATCGCCTATGGTCGGGCCGGAGCCGGATACGCCGAGGCAGTTGCAGCCGCAAAAGCAGTGGGGATTCACGAGCTTATCCAGGGTTTGCCGGATGGATACAACACCCCGGTTGGGGAACGGGGGGTGGGCCTGTCTGGCGGACAGCGCCAATATGTCTCGATTGCTCGAGCTATGCTGCGAAACTCGCCTATCGTCATCCTGGATGAACCCACCAGTGGGCTGGATGCCCTCTCCGAGCGCTATGTGCTGGGGGCTTTGAAGCGCCTGACCAAGGGACGCACCACCCTGGTGATTGCCCATCGTCTGGCGACTATCGCCGAGGCCGATGGAATCGTGGTGCTCGATCAGGGCCGTATCGTGCAGGCCGGTACACATGGACAGCTTTTGGGCCAGGGGGGGCGCTATGCTGAACTCTGGCATAGCAGCGTCCGTAGGCCCTCGAGCCCTGCGGAGGTTTTATGAAGCAGATTGGGATTATTGGGGTGGGCTATGTGGGTTTGACCACAGCCGCCTGTCTTGCCGAGATGGGACACCAAGTCATAGGAATAGACACCGATCGGCAGAAAGTTGCGCTGCTGGGCCAGGGGCAGATTCCTTTTAGTGAACCGCAGTTGCCCGAGCTGGTCGAGCGAAACTTGCGAGCTGGTAGCCTGAGCTTTACCACCCACTACAGCGAGGCTCTGCGGGATGCAGACATGGTTTTTATCTGTGTGGGCACCCCCTCCAGCCCTTCCGGCCACGCCGACTTGAGCCAGGTTGAAGCCGCCGCCCGCCAAATTGCCCGTTTTGCCACCCGGTCACTCATCGTGGTGCTCAAGAGCACCGTTCCTCCGGGGGGGAATGCCGAGTGGCTGGCTGATATTCTGCAAGCAAACCTGCCCTCTACCATCAAGGCTCCGCTGGTGGTCAACCCTGAGTTCTTGCGCGAGGGTTCAGCTGTATACGACTGCTTTCACCCCGACCGGGTGGTGGTTGGAGCCTGGGATACTGCGGCTGCCGAGGAAGTGGCAGGGTTATATGTGCCCCTGCAATGTCCGATACTCCTGACCGACCCAGCCAGTGCCCAGATGACCAAATACGCCTCCAACGCCTTTTTGGCGACCAAGATATCCTTTATCAACGAAATCGCCCGTGTGGCCGAGCGAATTGGGGCCAACATCCATGCGGTAGCCCAGGGTATGGGCTTTGATGGGCGCATTGGTGCGGAATTCCTCGAGTCTGGCCTGGGCTATGGGGGCTCCTGCTTTCCCAAAGACGTGCTGGCTTTGTCGGCTATCGCTGAGCAGCATGGGTATTCTTCCCAGCTTCTGCAAGCGGTCATGGAGATTAACGCCACCCAGCGCGAATGGGCCGTGCTCAAACTGGAACAGGCTCTGGTGAGTTTGCAGGATAAGGCGATATGCGTTTTGGGCCTGGCCTTCAAGCCAGACACCGATGACGTGCGCGAGGCCCCTGCCCTCGAGCTGATCAACATGCTGTGCCAGCGCGGAGCCCAGGTTCAGGCCTACGACCCGGTAGCTATACCTACTGCCCAAAAAGTTCTGCCCCCTCATGCGGGCCTACGCTACTGCGGTGATGCTTACGAGGCTATCCAGGGCAGTGATGCCATCCTGATTGCCACCCACTGGCCGGAGTTTCGTAGCCTGGATTGGGACAGGGTTCGCTCGACAATGGCCGGAAGCACCGTGTTGGATGGTCGTGGACTGCTCTCCTCCGACCAGATGCGCACCCTGGGATTCGAGTATCTGGCCTTTGCCAGCTAGAGCGGTCTTCATAATGTTTGACTGAGCGGAAACTTTGGGAATTGCGTTCCAGATTGACAGTTGGCGCTCCTCCAGGTTACGGGCAGAGCCCGTATGGCCTACGGCCACTCCCTCCAGGTTAGCCGCAGAGCGGCTATGGCCTACGGCCACTCCCTCCAGGTTACGGGCAGAGCCCGTATGGCCTACGGCCACTCCCTCCCGGTTAGCCGCAGAGCGGCTATGCGCTACGCGCACCCCTCCAAGCGCCAACGTCAATGAAGGCCGCGATAGAAACACCTTGTCCCGCCTGCTGGGGGCCACAACCCATGAACACAACCCTACTTTTGCTTCGCCACGGTGAGACCGAATGGAATCGCCTGGAACGCTATCAGGGACAGAGCGACCCACCGCTTTCCTGGAGGGGCGAGGCCCAAGCCCGGTGCGTGGCCCAGCATCTGGGGGGTCTGAGGGGCATTGTCAGCAGCCCCCTACAACGCGCCTATAGCACCGCCCGTATCGTCGCAGACCAACTGGGCCTGGCAGTGACTACCGATGCGCGGCTGAGCGAACTGGCTTACGGTGAGTGGGAAGGACTACGGCAAGCAGAGGTCAAGGTGCGCTGGCCGGAGCTTTTGCGCCAGTGGAAGCAGTCGCCTGACCTCGTCAGCTTTCCAGGTGGAGAGTCTTTGGCCGAGTTGAGGAAGCGGGTAGTTTCTTTTCTGAGCGATGCCGCCACCCAGTCCGGGCCGCTCCTGGTGGTAAGCCATGCCGGGGTCATCAAGGTGGCTATGCTCGAGGCCCTGGGCACACCGCTCTCTGCCTTCCGCCAGGTGCAAATACCCAACGCCTCCATCACCACGCTAAGCTGGCAAGAGGGCCGGTTTTATCTGGTGGGCTACGGCAAGCCACTCCCTACCGAGAGCGGGTAGGGGTAAATAAATGCTCCCGAACCTCGAGGCGTTCTGGGGCCCCGGTATACTTTTGCTATGGCTGACAATACACGGGCTTGGATGGAAGAACTCCTGGCCGAAATGGAAGAGCGCCGCAAGAGCGTGGAAGCGGGCGGTGGCCCCGAGCGCATCCAGAAGCAACACCAAGCGGGCAAGATGACCGCCAGGGAGCGCATAGCCTACCTGCTCGATGAGGGCAGTTTTGTCGAGTTGCAACCCTTTGCCGAGCACTTAGAGACCGGTCTTATGGAAGGCGTGGAAGCTCCCGCCGACGGGGTAATCACCGGGTATGGGCGTTTGCAAGGGCGCAAGGTTTGCGTGTTTTCGCAGGACTTCACGGTGCTGGGCGGCAGTTTGGGCAAGATGCACGGGCGCAAGATTGCCCTCTTGATGGACTTGGCTGCCAAGATTGGCGCACCCCTGATTGGCCTCAACGATTCTGCCGGCGCCCGCATCCAGGAGGGCGTGGACTCCCTCTCGGGCTATGGCGAGGTGTTTTATCGCAATGCAATTTATTCTGGCGTGGTGCCGCAAATCTCGGCGATTTTGGGGCCCTGCGCAGGAGGCGCAGTCTACAGCCCGGCCATGACCGACTTCGTGCTGATGAGCAAGGGCAGCAGCTATATGTTCATCACCGGGCCGGAAGTTATCAAGAGCGTCACCCGCGAGGAGGTCAGCTTCGAGGAACTCGGCGGAGCCGATGTCCACAACATCCAGTCGGGCGTAGCTCACCTCGAGGCCGAGGGCGATGCCGCCGTGCTCGATCTCATCCAGCGCCTGGTTTCGTACTTGCCGCAAAGTGCCAAGGAGCGTCCTCCGCTGCAGGAAAACGGCGACCCCAAAGACCGTACCACCCCCGAACTCATGGATCTTGTTCACCCCGACCCCAAGCGGCCCTACTCCATGCACAAGGTGCTCGAGACCCTTTTGGATAATGGCGAATTCTTGGAGGTTCACCCCCAGTTCGCCCGCAATATCCTGGTCGGGTTTGGCCGACTGGGTGGGCACAGCGTGGGTATCGTGGCGAACAACCCGCGCTTTATGGCCGGAGCCCTGGACATCAACGCCTCGGACAAGGCCGCGCGGTTTATCCGCACCTGTGACTGCTTCAACGTGCCCATCCTGACCCTGGTGGACGTGACCGGTTTCCTGCCCGGCGTGGCCCAGGAGCACGCGGGCATCATCCGCCACGGGGCCAAGATGCTCTACGCCTACGCCGAGGCCAGTGTCCCAAAGATTACCCTGATCACCCGCAAAGCCTACGGTGGAGCCTACCTGGCGATGAATTCTCGAGATATGGGGGCCGACGTGGTGCTGGCCTGGCCTACCTCGGCGGTGGCGGTGATGGGCGCGGAAGGCGCGGCCAATATTGTCTACCGCAAGGAAATCCAGCATTCGCCCGACCCCGCGGCCACCCGCGCCGCTAAAATTGCCGAGTACAGAAAGACTTTTGATAACCCCTACATAGCTGCGGGCCGGGGCTACATTGACGACGTGATAGACCCAGCAGATACCCGCAGGTTGCTGATTGGACACCTCGAGATGCTCTCCACCAAGGCCGAAAACCGACCTTTCAAAAAGCACGGAAACATCCCGCTTTAGGCGACGTTTTCCCCGTCGGTGTCCCAGGCTAGGGGGTTGTTCTCGATGTAGGCCCGAATCGTGTTGAGTTCGTCCTCGTCGCGGATGATTCGCTCGTAGTAGTTGTGCTGCCAAACCTTAATCCCAGGCGCTCCCCTCAGCTCGTTGATTTGTTTGGTGGTTGTGGCTTTGAACTGGGCAATGGACGAGCCCAGAGAATGCCGGGGCCGTAGGGGCGCACAGCTGTGCGCCCCTACACCGGGGTCGGGGGTGAACATCACCATGCCGTGGACGTGGTTCGGCACGATGACAAACGCATCTAGGTCTATGGTGGGGCGCACCACCTCCGACCAATACCATTCGGTTCGCACAATCTCCCCAATTTGGTTGAGACACATCTGCCTATCCTGGATTTCGCCAAACAAATGTTCTCGGTTTTGGGCACACAGGGTAACAAAATACGCCCCCGCCGAAGTGTAATCGTATTCGCGCAGCCGGGTGGACTGGCGGTCTCGAGCCATTCCTACCAAGGTAGACAATGCCGCAATCCATCCTGGTTCGTTTGCAATACAATGCCGCCCATGACCCTCGAGCACCTCCATTCTGACCTCATCACCTGCACCCGTTGCTCCCGATTGGTCGAGTGGCGCGAGCGGGTGGGCCTCGAGAAACGCCGCGCTTACTTAGGGCATGACTATTGGGCCAAGCCCGTTCCTGGTTTTGGTGACCCCAGCGCGGAAATCCTCATCTTCGGCCTGGCCCCCGGAGCCCACGGCTCCAACCGCACCGGGCGACCCTTTACCGGTGATGCCTCGGGCGGGTTTCTCTATCCGGCCTTGTACCGCGCAGGACTGGCAAATCAGCCCGATTCGATTTCGCGGGATGATGGGATGCGCCTGCGTCATGCCTACATCACCGCTGCCGTGCGCTGCGCTCCGCCGGACAATAAGCCGCTGCCACAAGAGTTGAAGAATTGCTCGATCTGGACGAACCTCGAGCTAGCCCTGCTGCCTAAGCTTCGGGTCTACCTGGCCCTGGGCAAAATCGCCCACGAGGCGCTTCTGAGCTATCACGGCTTGCGCAAGTCGCTCTACCCCTTCGGACATGGCACGGAATATACCCTCCCGAACGGCTTAATCTTGCTCAGCAGCTATCACGTCAGCCGCCAGAACACCAACACCGGCAAGCTTACGGCGCAGATGTTCGACGGGGTGGTAGCTCGAGCCAAACATCTCGCGGGCATCAAATAAATCTTCTTGCCTTCCCTTGGGAACGCGATTATCCGCACCTGTCCAGGACGCTATTTGCCGCAGGCATCAGGGGAGGTGGCCGTCAGACCGGAGGGGTTAAGCCTTCTTCGCGTAAAGATAGTCGTACAACAGGGCTGCCAACCCACCTCCGATCAGCGGCCCTGCCCAATACACCCAGTGATCAGCCCAGTTTCCGCCCACAATGGCTGGGCCGAGCACCCTGGCCGGGTTCATGGCCGCGCCGGAAACTGCACCCCCGGCCAGAACGTCCATGGTGATGGTCAGGCCAATTGCCAGACCGGCAAAGCTATAGTTGTTGTGGACTGCCGAGCCGAAAACTACCGCAACCAGGAAAAAGGTCAGGAAAATCTCCATCATCAAAGCTTGTATGGCGGTGTGGCTGGCCCCTGGAGCCGGGGTTCCGCTCGCTACCGCACCCGTTCCGTAGAGTGCTCCGATAAAGAATGCCGCAACCAACCCACCCAGCAACTGGGCAATCCAGTAGCCAATCGCCCCGGTCAGATTAATCCGCCCGGTGATGAGCATCCCGAAGGTTATAGCCGGGTTAAAGTGTCCGCCGGAGATGGCTCCTAGCGCCACCACCGAGAGGCCGATAGCCAGGCCGTGGGCAAAAGCGATGACGATAAGCTCGCCACCCTGAGTGGCTGCGATGGCCCCGATACCTATGAAGCAAAGTGCAAATGCCCCTAAAAACTCCGCGATGAGCGCACGTATGTTCATGATTCCTCCCAAAGTGTAGATTCCCGCGATAGCATACCAGGGTGATAGGCCGTTTGGGGCGTTTGTTTAAGGCACTCAGTCCACACTTGGCCCAGCCTGACGACGACTGGGCCTTGGCCGAGTTGCAAGTGGAGGAGGTGTCCTTGTACAAAGCCATGGATCGGCGTGACCGAGAGCACGCTGTAAAGGTGGCTAAACGCCTTCTGGAGCGCTATCCTGATGCCCCTGGCTACGTGGTGCGGGCGGCTTTGCTGCACGACTCAGGCAAGGCTTCACGGCCCTACCGCGCCTGGGAGCGCATCCTGAGCAGTTTGTGGTGTCCGAACGTGGCGATTGAGCCTTTGCGTAAAAACTTCTACGGAGCCTGGCAGGTTCGCAAACACCACCCGATTTACGGGGCGCGGAAGATATTAGACCTCGAGGTAGCCGCCTTGGTGCGCGAGCACCACCTGCCGAAGAGTGTCTGGGCAGTGCGGCTGCACGAGGCAGACAGGGAGTTTTAGACGCTCAAAGCCTGCGGTTTAATTTGAGCACGAAGCACGCTGGGATCTAGGTCGGCTCCATTGGGCCAAAACCCCCTCGAACCGAAGGCCACTCAGGTCTACCATGCCCTCCAAGCCGTCCTCGAACTGCAGCCAAAGACGATAGGGTTCCAAGGGGTGGGCCTCGAGAATATCGCTCAACATCATCTCGAGTTGACCGAGCGGGTGGTGCGGCTATGCAAGGGCATGGAAAGTTTTAGGGAAACAAGGAACTAATTTCTTAACTGAGAACTTGCAATTATGCAGAAGGATTGAAAAGAGCGTCCTTGTGCCCTGAAGCTGGGGCTTGCGATGAACAAGAACGCTCAGGGAGTATTCTTG
>JADEYI010001304.1_pt1 | contig 19777 bp, 23 predicted proteins | sample 8542331 | NCBI WGS metagenome assembly JADEYI01 (sample SAMN16510988, study PRJNA670497) | mine drainage metagenome | isolation source: biofilm near Copperflume 1 | place: Germany: Marsberg coppermine Kilianstollen | collected 2018-02
CCTGGCTGAGGGATTGATGTGGGTTGTGGGGTTGGGTTTCCAACCCCAAACCGGGGAATCCTTCCGCCCTGCTAATCATTCAGAGTGAATCTTAAGAGCTCCCCGCTCTTAGACCAGTAAGTAGGAATGCGGACGTAGTATGGAAATGCAAGTCACACGAAGCAGTGCGAGCGCTTCTTGAGTCTTCGGAGGGTGGCCCCCCTCATGTGGATTGTGGGCTGCTTGATCCGTTGCACCGAGCAGGTCCAGGTGCACAGACTTCCTGGTCCCTCTGATTTGCAGCTGGGAACAGCACACTGCTTCCAGCAGTTAGGTGTTTGGCAACCAAGCTTCGGACTTGTTCTTGAGGGACAATAGCTTGGATTCTCCTGGCCGTTTTCTTCAAGATTACAAAGGAAACGGCAGAGGAAGGCCCAGAGACTGCCCCTCTGAAGTGCAGGGCTCTTTTGCTCCTGATATTATGGGCAGACACCTAAGCTGAACAAATTTGATTCACATAGGCCAATCGGAAAGGTCATGATTGCCAGGACAGTCATGCCCTGGCGTGACTCACCTCTGTCTCCTGAAACGTTCCCCAGGCTCCATCAGGGCGTCATAACTACCATCAAATGTCTTGTGAAGTGGGATATCTTGTGCCGCATGCGCGCGGCAAGATTGCAGCCGCAAAGGTGCTGGATTATGCTTTGAACAGGCTTTTATTTGTAGAATCCTGAACGACATACTTTGTACTGCAGGCGCGAGGCAAGATCGCGGCGGCAAAGGTGCTGGCGCCCTCCACAGTGCTGGCGGTGCTGGACGCGGCGATCCAGGCGCACGGCGGCGCGGGCGTCTCCGAGGACGTTCCCTTGGCGCGGCTATGGGCCGGAGCGCGCACTTTGCGCATCGCCGACGGTCCCGACGACGTCCACCTCATCTCCATCGCCAAGCTGGAGCTCGCACACCGGCGCTCCAAGATGTAGACCCGGCCGATGCACACCGATTGAGCTGATACTGAGCTACATGGGGCCTCACTGAGTGGCAAGCAAAGTGATGATGGCTTCGGCGGTGCATGCTGAGTAATCTGTAAGCGACCTGCATTAATCTTCTATAAATAGTGGTCACCGGAAGCTTGAATTTCAAGTGGCAGTTCTATTTTAATCGTGTATACAAGGGGGCAAGCATGGCCAATGGCATTGTGCCATGCATTCCAATGTGTGACTAATTCCATTTATACTCTGCCTGGCATGCTAGGTGTAGTGAGAATGCAGTGCAGTTGGCGCGTGTATGCACACTTGCACAGGCCGCACGCAACAGCTGAGCTGCACTGGCCAGGGGCCATGGCGGCCCCAGATACTGCTCAAGATTGTTTGTTGACAGAATCGTATAAGTTTACAAAGCATTGGACCGAAAAGGGATATCATAAAGACCTGGAACACGCGCCGGATTGCAGCTCGTCATGCTGGTAATTATACGCATCTGCACGATGCTCACAGCATATAGCAACATTGCACTCAAACCCTTGATACACATGCCAGACAAGCTCCGCAGAAGCAAAAACATCCAGGCGTGGAGGCCTTGTCATAGGAAGGGCCCCGATAACTAAATACATACTTTTCTTGCTTTTGGTTGATGTTTCTTCCAGCGGAATGAAATGGAATGTTGCGCTTCCCAAGTGCAGCACACATTTTGGGCAGCCAATCGTCTTTCATGATCAAGGTCTGATACCTGATGTGAAAGTATGAAACATCCCTTGCGAATGCAGCCACATCATTGAAAGACAGACTCAATTCTTCATCGCTACTAAACATTGCCCACTTCCAAGCGACTTTTTGGGGAATGGTAACATACACATAATCTGCTACAATATAGAGGTTCTCAAGATGAGCAAGCTCCTTGAGAGACATGGGATCCCCTGCTTTGCCAATTTTGGTGTCTATATTGACAACGCACACTTCAAGTGTCCTCAGATTCTGAGCCTCAAGCATCAGGTTTGGGATTTGCCACAAACCCCTGGGGTACTCATGAGAATAGTCCACGCAACGGATAGATCGGACATTGGGAAGCACTGCCTGCCAGACTTGATGTGCCAAAATATCATCATCATGTGAAGCCAGATGGAGGCCACACCCATCGGGCAAGCTCAAGCTCGCCACCGAGATATGACGCAAGGCAACACTGTGCAACCGCGGCATGTTTTCAAGCGAGAGGGACCTCCAACACGACTGGCGGATGCGCCCATAGATCAATGGTGCACAGACTAGGTGCATGTGATAAGGCATCAAATACCTTGCCCACATCTTCCCGGCCATATTCTGCTTGAAGCCCAAGTGTTAAGATTATGTGCTCGAGGTGGACCAGTGGTGGAAACCATGGGACCCTGCCGATTTTAGCCGACAGAACACGGAGCTTCCTTGCATGTGCGAGTAGCCAGGCGAGCTGCGCCAAGCAAGTGTCTTCATCTTTAAGGCCTGAACAGACCTCGAGCTGCTGCAAGCATGGTAGTGCTGGGCATCCCTGTACTTCAGAGCAGGTAGCCTGTGCGGCAGTGTCCCCGTGAATGCGCAGCACTCGGGCACCGCTCAGCCTTTCGCTTATCCATTGACAGCCTGCAAAGCTGTAACAGCTTAGCAATGCTGGCGAGAACACTGGCCAACCGTGCAAGACAAGGAAGTCTGCTGCTCATATCCTTCTCGGACCACTGATGTGAAGAAATGCAGGTTTGGCCATCTGGTGTCCCGCATTGAGCAGAAGGAACCTTTCGAGCTGGTTGAAGAGAGCGTACAAGACAAGCGTTACCGAAAAAGTTAGGGCTGAAGAGATCACCAGGAGCAGACCAGTCGCGTGGGACTTCGATGACGGCCAATCTCACAGCTCGTGTTGCACGACAAGTGCCAGATGCTTTGGCCCACTCATGCAGGGGCATTTTGGTGGCAATTATTTCCCATACTGAACCTGGCAATGAGAGCCCGCCTGTGCTGCGAAGCGAGCCGGACGACATCTGAAACTCTATTCTCCACGCAGAAGATGTGATACACCAGCTTCAAAAAGCTTGCTGGTGAACATCGTTGATCCATTCGCAACGTGATCCATTAATCAATGTGGCCTCAACCCTCAAAGGCAAACCGTGTGGGCATACCCCGGATTCACCAACTTCCTGAACAGTCAGGAGGGGGCCGTTTGATTTGGGTGCCAGAGAAGAGACCGATCCGGAACAGGATAGGAAGCCTTGGCAAGGCCTGTATACGTGTACCGCGCCTACTTCACAGCGGCAAACGGTTTGCCGTTTGCACCATGCATGAATTTCACGAACTTCTGCATTCATCCATGCATGCATGCAGAAGGCACCATGCAGAAGGTGACCTGTTCTATTCACTGCATCCGCATATAACTTTGGGCTGCATGTAAGGCAGCTAGCTCACATGAGCTGACAAGTTGGCCCATGCAATCTGCACACAGAATTCTGCATGCTGCAGCAAAGTTGTTGCACAAGCTTGCAAGCACTGTCATTCACTGCAGGATCCTCGAGAATATCAGCTGAGCTCTGTCCGGACCTCATGATAAAATCATCTTCTCATCTGCGTCTGCGTCTGCGTCTGCATCTGCATCCAGCATGCCTGCAAATAAGTGCTCTTGCGCAAGCTTTGCTGACTTCTAACGCAAGCCACAAGATGCAGGCCATCCTAGGAGCCCCTCTTCTTAATGTCAATGTACTGCCCCTCAATGCCATACTCCTCCTGTAGATACTTCGGAATCTCCTGCAGCAAAGAATGACAGAGTCTATGAGTACAATGAAAAGCTCGCTTCTTCTTTTGTGCATGCAAGACATTACCATGAAGCACTCTGTCATACAATGAGCATTTTGCAACACAGCTTCTGTGCTGGTTCAAGCCCTGTGAAATACATGTCCGCAGAGGGGGAAAACATGCTGCATGTGGTTTCCTTTCACAGCACACTCTGTGATACTTCACAGCAAATCAAGATATAAAGCCCCACCTGTAGCAAATTCCCCTGCAGTGATATCTCCTTGCCGGTCTCCGTCTTTCCAGGCAGCTTGGCAACGCTGCAGGAAGTCTTGAATTTGCGCTGCAGAGCCGCTCCGAGGTCGTCCGCATTCAAACCGAATGACTCAACGTGCATCAGGTGAGTCACATGCTTCCTGCCGCCCATGCGGTCCTCCATGCTCATGGTGATGTTCTTCACTGACCCCTTTTTCACCACCTCAACCACCCCCTGCAAGCCCACCGCAACTCCTCTCAGCTGCTGAGGTTGAATATTCCATCAGACAAGGAACCATGGCCGATTGGCTGTACGTGGAAACAAGAGGCTCTGCAGGGGAAGTTCAGCCAAGAATTGTGCAAGTATGTGTGAGCTGATGAAACGCGTTCTGGCTTTGGGACATCTTTCCACTGTAGACGCACTAAATAGTGGTAGTCTTGCTCTCTGAGCCATCTGCATATCTGAAGGGGACGCAACATTGGCCACATGTGGACCTAGCACCAGGCTCCTCAAATAGATAACATCTATTGCACTGGACCTGGGTGCATGCTTGACCTGCTAAAGGCACCTGGCAGGCATGCAAAGATTTGGTTTGTGGTTATGTACATTGCTGCGCATGAGAGGGTGAGGCTTGCCTCTGGGGAGGATCGGGCCATGGTGTGGAAGAGCGCCAGTTTGCCCAGCAGCCGGCGCAGGGTATCCTCAAAGGGGTGGGTCTCACCCTCCTGCTGCGGCTCCTTCTTGTTGAACAGGTGGCCCACCAGCAACCTGCGCGCAGCAAGATAGCAACTCCCAAACTGTGCAGCACAAAACATGAACGAAACAGATCATGGTAGCGTGCATGCATGGCTCGGGATGAAACCTTTCTCTACATGCCCAGCAGCTTCATCTTAGTATAAGGATCTTACAGCCCATATCATGTGATGCAGCAACAGAACTCCCATGACCATTTTCACTGCGGATAAGAGCAGCTCTGCTTTCTCAAAGAGCTCGCACATGATAAGATTAGGCAGCAAAAGGCAGACAGAAGTTGAGGAAACGGATCGAGGCGGCCACCATTGGCGTAGGTAAACGCCACGATTTTAGATAGAGACTGCCAAATAACTAGTGGCATTATACATTGACATTGTAAGATTGCTATTTTTTTGTCTTGAAATGCACGGATGGCAGCGCTTGTCTTGCTGGGAAGGCGGAGCGTACTTGTCTAACTTGATGGCTCCCTGCCGAGCTACTAGGCCCTCTCTCTCAGCATATGCCTTCAGCAGAGCACACACTCTCTCCTCGCTGTACAGAGTGTCCTTGTCAGCATCCGAGTCAAAGATCGGCCGCAGAGATGTCGGCACCCTGCAGCAGCAAACACCCACTGTGTCAACAGAGCATGAGAGCATCAATTCTACACCTGCATCACAGAAACACGAGCACCAGGTGCATGAGACTGTTACAGTTATTAGTTCTGCATGTGTTGCTACCGCACTGGTTCTCTGCATATTCCTTTCGAGATGGATGGTACGGAGCAGGAATGGCTGACCTGTAAGAATACGTCACAGTGATTTTGCTGCCGCTGGTGGAAGCTGCAGAGGAGCTGCTGGCAGCTGCCTGCTCCCTGGGGGAATAATCAGTGTACAGCTCGTGGCTGCGATTGACAGCTGTCAGCTTGTCCTGCTTGTGGATCACCTTTGTGGTTAGTAGTCCCTGCAAGAAGCATAATGCTTGAGTACTTCTGGCTGTATCAGATATAGCAAAGGGGCATCTGCAGGAAGCAGATGCCTCAAGAGGGGATGGCCCAGCTCACCTTCTTCTCAAAAGTTGAGAGCAGCTTTGAGAGCTTCTTGTAGGAGGATTTCTTGATGTCGATGTTTGCTCCTGCATCAGCGTGGCCCACCATGCATGTCAGTTTTTGAAAGATGAAAGACAGACTTTGTGTTGATTATCTTAAAAAGGGGTCGAAAAATAATTTTCTGTCTCCAGGAATATTGAGGATCTGAATTTATTTCAAGGCGTCATTGGAAAGCTCTAACAGAGGACATTCCATTGGCGATGGCTGCATGCAAGCTTGCATTGTGGATGTGGTGCAACGTCTTCCTAAAGCACATCCGACAAAGGCTCAGTCCGACTTGAATTAGGACAAGTACGGTGAAAAGCAGTACCGTCAGCCTTTGCGGGCAGCATGTGCTTGGAAGAGAAGTCGCTAGTAAGCATTGGCAGATCCTCGTCTGCCACTGAGTGCAAACCATGAAAGAGGCACTCCTGCAGGACACCACAGAAGATCATCATATTAATGCCAACCCTCTTGTGTTTTCTCATGAAAAAGAAGCTTGGCTCCTCCTCAGTTCTGCTCTTTTTTTTGTGATTACCTCTATCAAAGCGTCTGGATTATCCGGCATAGCACGCGAAGGTGCCACAGGTGCACTGCTCTCAGGTGCATGGTTGTTGTCTCCATCTGCAGAAGGCTCGTACGGCTCATTGGATCCTTCCACATCCTGACTGGTTCTGGGATGCTCAGAGACGGATTCGTCCTGGGCCGGAACAGACATTGTCTGCACGCCCTGTGCGATCTCCACCTCAGATCCAGTACCATCCGATGCCTGCACCAAGAAGATTCTCACTTTTCCAGGATATTGTATATCCCTCATTCTCTGGACACTCCCCTGGCAGAGAAAATGGGACAGCCTGACAGGCGCCCAGTCATGATGCAGGACAGTCCTTCTGATGGAGCTGTCCTGCATCAGAAGGACATGCTGAAAGCAGCAGATGAGCATGCTTTAGGCTTTACCTTCATGGGGAAGATGCGAGTTGGGGTGAAGCTGGGATCCGGGGAGGCTTTGTCCCCGAGGCCCCACAGCTGATCCCCAAAGAAGTGCAGCAGCTTCAGCCCCTTGCCCTTCAGCCCGGTCCTGGCCACCTCACTGCTGCCCACTTCCATGGTCCCCACTGCAAAGGGAAATGGGTTCCCTGGAACTGATACTGCGCGCAGATCCCCTGCGCTGAAGTCCCCTAAACCTCCCTGTGGGACAATCAGGCCTTGCAGGAACAGATCAGCTCCTCCCAGCACCTGCACAGGATTGCAGCATCCTTTCAACGCGCCATTTGTCACTTGTTATAGCATGCTTGTCCTGCCAAGAGGCAAGGTGCGTCTGCAGACAAGGTTAACTTAATAGCTGGCAGAATTCTACCCCTTATTGGCCTCGCTATACCCAAGTAAGACCCTTTCAACCATGGGCACACTGCTCACTATTTATACCGGTCCCCGTCAGTCGGTGTTGCTATGAAGGAACAGGAATGCCTCTGCAGAGTTGAAAAGGCATTTTGAGGTTAATGTCTCCACCTTTGGCGACACTTCACTGTAGGTGTAAAGGGTCTCGAGGATGTGAGGGCATTTGCACAGCGCATAGACTGTGGGCACCAGCAGGTCGCCGCGGCCGTCTGGATCGAAGAAGAGCGAATTGGCATTGCCGCATGTGTATGCAATCGCCCTATTCTTCAGCTTCACCACCTGAACTTCCGCCTGGGCCAGAAACGAGCAGCAGATTTGAACATCTTCAAGTCACAGAATTTTGCGGACAACAAGATCCACTAAGGGGCGGCCTTGCGCGGAGAAGAGTGTGCAGAGCTCACCTTTGCAGGGAAGAACTGGTCTACGTCCTCTTCAGACAGGTCAGGGAAGGAAATCTTGATTTTCCTTTTCAGCTCCTTCACATCCTGTGTGTGAGAGGGGGATGCAGGTGGAGTCAGTTCCTCTCAATCCATGAAACAAGATCTTCGATAGAACATTACACAGCATAGTCATTAGGCAGGCTACATCGTCTTCTGGAACAATACCTTTCCCGAGATCGGCCGTGCAGTCTGAATTGATACATTCTTCTTGAACATACTTTCAACCTTATGCCGTGGATTTGATGCCCTTATGCTACAGCAGAATCAGCTAATCTTATTTTTTCTTTTGAAGAACAGTAGTAAGTATGCAAACAACTCATACACAGATCTGCCAAGATGTCCGTTTTGATCTGCGGCAAATAACAGCCACTAAATTCTCGTCCGCCCGAATCACATCCACGGTAGGAAATCTGAACTACAATCAATCCAACCTTGAACAAGTTGGAGGTAGACTTCATGCCTCGCCTCGAATCCAGATCAGGTGCGGGGAGTCCATGTCAGCATGGCATGCTGCTGCGCAGCTGGAAGGAAGCCACTGAGGGAGAATTCTTGGACTTCTATTCTGCTGTACACCGCAAACAAAGAAAGACATTGTTAATTTGGCAAAATATGAGAGGATATTAAATCAAGGCTGAAGTGACAAGGAAAGCAGAAGGTGTTGGCCTGGTGTCTGTCTCTATATTTGTGGCATCTGTAGCTTGCAGCTAGCGTCAACCTGGCCAGTTCATCAAGTTTGTTCAAAACGCCAAGAAGATCGCAGAAAATGGCTGAGCCAGACACTTTCAAGCCATGGGTGTGGGCAGTGTTTGCATTCAACACACTCTTCAATGGAATATTTGCCGTCCTCTGCTTTGCAACTTTCTCGGTAAGGAGACGATGTTCTTATTTGGTGGTTTACTTATCATTTAACCTTATTCACTTCATCTGATTTTTCCATCTTGGTGTGAATTTACCACCCTGTGCTACTTCTTTTGGACTTGTCGGATGCTTCATTAGGGTTGCAGGTATCAAATTCTATCCCTAACAGAGGTCACATATGCTCTGATGCGCGCCTTGGATCTACTTGCAGAGCTTCAGGAAGATGATGGATGACACCAGCTTCACCTTCCCGGCAGGATCAGACAAAAACACCTGGGAATGGCTGTTTGATGGTGCAGCTGTCAACGCCTTCTTTGCCCTCATATTGGTCGTACTCTCTGTGGTGAGTCAAATGAATTTGTTGAAATATGCTGTATGTAAGTTTCATGACAGAATTGCGAGCTCTGGTGTCCTTTACACCTGCGATTGATCCTTTGACTTCAGCTCTTTGGTTCTGCCATGACAGGCATTTGCCATCCGCTACATGATCTTCAGCAGGCGTGCTCTGTCGCACCCTCGCTCCAGCTATGGCAAGGGCATAATGGTGGCCACCAGCCTGTTTGCAGCTCTGCACATGATCAACATCGCCACCCAGGTGTACCACGCTAAGCCAGTGCCATGCTTAGCCTGCCTGTGCTTGTCGTCAGCTTTCCCACTCTCTTGAGGAGAATGGGACCTGCTATGGCAGCCCTCTGACTGGGCCGCTTTCCTAATTAAGTGGAAATGGGCACATCACAGCTGAAGTTCAATCATTCTAAAGATAGAAATCATGATGCGCTGCTGTAACACGATAACTCTGTGTGCCTGCAGTTCCTCAGCTTTCAGCCTGCCATGAGTCACTGGGTAAGGGACTACCACGCCCACTTCAACAGGGTCCTCCTCATGGCCACGTAAGCTCACTGCCCCCATCATCACCATGCATGCCTAGTTTTGCACATTGCTGCATGTCTAATTTGCATGGAAAAAAGCCCTGTCATACCAATGCCCGGCCGGCTAAGGCAAGCATAAACATGGAGCACTGTGCCCACATGAGGCCTTTGCTTGGATCCGGCAAGTCCAGCAAGGGGAGGATATGTGGCAGCATTCACCTGCAGCTTGTCTGCAGACGCACCTTGTCTTTGGCAGCAACAGCGGGTGGTGATAGTGTCAGGGATTATGTCAGCTGTCCAGCGCTCTGCAGGTCACAAGACTGAAGCAACCCTTGACTGAGCTAGAGATTTCCCTGACTCCCTGACGTGACAACTACTATCGTCACATTTAAGAGACCTGTGGGAGCCACCTGAGGCTCATTGGTCTTAGATGGGCAGTCTTTCAGTCCATCTTCAGATCAGAACCTCCCATTTGTGCTCTGGTCGCCATCAGTAATTTGGCAGTTACTTGAACGTGCTCATTGCTGTGGTGCAGGGTGGCATTTGGGTATCTGAGCGCGGCTCTGCAGCTGCTGTTCCTGTTCATGCTACTGGTGTGGCATAACAGGGAGGCAGAGGCGCTGGACAGGGTGGCCCTGGCTCACAGTGAGGCTTGAACCTCCCCCGCTTGATGGTGACTGACACACCACGTAGGTGTCAGAGCACGAAGACCATCTGCACCCCATTACTGTACTGCAGCACAGTGGTACCGGGTGACTGGGCGGCCATCCCTCCTCGAGCCGATAGGCGGACTGGATGGCAATGCATGCAAGTCTTTGGATGTGCTGGTGATGCGTACATGTGTAAAATATCCTAGAAAGCAAGAAGACGTCGCAGGGCAATTAGTCAGCAAACAGACTAGTCAGCAAAAACGACTCTTGCGGATAGTGGCTTAGAATTCCTATAGTGCCGTCGAGTCAGGGAGCAGGGGACTTTTCTGTAGCTGTTGCTTACCGGCCATGCCGAAGGACAAGTCAGGCTCTTACATGAGGTGTGTCTTTTTGGAAAAACTTCTGCAAGCTAGTGGCAGCGTATTCCAGTATTCCTCAGCTATTTTGAGTACCTTATCCTAGGTAAAAGCGCTATATTCACCAGCTTTTGTGATAGCAATGCCATTGTAAGGGGAAGGAGAGTCGGGCAGCACAACTTGTCAAGATTGGAGTGCTCTGTTCCGATACTACTGTTCGGAAGGGTGCTGCATGTCATTCAACAGTTGCATTCCTGGAGTCTGGCATTTGCTTGAATGCCTCCTTATGCATGTATCACGCATGTTGTTGCAAGACCAGTGATGCATCCTGGTGCATGCATGCGAGCGCTTGAGGCTCTGTGGGTGCAAGTGGTGTTGAGAGATTTTGCGCCTGAAGAGGACGAGGAGACCTTCGGCATGCATGACGAGGAGGAGGTGCGCTACCGCTTCTCTGGGCCGGGGGAGGAAACGGCGCCGTCACAGCAGCCACCAGCCGGACGCGGCACCTGAGGCCGGCACCTGCCGCCATCTGCCGCCACATCAGCTGAAGGCTTGATCACCTGCATGCAGCTCAAGCATGCCATGCAGCTGTTGGAGGGGTGTAGCCACATGGGCATGGGTAGCAATGATGGGAGCATGCAGGGCGGATGCTCATGGCCTGCCTGGTGGTGTCTAAAGCTGCTTCTTGAGCGTTGTACATGTTTATGACAGGCCATGTGACTTATGTACAATAGGAAGCTAGTCTCAAAAGCTTCAGCAGCTTGAGCCTGAGACGGAGCAAGTCAGAGTCCAACGCTAGATCTAGGAGACTTTGGCCATTGGAGTGAATGTGTGCTGAGTGTGTGCTCACAATGGGATTGTTGAAGACATCAATGGACTAGGCAACAGAAGGCGTCCTTGTAGAGGTGACGTGCTATTATTCGCGAATAATATTCGATCGATTACAACATGCATGTTGACATTCTGGTACGATATATCTTACATTTCCGCTGTTCAATCATGCTGTCCATTTCAAGCGTTTGACGTAACTTCATCGAACTATAAACATATCTCTGTCATCCTAGCACAATCCTGGATAGTGGTGCTTGCACACGTCATGATCAAATCAGCAATCTCCAGAACAATTCTGGAAGGATCAGCACAAAAACAGTCATAATTCAGGTGCTTGGCAATCAAAGGGCATCAAGGTCTATCCTAAACCCCATGAAATATGCTTGCAACAATGGGAATAAATCTGAACTGGTCTGCAACTCCCATGCGGTTCCAGTATGTCTTGCTGCTGTGGCCCCACCCAATCAGGGTTCTACCCTGACTGAACATTCTAGGCCATCCCCTTCAATGGCAAGAGCCCACCCTATTGTACACTGGCAGTCTAGGCTACTACTCAATCTGCAATGTTGTCACTGATAACATGCACTCAGTGAGCACAATGCCACTCACTGCTTGAGGGCGATGCAGAGGCCGTTCTTGCGCCACTCAGAGGTTGGAGACACTGTCATCTGGTTGAGGATGTACTCGCATACAGGCTTCCAGGCGGTGAAGGTGCACTTGAGGCCAGAGTCCTTGGGGAACACCTGCGCGCACATGCCACATCGCCAGCTCAGCATTGCTGCCAGCTCACCATATCCATGCATGTAGGGGCACTTAGGAACAGGCATGTAGGAGGAAGCTTGGATTTTGACATTTTGACCATTTCGACAAGCGTGAGCTTGTTATGTCCCTGCATTCCTGAGCAAAGTCTCACGCTGTCGATCGAGGGGACATGCTTCGTTCCAGGAAGAGCCCTGCTCTGTTGTGATCCAGATGACTCAGCAAAAGTCTCAGAAGGACACGGCTGACGGTGCGAGAGGCGTTTCCATGCAAATCAACCAAAGTAGAATGCAAGGCATGCAAAGCTGTGTCCCTGGTGGATCTAGCAAGTTCTAGGACTCTAGACTTAGAGTTCCCTGATCCCAGCAACACTCCCGAACTTTACACATACCATCACGCAGGCCAGTAGCCGGTTTGCAGGGCCAATATATCAGGCACAAACCCTAAAATCTAAAATATAATAATCAATTCAAAAAATTTGAAATTCGCACCTCGATGAAGATGGGGTCGCTGGTGGAGGTGGGGTTGCTGCTGCAGCGGCCTAGTTTGGCTAGCGCTGACACATCGCTGAGCTGGCTGTTGCCGAAGATCAGCACTGACGGCGGCGTGATGCTGAAGCCCGGCAGTGTAGGGCCGTTGCTGCCTGGGGGCGCCTGTTATATAAAACACCAGAAGCCCATCAGCAAACAATCGGTAAGGCCGACGCAGTAATTAATACACAGCCATGATTGTGAGGTGATCACATTCCGGTCATGCTCTGCAAGATCTGCGCCGCATGGACATGCAGGGGTGCAACGCAACACAACTGCCAGTGCATTTTTTATTGCAAGTTTGCTCGCTTTCTGCGGGCGTGAAGCATCCCATGAGCTTCTGCAGTTCAGCCGAAGCGCATGCATTACAGCAGGTGAAGCAAACACCAGGAGAGCTGGTTCTGATGAGGCATCGCACTGCTTTACTGCCTTGCTCCTTTGCTGCTCAACAGGAAGAGTGACCTTGTGCATCTGGCTGGCGGTGGGATAGTTATCAGAAGATTGGTGTGTGTTGCTGGAAATGGCGCACCGGGAGGGCGGGCAGGCCAAAAGCGGGGGCAGAGCGGCCGGTGGCGTTTACAACCGCCAGATGGTCGAGGGTGGCTAGGGTAGTAAGCGCGCTGTTGTTGGCAATGATCAGGGGACCGCCAATTGCCTCCAGCATTGGCAGGTTCAGCTTTGCCAGCGCCGGGTTCTGGCTGATCTGCGTGCAGGTTGAAGGGAACTTTGTGTGTCAGCGGCAGAACGTGTGAGCATTCTCAAAACATCACAACAAATAGTGTGCCGTTCACGCCAGTGCTGTGCCTAAAGAAGTTGGTTCAGCGTGTAGCAAGCAACTGTGCTAGCAGCAGGCATGGCACATTTATATGGCAGATGCCTCGGTCCAAAAGAATGCCCATGGCAGAATCTAAGAAGCCAGCTGCGCACACCTCATGCACATGTATCAATTGGATTATCAGGGAGTACCCTTGGCCTTCTGTCTCTTGACATTCGGAGGTGCTACAAAGACAAGGAGTGCGAAATTTGAATTTAAATTCAAAACCCACCTGCAGCCCGGTGGTGATGACGTCATCGGGCGCGTTGGAAGCGACGGCGGTGAGCCGGGGGGCCTCGAACGATGTCAGCGCCGGGTTCTGGAAAAGCGCGATGCCCGATCCAGCGAACCGCAGAGAGTAGAAATCGAAAGCCGCCATTGCGTTGTTGTTCGCGATCAGAATGTTGCCGTCGACTGCTTGGAGTTGGTTCAAGGTGCCTTGGTCAGGGAGTGCTGTGCCGGTGACCTGCAGATTGCCCACCACCTGCCCAATGCCAGCTACATGGGTTGGTCATGAATGATCAGAAACGGATTACTCACGCTGCCTGATTTGGCATGTAGCTGACTACACTGACACGCTTGCCTAAGATGGAGTGGCAATCGTCGCCAAAGATGGCAGCCTTATTGCTGCATGCATGCATGGTCATACCCGAAGCTTGGCACGCCTTTATGTGAGCGCACAACACAGAAGGTGCTAGCCAGTGTCCACAACACTGCTGCTTCATGCATCTGACACAAGGTGATGAAAGGACAAGAGCTCTCATCAGAGCATAGAAATACATTGCTTGCATGGACATGCCAGAACCGCTCTTGAGGCCCTTGCACGATACTTTATAGAAGCATTGTTTTGAGGCCACCAGGCATGAAATTAGGCATCGAGAGGGGAGGAAAAACCACCTTCTTTGGCTTGAACGTGACTGAGGAGAAGGAGGGCAGGGTGTTCTGAGATCCCACTCCTGGGATGGGTCCGCCTCCGCTGATCTTCAACTGACTGATGAAGGGCTTGGTGAAGTCAGCCGAGGTGCCTGCAGCACAAATCACAAGTTCCTTAGCCACAATTTTGCAGTGACGCTGCTCACAAGTGCATGCTGTGAAGGACCACAGCAAACACCTTTCAGTGGCGCTCAATGACCACCTGTCTTGTGATCGACCACCTCGAATTCACTAATCTTTTCAGTGTTCAGCTGAGTTACATGGAGCTCTTTCAGAGGAAAGGGACAGCCCCTTTGGGCATCACACAATCTTCTAAGACATTAAATATGATGACAGCATGCCGTGACATCTGAGCAGACTGCACATAACATCCTTCAAGAGAGGCTGACCAAGCAATGGTTAGCCTCTCTGGAAGTGCAAAAAGCGTGGGTGGACAACTCTTTATTAACTTATTATGATTCTTGGTAAGAGAGCTGCCAGCAAGTGGGTGACTCACCGGTGGGGATGCCTGTGATGGACTCGAGGGAGGGCAGGAAGTCGAGCGCGCTGACTTGGATGAAGTTGCCAAACAGCACGTTGATGGACAGCATGCCTGTTGACACCAGGTTGCCCAGACCCAGCTTGGCCAGGTAGCCCTGCGCAAAGCACCACAAAATCGCTGAGGTACGTATCTGCCAATTCGAGTAAGGTAGCTTCCATCTATGATTCCAGACACCAGACACGGCAAGGGATTTGCTTTCTTAGGAGTCCTGCCAACAGCTGCCGTTTGCTTCTGCACAGCAGGATCATCATTCACCGGTGCAAAAGCATTTAGCCATTTTGCCACCAGTTTCCACCAAACATTGCAGCTTAATGTTCTTTGACCTGAAGGGTCTTCTCTCATCCTCCCAAGATTCACCGATTTCACTGTGCACGTGCACCGGCATCTGATGTGGGCAGGGTGCTGACCTGGATCTTGGGGTCCTTCTGCTGCAGGAAGTTGCCGGTGGAGTCGACCGCCGGCGAGATGTCGAGCAGGAGGGAGCCCTGGAAGACAGTGCAGGTGCGGTTGTAGATGGACGCCTCGCATGGCTTGGTGGGGTTAGTCACCGCCGTGTAGAGAGCGTTTATGTCAAAGACGGTCACGTTGCATGTGCTGCCCGTTGCCTGGATGTGCACCGCCTGTGTGGGGGTCCCACAGTACACTGCACATGCGCGCACATGCCGGCAACCCGTCAGCACATGCCATGCTCATTCTGTTGTTGCGCGCGATTAGCGATCCCCGAAGGAGGTAGAGCCAAGAGACACATGCCACTAGCCCGTCAGCATGTGCATGCATGCAATCTGCAATCACTGATGCTTCTCAAGGAGACTGACTCGCTGCTTACATTCCTGACCCAGTGGCCGGCATGCATGGGCACATTTGTCATAGTGTGAGTCTCATGTCGACAGGAAGTGCAGGCATTGTTGGGTCTCAGGGTAAGTGTCAAGCCGGAGTGTGCTTGATCAAAGACAGTTAAGTGACCTTGTCATGAGCCGCTGCTTGGGTGCAGTCAGGCACAGGTACAAAGAAGGTGTATTTTCACCTGGCTGGGGCTTGGGAGGGCTGGGGGCGATCTTCTGCTGGTCACCAGCGCTGTATGACAGGGCGCTGAAGACATCCTGCAGCGCAGACTGCACGAAGCTCGTGGTGCCCTGGTCCAATTGCAGCGCTGGCAGTGCAGGCGGCTGCTGAGGCTGCATCTGCTTCAGCGACCTCTGGCCCAGGGCGGGCGCTGCGCTGAGTAGTGCCAGGGCGGCCACGAGGGCGAGGGCGGCCTGCAGCGGAATAACAATGGCAGTCAACGGTTGCTCGGCCAACCTGTCTGTCGGCTTCTACCTATTCTGACCTCCGAAACAGGGTCTCGAGCAGCAAAAGATGATGTTTGTTGTATTCTGATGGAAGAATCAAACGACATTCACAAGTGCAGGATGCCAGTTCCCCGGATCACGATCGCATCCTGATTTTGTTGGATCACGCATTGGGACTCATTCTTTTAGCAAACATCTTCATATTCAATTCTTTTATGATGTACAAGAGCTTTGTGACTAGATCGCGGCTTCATCTGACAATCGGGCAAGAATGACCTGAGACCCATTGTACATAACAAGATCGCCCTTCACGATGCGATCTTTGAAGTATTCTACTGAGAAAAACAGAAGTTGGAAGTATTGCGTTATGATTACCTTGAACATGACGGCGATCGGTCTGTGCTTTGCTTGTGGGAACAGGTTCGTCGCTGTGAGTTGTACTAGGGCGGAGTCAGGACACCTGCAAGCGAGTGAATTCTGGAAGTCAGAACCACGTAGGTTTCCATCCTGCTGCACTATTGTTCTACAGAAAGCTCTATGAAGCTCGTAAGAGGCTCAAAAAGGGTGCTTCTGACCTGGGGAAACGAGAGATCTTCACATCCGGATTGCACAGCGCGACATCTCCACACAGTTGCACAAAACATTGAGATGTCAAAGTCCTCAATGGCTTACCTTTGATCTTCAAGAAGTGTCTGTTGATCTACTTCTGGGTCTGCCGATATGTCTGAAGTCCAAAAGCGGTGTCGGAGGAAGTGATGGCAATGGCGTCCCCGTCTCCAATTCAGGCACCCCTTCTTCCCCCAAGAGGAAGCTGCCGCGGATCTGCATGTCATCCGCGGAGATCTACTGTGAGGTGTTCTTCACTATGTGCATGCAGGCTGTCACAGCAAGATTGAACAAGTGCATAAGGTCGCGGATTTCCAAAGTCAAGCATCTGTATAGCATAGATATATCTTGAATCCAACCCAAAAACAAATAAGTTGAAAGTGTATTATTTTTACTTCCTGATCAGCGCTGAAGGACGCTTGTTGAAAGCCTGAACGCGTGAATCACTTGATGGTGCAGGCAGGTTTTGTACCGAACAGTAGCGAACCAGCCTTCAAGCTGCCCGTGCAAGAGCTGCAATCGCTGATAGTATCGATATCCCAGAAGACCCAATGCGTCCAATTGACTGCAGCAAAAATGCTCGCCACATAACAGATCACTCTACACCATACTGCCTTGCTGCATAGGAATTCCCATGTTACGCATCAATCGAAGCCCGGGATGACCAAGGGATCACAGCATTAATCTGCCAGATCTTTCTCTAGGGCCCAAACCATATGTAAGGGGAAAGTGGATCGCCCACGACTGCCTGCCCAGTAACTCTGACCTCTTTGATGGTACAGCACAGATTCCAAAAGGAGCAACTCTAGAGAGCTCCTGCATGATGTGCAATCTCAGTATCTTCATCATTGCTGCCCCCACTTAACAAATCTGCAATCATGTGCCACCACCAACCAAACACAGAACTGCGATGACGCCAGCGGTTATTGGTAACCCTCAATGTTTGACTTGTGCCCTCTCAAAAAGCGCATGTCTCAGGCCAAAAGACACCCCGGGAAACAGTTACCAGTACCCTGCAGAAAAGTGACTGTGCAGTGCAAAGGAGCTACTGTGCATCACACAGGACTTGGTAGTGGCCACTGGCTGATGCTGAAACCAGGCAACTGCTTTGCAGCTCCCAGCTGAATTCCCTTTTCTGCCTTGAAAGAAGGCTCCTCCATTGCTTCATCTCCTGAAAACCACACACGGATGCATGCACCCCAGCCAGGCTCTCTTGCACACATCCAAATTTCTAACCCCGGCTGGCAGGGGGCGCTTGAATACTGAGCACCGTGCCCACGATTGGTTGGGTCTTGCTCGGATCTGGCGAGTCCGATAAGGAGGGGGAGGGGGGAGGACTGTGGCACTTTTCACCTGTAGCCTGCCTGCAGGCCCACCTTGCCACTGGCAGGAAAGCATGTCATCACAGCGGCAGGACATGGATCTTATACCCCGTTCAAAATGCTGTAATATCTCAACCGTCATTGCTATGTGAGTTTGCTGGTGCTCCTAATTGCCCAGCATCAGCTTCTACGTTTCGATATGGATTTGGGCAGGCTGCAAATCGCGCACAGCGAGCACCCTTGTAGTATGGGCTTCCTACTAACTGTAACTGTGCACCTAAGTGCACCTAACTGCCTTGCAGCGTGACAAGCGCAATGCTGCTGCTGTCGCGGCGCGGCAGCTCCCGGGCGCGCGGCTGCGGCCGGCCGGCTTCGGCGTCTTCGCCGATTCCCCGGTCGCTGTCGCAGCCCGCCAGATCAGCCTTGCCATTGCTCGAGCGCTCTGACATCTGCCGCCTGTAGTAACAGCAAGATGTGGTGGAAATTTGAATAAAATAAAGTAAAATATAGACGCCCTGATGAAGCCTGGGGCGTGATTCAGGAGACAGAGGTCTAGCATGCCAAAGGCATGGTTCACCTCGCCATCGTGAGGCTATGGGTGCACCCATGACCCCTAGATGGAAACCCAGGTGTCTCAATAAAGATATAGGTACGTATGAAAAGGAAGAAAAAATCACGTTTTTTCCCTCTGTTATACGCCCCTACAAGGTGGTTGGTTGACAGCTTGGAGGATCACAATGCCCACCGGCAGGATGATGGACTGGACGACAGATACAAGGTCTTAAGATGCATGTGGCAGCCAAGAAGCAAAAATGCCACTGCTCTTGCATGTGAAGCAAGAGTTTAATGCTGTTCAGATCATGAAAGCACCCGTGCTCTGCATATCCGTGTACACGCCCTATAGCATCTAATATGCAAGGGCATGCAAAGCCCTTTCTGCTGTCTTATAGTCCATCTCCGATGCACCAAAAGGCTAGGCATGTGCGGCAAAGGTTCGACCAACCACCTAAAACACTCCAGTGAGACGAGCATCCTCACACAAGACAAAGGTGGCGGGTTTGGCAGAGCTTGATCCAAGCACACGAAGGACTTGAAAGAGGCTGGGCCTACGGAAGCCAATACAGGGGTGGCAGGGGCCGCGCCAGGTTCGATTAAACAGGTATTCATAAGGAAAGGGAGGTATGGCAGAGATCGCAAAGGTTGAGGCATCTAGAGGGCAATGCAGAGGTGGGCAAACGATAGGCCAGCTGGTAATCTATGGCACATTCTTCACGCTGATGGGCTACAAAGAGCCAACATTCCTCGACTGATTCTGTAAGCTAACTATATTTCATAGATGAATAGCTGGTGTGACAAAGGGCTGATCCAGGTGACCTGAAGGTCTTGAGTGTGGTCTTGAGGGCGCGGCTGCTGGCAGGAATGGGGATGCTGCCCCTGGCAGCACGATGGAACCTTGGAAATCGCCGGCCGATGAACACCGCCGCATGCTCGCCAGAGCCCCAAAGGAAGGCTGCTCCCGCGAAGACAAGTAGCATGTAGAAGAGGCCGGTCATCTGGGTGACGGTTAGGCGCGTGTTGGTGATAGCGTTCGAATTCAAATCGCCGCACTGGGAAATATCGGAGTTCCACTGGCGCTTGAGCGTGTCCAGCCGCCCGTTCTCGTACAGCTGCGCGCCAGGGAACGCCTCGGCACAGCTATTCAAGTTGGTAATGACATGATGTATGGCTATTATTAATATTATTATTATTATTATTATTATTATTATTATTATTATTATTATTATTATTAT
>JADEYI010001305.1_pt1 | contig 19772 bp, 12 predicted proteins | sample 8542331 | NCBI WGS metagenome assembly JADEYI01 (sample SAMN16510988, study PRJNA670497) | mine drainage metagenome | isolation source: biofilm near Copperflume 1 | place: Germany: Marsberg coppermine Kilianstollen | collected 2018-02
GTGATAGGCGAATGAAAGTAAAAGAGTGGAAGCATATGGAGCGATACGTAGAACATATTGTTCCTCCACGACTGAACTGGCTGCTAGACTTGGGATTCTTAGAGTCCAGTGCATTTCGTCAACATCATTTTCAGTTTACAGAAGCTGGACGACTTTTTTCATCATCCTTACCTTACTTAGCAGGGCCTTTTATTCATGATATTAGTGATCAGTGGTTAGGCCTTGAATACTGGCAAGTAGTAGCCAAAACATTGCTTGCAATTGAACCATTGATGCATTGGACCGAGGTTGATAAAGAAACGCAATATAGTATTATGATAGCATTATTGGCTGAGGCTTTTAAGGTATTTCGTTATTCTCTTGTTCCCAGAATTTCTCTTATTCAAATCATGCTTTATCTAAGCATACGATTACTGTTAGACCATCAGATCGTCGCAAGCCCTGCTGTTCTCACAGAATGGTTCACGATAGCAAGAATCATGGATGGACGTCGATATGAAGTACGTTTATCTCCCCGTGAGAACGAGTCTTACCTTATTATACTGTAAAGTAGGGAGGAAGAAGATTTTGTCACGCACGCAATCATCACGTTTGCCGAAACGTACTAAAGCGGCTAAAATCCTATGCATCATAGATACTTGCTCGCTTGTCTATATGGCTTATGTTGAATTAGCAAGAAAACCGCTTCAAATTTGGCTTCGGGAAGAGTTCGATGTAAAGTATAGTGAAGCGGTTTCCAAAGAGTTTGCGCCGTTTACAGCAAAATTGAGTACGCAGAGAAAATGGGAAAAGGAAGTTTGGAGAGTTCCAATTCTTTCAAACTATGAAGGAGCCATCTTCTCTTCGCATCAAAAGCAAGTTGAAGCCATGTATTGTAAACGTTGTCAACAAAGAACTATGAAGTATCAATTATTTACTCCTAATTTGGCAGAGAGCAAAGATCGGGGGGAGCGTCATAACTGTTGTTTAGCCCTCCATGCTATCATTGAAGGTGATTGCTCTCAAATCATTTTTCTTACTGATGACCTTCGGGCAAGACGTGACTACACAACGTATTTCTTCAATGTATTTCCTCTAGGTACAGTTTGGTCTTTGTTAGACCTTGTCACATATTTATTTGTGCGTCATTGGAAGGATATTCCTCTACAAAGTGTGAAGGATGCACTCAGAGATGTTAATGCAGCAGATAGTGGATTGACAGGTACACGAGACCAAAGACAATCAGACGGACGTATACAGTATGAGGAGTCAGAAAAAAAACTACATCGTCTACAAGAGTACTTTAATAAAGTAGAGCGTATTGATCAGATATTTTCTCGAGTTTAAAGGAGAGTACAGATGATTAGTATGTATCCGCATGATTGGGAATTTGTTCTGCTAAGACAGAATCCATTTCCGAATACACCTCCTCGTCGTCCCGAAGACGCTGTTTGGGCAGGATTTAAAGAACTGAAGGAACAGTTAAACAGGTTATTTGTAGAGGCTCTAGCTTCACCTAGAACACAGGTAGTACTAGGAAGAGGGGAGTATGGTAGCGGGAAAACACATGCAGCTATTTACACGCGTCGTGAGGATTACTTAAACAGCTTCAAGCAAATTCAACGTGTGAAAGGTGTAGATGTGTACTATGTTCGGCTTCCTAAAGAACCTGAAAAGGCAGATATGTTACTCTATCGAAATATTATTGAAGCCGTCCAATTTCGACGATTAAGATCAGTTATCAAAGAAATCATTGAGCTTTACACTTCTCAGGGAGCGTTAGAGAGGTTACAAGCACTGACAGATAGTGAAGCCCTGGGAAGGGCATTATGGTTACTCGGCTTAGGAAAAGAACAGAAGGGGCAACTTACGCTTTTTCAAGAGGATAACACATCAAATGAGCAGCAGAAACTACTTGAAAGCTATTTCTTCTCACAAATCACGAGGAGCGACCTGAAGCGACTTGGTATCAGCCGTGATATTAGTAGTACTCAAGACCGTTTTCATGTACTTGGATGTTTATTGCAGTGCCTCATAGGTTTAGGCTCAATCGATGCAATTGAAACACACAGACGTGTCATATTATGGATCGATGAAATGGAAGACCTCATAAGCTATCCTTCACGCTACCATAAGCCTTTTATGCAAGGTCTCCGGGATCTATTTGATCGTCTACCTGACTATTTTACGATTGTAATGAATTTCACTTTGGCTTCACCTGATTATGCAACCGAAATTGGAATTGTCGCAGGTCAAGGTTTTTTGGATCGTATCACTCATCAGATTTACTTTAGAGAACCAAATGAAGAAGAGGCCTTTGAGTATGTGAAAGATCTTCTTTCATACTATCGTACCGAAAAACCTGAAGATAGGGGATTGCCTGCTGTCTATCCATTTGATGAGGAAGGAATGCGCATACTTATTGCCGACCTTCGCAGTAGAACACCTCGTGATATAAATCAGAGATGTGCAGATGTCATAACAGAAGCTTTTCAACAAGGGATAATTAGTGAAAAAGGTCAAGGTATCATCGGCAAAGATTTTGTTCTTAGTGTAGCTGACAAGCGAATAGGATCTGAGTAGGTGTAAAGATGTCTTTTGCTAAACATGAAACCTTCTATATTCGTGAAGGTTGGTTATTTAAAGGTATGGCCGCAATAAAGGAAGCCGAAAAGGAAGGTTTGCGTTCAACAATATTTCTAGAAGCTGATGCGCCGGAAAGAATGGGAATCGGCCACAATATGGTACGCTCATTACGCTTTTGGATGCAAGCAACGGGATTAGCAGAAGAAAGGCAGCATCACAGCATCCTCACTTCCTTTGGTGAACAAATATGGGAGTATGATCGTTATCTAGAAGATGAACAAACACTTTGGTTACTGCACTACAATTTGGTATGCAGCAGCACTTATGCTACTACTTGGTATTGGTTTTTCAATCATTACGTTCCATCAACTTTTGATGAGCAAAAGTGTTTAGAAGCTCTTAGGTATTGGGTTATCGGTAAGTATCCTGATCAAGAAATTGCATCAGGTTCGTTAAAACGAGATATAGACTGTTTGCTTCAAACCTATCTACCTAGTAAAGTGCCTAGAACTCCAGAAGATTTAACAGAATCTCCCTTCTCCAGATTGGGCATTTTAAGTCGATTAGATGAAGGCTCTAAACACCTCTACAGGCTAGAACATCTTAATCCAGGCCAATTGCATCCATTAATACTGCTTTATGTCATTACTGCTAGACAGTCCAAAGTAAGAAGTGGAATTTCACAGGTGGGGCTCAGCAATATTCTACGCGAACCGATGAATGCTGGTCGAGTTTTTAGCTTGACAACTACTGTATTATCAGATTTATTGGCAGAACTAAACAAACATTATCCTGATTGGCGAATACATTTTGTACGAACTGCTGGACTAGATCAGCTAACACTTCCTAGTTGCCAGTCAGAGGATATTTTATCGTGTTATTATCATGAACGCAGGTCTAGGGGTGAGGATTTTTAATGTCTTTGGATGTTGTGACAACGCCACTACGCAGGATTGCTCCACATTTTCAACGTTCCATTAATCTTACATATGATGTTGGAGATGCCGATTTCGTTGCTGGCTATATTCCAACACTTAATGGAGCCAAGGCCCTAGCTACAATTCTCCATAATACCTTACCAAATACAAATCAACGCGCTCATGTCTTGCACGCGGCTTACGGTTCTGGTAAATCATTATTGGGTCTAGTACTTAATGCCTTTGCTAGCCGCGACCTTCATTATCAAACAGCAATTCCAGTGGTACAAGAACGGTTGGTCAGAACTTTTCCAGAACAAGCTACGCATACTATAGACTTTCTCGAAAAGGGGGCGCGTTTACTACCCGTAATTCTTTCTGGTGATGAGGGATATTTTACTACTGCGCTGCTCAATGCACTATCTCGTGCGCTCACACAACATAACATTTCCGAACTACATTTGCATACACCTTTTCAGGCGGCATTGAATGTGCTTGATTTATGGGAAAGTGATTATCCTGATGCCTCTTCGCAATTAAGGTTAAAGTTATCTCAAAAAGGAATATCACTAGAGCAGTTTGTAAGTAAATTACATTCCTTAGAAAGTGCGGCACTAGCCCTCTTCATACAACTTTACCCAGAAATTACAGCAGGAGCACAATTTAATCCTAACGTAGGTTTAACGCCTGCAATCGTTTTTCAGGATACTGCAAAAGCTCTAGCTTCTTTTGGATACGATGGTATTATAATTATCTGGGACGAGTTTGGACGTTTTCTGGATGCAAGAATAGGAGACGCGTTCGGGGAAGAAGCAGCACTGCTGCAATCTTTTGCTGAATACTGCTGCCGAAGTGGTGCTAATCAAGCACACCTAGTACTCATCACTCATCGTCTCATTTCAGGATACGCAATCGGACTTCCTTTATCGTATCAGCAAGAATGGGCTAGAATTGCTGAGCGATTCTTAACGCATGACATTTCAAGTGATCCTACCACAACCTATCGGCTCATTGCAGAAGCATTTAGTATTCCAAATGCCAATGAATGGGATAATTTTGTGGAAAGCCATCGACCTGAGTTTAACAAGCTAACTGCTCTTTCATTTGAACTGTCTCTATTTAATGAATTAGATGATGTCTTTTTACGCAAGCAGATTATAGAACGTGCGTGGCCGTTACATCCTCTAGTTCTGTATGCGCTTCCTCGTTTAGCCAGTCGAGTGGCGCAGAACGAGCGCACACTATTTACTTTCATTGCAGCGGATGAGCCAGGAACTGTCCTTGAACATTTAGGAAAGCACAAAGAATATGATGCCTGGTGGCTTATATGTCTTGATACTGTATGGGATTATTTTGCTGAGGCCATACGTTCTAATATCGGCGCAGGAGGGACGCATACTATCTGGTCAGGAGCAATGTATGCTCTTAGTAAGGTTAACAAGGACGATATTCAGACACAATCCCTGATAAAAATACTAGCTATTTTGTTGATCATTAGTGAGGCCAACATTCGCTCTCACACAAATATCAGTCATATAGCACCAACAGCTGACCTGCTCGCCTGGGCTTTAGGTATTTCATCTGAAGAAGTTACTACTCGACTTGAAATGTTGGTACAAAGGCGTGCGGTAATCTACCGCCGGTCTGATGGTTACTGGACATTTACACGAGGAAGTGATATCGACTTAGATACTGAACTCAGTAAGTCTATTGACCACCATGTTTATACTCCGCAGCAGATACGTCAGGTTTTAGAGCAAGACTTTCCTCTTTCATATCACCTTCCTCGCGGATATAACCAGGAAAAGTCTATCATAAGATTCTTTAAGGGCTTCTACTGCTGGCCGAATGAGATCAAAAACACTAGCACAGAAACGTTCCTTAAACAAGGAAATGATCAAGTATATGCTGATGGTGCAGTTGTTTATGTACTAACAATGAATGTAGCAGAGAGAGAACAAGCTGTTCAGGCCATTCAAGAACTTCCAGGTGGGCGGGTACTCTATGTAGTTCCCGATCATCCTCTGCCTATTTCAGAACCAGTACGGGAACTATTTGCTCTACGAGACATGAGCAATGATGCTGCTTTTATGCAGCAAGATGAACGCCTCAGTACAGAAATAGGCTTCCTTATTGAGGATAGTCAGCGTCGTTTAATACGTGCCTTGAAACCTTTTTTTGAACCTCATGCTTCAAGTGCAACATGGTGGTGGTATGAAAATGCGCGTTGGTCTTCGGAGCATTTACATGAGAAGAAGGTTTCAAAACTACTCTCTCATTTATGCTATAAGTGGTTTAGCGAAACACCCATCATCAACAATGAGCTTGTCAATAAACATGAGACAACTGGACAACAAGAACGTGCTATTGAGAAGGTTATAGATGTACTTCTCACATCTCCTCATGACAATCTTCCTCCCAATCTTGGTGTAACTGGTCATGGCCCAGATTGGCTTATCGTAAGAACTCTGCTTTTACGCACAAAACTGGTAGAAGAGACAGAAACAGGCCAAGGTTTCTTAAGAAAACCTACGGATGATCCTAGCCTGAAGCGAATTTGGGACGTAGTCCAGGACTTCTTAACAAATGCAGCTGAGAGTGTCCAAGATGTTTTTACTCTGATAGATAAATTACAATCGCCACCATTCGGTTTACGTAGAGGTGCTTTACCGATACTATTAGCAGCGATGATGCGTTTTCATCTGCCTGTATTAACAATACGGCATAATGGAAAGATTATCTCTCCCATTACTGGACAAACCTTGCTCATGCTTTGCAAACAATCTGACCAATATACCATTGAGGTTTGCCCCTGGGATTCCCGTCGTTTAGCATTATGGACACTCTTAGAAGAGCGGATAGGGCATTTCTTAACCCATCAAGAAAAAACCCAGCAACCTTTTAATACATTGAGTGTAGGTTTACTACGTTGGCTACAGAACCTTCCTAGATATTGTAGGGATACTTCTCATATTTCGAATGAAGCACAACAGCTTCGAAACTTCATACGCAAGGCGCAACGAGATCCAGCCCAAGTTCTTTCTTACGATTTATTGGAACTCGTTGATAATGGAAGTGTAAACATTGACAACGAGCAAGCATACAAGCAGATGATTGCTGAACACCTAAGCAGTTTAATGGAAGAGGTAGCTACGGCCTATCAAACATTGCTCTACTCTTTGGAGCATTTCGCAGGAGAAATGTTTGCAGTCGAAGCTCTTGATGGATATTCAGCCATACGTTTGTGGCTGGCTGCTGTTGAAGAACGAGCTCATACACCATTAAACTCGTTTCGTTTCAGTGATAAGCTTGCACAGCGATTAGTTGAAGTTGCGGGTCAAAGAGAGGTTCAACAAGGAGAAAGTTTCTGGAATCAACTTTCAAGAGCCATCTTAGGCATTGCACTTACTGATTGGAATGATCGTAGCGATGAAAATTTTAGACATAAATTGTTGGAAGCTAGAGCACGCGTCGAGCAAGAAGTTTTTGAGCTTTCAGGTGATGAATCATCTATAAAGCTATCCCTATCTTTGCCGACGAAGGATGAACAAACTTATCGCTTCCGGCAATCGGGCCTGTCTTCACAAGGTCAAAGAATCTTACAAAACTTTAAATCCACGTTAGAAATTGCTGGCCGTCCTCTCTCACCTGATGAGAAAAGACAGATCGTTCTAGCTCTATTAAAATATGTAATGGGAGAATCGGATTCTAATGATGCATAAGGATTTAGGGCAAACAGAGAAACAACAAATTATTTACTTAGACAATGCAGCTACAACATTTCCAAAGCCTGAAAATGTTTATACTGAGGCTAACAATTTCTATGCCCACTTTGGGGGTAACGCTGGACGTGGAGGGAATCCCCTCGCACGAGCAAGTACACGAATGCTTACTGAAACACGAGAGCTTTTAGCAGAATGGCTAGATGCGCCTTCTATAGATAAGATTATCTTTACAGCGTCTGCTACACATGCTCTCAATCAAGCGATTTTTGGTGCTACTGTCCGTCCTGGAGATATCATTTACGTTACGCCATTTGAGCATAATTCTGTACTAAGACCTGTTGAACATTTGCGCCAAACAAAGGGAGTGCAAGTAAGGCAGATTCCTTTTGTGCGTAGAACATATCAATGTCAACTGGATAAGCTTGCAGCGGCGTTTCAAACAGAACCACCCACAATGGTATGCGTTACACAAGCAAGTAACGCCTGCGGAGTTATGCCACCAGTACAAGAGATCGCGAAGCTGGCCAAACGAGTAAATCCACAAGTGATTATTATTGTTGATGGCTCACAAACGGCTGGACTTTACTCTCTCGATCTACAGAGTGGCTTCATCGATGCTTTTATTTTTTCAGGGCATAAATCGCTTTATGGGCCTTATGGTATAGCAGGAATCGTCTTAGGTTCCGCTTGGAGACCGAACCCGCTTCTTTTTGGTGGTACTGGCACTTTCTCTGAAAGTATCGAGATGCCTACTGATCTACCGAGTGCATACGAGGCGGGAAGTCATAATATATGGGCAATTGCGGGGTTACATGCTGCTTTAGAATGGCTTCAAAGTATTGGACGAGAGGCGATTATTAAACATACGGCGAGACTATCAAGGCAATTGCAAATAAATTTGGCTGATTTGCCAGGAGTTGAAGTGCATAGTCCACCAAAGGATGTTCCCTGGTGCGGTATTCTTTCGTTCACAATAGAAGACATGAAACCACAAGCTATTGAGTCAGCATTAGGGGCAAAAGGAATTGCTGTTCGTGCGGGTCTGCACTGTGCTCCATGGGCACATAGATGGTTGGGAACACTCGATGCAGGTGGGACTGTAAGGGTGAGTTGTGGGTATTTCAGTGAGTTTGAGGATATAAATAGCATTACGCAGTTAATCACAAGTTATAGTGAAAGATGAGAAGTGAGTTTGAGAAAGATGTGTTCTGTTTCAAAAACGATCACCGAATTTACGGCATAGTTATAATAAGATAAAAGGGGAGCGAATGGGTAAAACACTTGGTTTCTATCAAAATTTCAATTTTAACTTACATCGTCTTAGCATAGCTTTACATTGCATTCAAGCAGATCCTGAGATGGCTCAAAACAAATTAGCTGAATGTATGGGAGAAAATCTACCTGTCGCCGAAGGTTTCTCCGCTTGGCTGCGCCATACAGGTTTGGCAACAACACAGTCGATAAATAAGCCCAAATCAACCTCTTCGTATAAATTGACATCTTTTGGTGAGCTAGTAAGCAAATATGATCCCACACTCGCAGATCTCGGGACACAGTGGGTATTACATTATTATCTTGCCACTGAACATGAAGAACGCTCTGATGCATGGTATGTTCTTATCAACGATTTCTTATCTTTAGGCTCAACTTTTGGTAGTAATCAATTTCGAGCATATTTTACTAGTGTTAAAGGTAATGAAGCAAAAAATCGATCCGCATTAAACAAAGATCCGCAAACAGCTTTAAGTACTTATGTAAGTACACAAGCATTAGGGCGTTTAGGCATTCTTTCTAAGAAAGATAGAACATATTTGGTTGCTTGGCCCAACTTACCACACATCTTGGTAATAGGATACTTATTACTCGATTGGTGGCAAAATCGCTATAATCAAACAAATACCTTAAGTTTCTCAGAGCTATGTCGAGCTGAGGAGAGTCTAGGAAGGATATGTCTAACAAGTGACCATCAAGTACGACAATTTGTAATTGAATTAACGGGCCTCGGATACTTAAGCTTTTCAGAAACACAGCATGAGCCAGTGCATAGGCTCTACACTGAACCTGCATATAGGCTCTTAGAAAGTTATTATATCCAACAATGAGCATCGAACTCTTGGCGCAAAGTTTAGAAGCGCAAATACAACAAGTTTGTCTACCACAAGCGAGATATCGAGTTCTTTGGGTTATTGGATCACCACGTAGTGGAAAGACTTCGCTCTGCCGTTTCATTTGCCGAAACAGAGGTTGGAAGTATATAGATTTCACACTCGAACCAGGCTTTCTTGATCGTCTTATCGGGCAAGAGGAAACCTATCGGCCAGATGATTTCTTAGGCTTTTTATATCTTTTGTGTCATAATATAACTGAAGAAGTATTTGTACTTGATGAAATTGAACCATTATTAGGATTGTGGACTTGGGAGCAGAAAGAGTTGTTTTTCAAACAAGTAGGACATGCACCTCGCTTGGAAACCGGAGTGGTTATAGCTACTCGCTTATTTAATAAACAAGACCTAAGCAAGTTAGTTCCAGGAAGCGATCATATATTTGAGCTACCTCAAGGAGTAGAGTTATGACAAGAATGATGCGAGATTTGGTGCAAGTACAAGGTAATTTCAAACCATCGGTCCGGTTGCCAGATGATTTTTTTGATGAGGAACTCAATCGTCACTTTGTGGAGAGTTATATTCCAACACATGAAACAATAGATATCTTCTTGAGTATTCGTGAAAGTCTACAACCGCATTCAGATCAACGTGCTCGTCTGTTTTCAGGCACCTTTGGTACTGGTAAATCAGATTTAATGCTAATGGTAGCAAACTATATCACTCGTCCATCTGAGGATCCGCTCTTAATCCCGTTCTTTAAACGTTTGCGTAATTTGAATGAGGCTAAAGCAGAAGCTATATATCAAGCTCGGCGAGGTAAACCACCTTTCCTACTCGTGCTATTGCAGTCAGATACTGCAATCACTTTCAGTAGTTTTGTACTTGATGGCTTAGCACACTCACTTGAGAAAGCTAATTTAGGTGATCTGCTTAATAAAACTTACTACAGTGCTGCACTTGATTTAGTAGCATCATGGGAACACGAGTGGCCAGATAATATCAGACGTTTAAGTGAGGTACTAGAAACTGACTATGGTCGTACTCTCAACCAATTAAAACACGACCTTTCCGGACCTCACGGCGATTCTGCTTTAGAAGTGTTTCGTCCCGCTATACTACAAGCAACAGGAATGCCATTCCATCCAACGGCAGTCATTCAAAGACCTGCAGATGCATTTAGCACTGTAACCCAGCAATTACCCAGTAATCAATACAGTGGAACCTTTATCATTGCAGATGAATTTACTCATCTACTTCAAAAGTTAGCAGACTCAGAAACAGCATCAGATAGTAAAGCCATAGATAACTTGGCAGAAACGGCTGATCGGTCTGGATACCATCAGCTTCATTTCTATACAGTCAGCCTTCAAAGCTTTGCTAGTGCTCAAGGCAGTACAAAAGCATCGCAACTAGCACTAGAACGCAGTGGAGGACGTTTTTTTGCTACGCACGAACTACAATCACAAAATATGGAAGAACTCATCAGTGCTTCCATTGCCAAACTAATTCCTGCCGACCGTTTTTTTGAAGATGTACAGCCACAGATTTATGAGCTTCTTACCTTGGCTATGAAATTATGGGGAGGACGTGCTACGGGAAGAAAAGATCGAGAATGGCTAGTTCAAACAGTAGTAAGAGGATGTTTTCCATTACATCCCCTTACTACCTACTGCTTACCACGATTGAACGCAGCTCTAGCACAGAATGAGCGCACCATGTTTAGCTTTATATGGGATAGAATTCGAGGCCTAAACCATTTTATTGAAGAAGCTGATGGAGAACCGGCTCCGAATGGTTGGCTGCCAATGCTATCCCTCGACATGCTATTTGCTTATTTCGAAACTAATATTAAAGAGAAACGTCCAGATTTACTACTTTCTTATCAGCAAGCTAGCTCTATCTTAACAGCGACACAACTACAAGATGGACTAGAGGGACGTTTGTTGCGTGCATTAATGATGCTAGAAGTGGCTGGAGGTGACCCAAGTTTACGTGCAAACAGTGAGCTACTACGTCATGCATTAGGATTAGCACCTTCGCAGCAATTAGATATTGCAACTGCTCTTAAACAGCTTGAGCAGGATGGTATTGCATATCCTTCGCAAAGTGGATACTATGAATTGGTTAAACCTGGACGAGCTAACCCACTGGAACTACGTCGCTTGGTTCAGCAGCAGGCACAGAATCTAATAGGCTCTCCGATTGAACAATTAAATGTAAGCGACAAGCCAGCCGATGTAGAAGCAGAACGCTATAATTCGGAGCGAGGGACAGCTCGCCAATTGGCAGCTCGTTTCACAAATTTGGCCGAGCTATCAAACCCAATAGTTTTAGCGCAATTATTAAACAGTCAAGATGGATTACTTTGGTATGTAATAACAACTTCAGAGCAGGAGCTGGAACAAGCCCGTTCTACTGCACTACAGCTAACGCGCCAACACGATCAATTAGTCGTCGCTGTGCCAAAAAAACCTGTTGATCTGGTTATGCGATTTCGGAGAGTACGGGCTTTAAAAAATTTGCAGGCAGATCAAAATTACACAACTTCAGATTATCAAGCCCTTCTAGCCGATAGTGGTTTGGTGGGACGTGATTACCTCACCGATTTCCTAGAAGCACGGCGACTGTTTGATCAACCTTCAAAGTTTGAGTGGTTTCATGGTGGAAGAACCGTAACAGTTGCCACTCCTGCCCACTTAACTGCGTTAGCAACGACATTGATGAATGATGTATTTCCTTCTACGCCAACGCATAAGACACGCCAACACCTGAAGCCAACAGGCAAAACCAAGTTCTTGCGAGACGCACTTAATCAAATTTTACAAGAAGAAATTCAGCAAGCAGATGGGAAAAAATCTGCGATTGATTCAATACTGATGGATGGCGCGGGTGAATTAGGCTTAGTCTACTATATAGATCGTAGAAAAGGCTTTAAAATATATAATGTCTGCGCACCGGAACCAAAGCAAAGAGCTAGTTATGCAGTCTGGCTACAAATTCACGAGCAACTTCAAAATGGAGTAGTGTTGTCAGAAGTAGTAGAAAAGCTGCTAAAGAGACCATATGGACTTTATCCATCAGTTTTAGAACTCTTCATTGCCGCCTTTTACCGCTATAACCGCGATTATCTAGAAGTATATTCGACAAGCGGAATAAATAGCCGACCAATTGACGTAACAGGTGATATTATCATAGATATGGTTGAGTCTCCTAGTAAATATATTATGCGCTATCAACCTCTCACCGAATCACAATGCAAGTTCCTTCGTGGCTTAGTAGAACGCGCTTTATATCCCGGACGTGAGTTTGATATTCAACGAGGTGAAACAGCCTCCTTACGTAACAGAGCGGCGATATTACTAAACCGGTGGATAAAAGGCATTACAGGCTTGCCTCGTCAGACTACTCCTGGGGAATTGGAAAGCGTACTTCGAGATGTCCCTGAGGATATACTTAACCTCTGCATAACGCTGATAGAGATAGCTTTCCAGTCAGAACAAGCAATGATAGCCGCTGATTTACTAGATCGGCTACCCACACAAGTAAATTTACCAAAAGACAGCTCCAGTTGGACGGATATGGAGTTAGATCAAGCTTTTGCATACTTGGAAAAAGCTTGTCAACAATTACGAGGATTTTATCGCACATTCGAGGCTGATATGGCTTGGCAAATTGGTCAGCTTTTTGGATTGACTGAGTTGCCAAAGAATCTGAACGATATATTAGATCTAGCACTACGCTGGCGCAAGGGAACCGTCAGTACTGTCCAAATCCAATCCTTAGCAGGAACACCAGAGGCCCGTGATCTCTTGCGGTTTTTAGATGATAGGCCGCATAGCTTTGAACAAGTTTTTTTTAATGCACTGCCGTCACATTGGGTAAGACTTCCCTTCAGTGAATGGCGAAACATCAGTACTCGAGAAGAGTACTTACTATGCTTAAAGAGAGCAAAGTCGGCAGTTGACGCTAAGGCCGTAGAGTTAGGCATTCCTCCCTCTCCAAAGGAGTCAATTGAGCTTAGTTATACCGAGCAACAAGATTTACAACTTTCTCCCCCACATAGTGGCCTAAATTCAGCAGCACAACCTGAAATCAAGCCTACTGAGACGGTAAAAACAAATGCTATGTCCATCAGTCCTAAGATGGATTATGTAGCTCAAACAAAAGAAAAGGTGCTCAATGGTGCAAAACAAAGCGTGCGTGAACAAGGGCCTCAACAAACGATTAACAACACAGTGGATGAGGTTTTTGATACTATTAAATCCATAATTGATGGGCTTTCTCCGAAAGATCAACGGAAGTTGTGGGAGTACTTAGTGCAGGAATACGATCCACGATGATCACAATTCATTACGATTTTCAACAGATCCAACAAAATAAATCTAGTGAATACGTTTGGCTAGCAAATCGAATACAAGATTATGTGCCATTAAGACAACATCTGCGTCAAGTACTCAATGATACTGATCATAACTACCTGATTTATGTGCAATCTCGTATTTTAGCTTACTGGTTGGATGATTTACGCGATTATGGCCCAAGTATTATTCGATGGGAAGAAGTTAATTTACGCGAACAATTTCGGCAGAAGTACGGTTTTTTACCTCCCCTCACCGTGGATGAGAAGGCTATTAAGAATTTACAGCTACTCAATTTACCGCCTCCTGATGATTTGGCATTAAGCGACCCAGTAGGTTGGCTTCTTGGTCAATGCGTTGATCGCATTTGGACATATCAAAAGCCATATAAAGGTCATTTAGCGAATTTAGCAGCATGGTCACTCGAAGCTGAGCAAGTTTCTTCACCTCTTATGCCTTTGTTCATAGAACGCTTAATTCAATGGAAGGATTTTGATAGTCGTTATCAACAATTCCTTGAAAATCCTGTGCAGAAAGCTGGAGAAGCACTTCTGTTACGTTGGGCTCTACACTCTTATCCAATCCAATTTAGTCTACGTGAGCAGTTAGATTCGGTACCTTTAGAGGATTGTAGTCAGTACTCTAAACTTTGTCAGGGTTTGTTGAATAAGCATGCTGCTGAACTCAGGGATTTCTGGAATGTCTGGTTTGCGACCCATACCTCGCAGGACATGATGCTTGCAATACAGGTGATGTCTGGGTTAGCTGATGTTGAATTGAGTATTTTAGAGAAATGGATTCAGGAGAATGTTGGAGATATTACCATTGCACTTTTAGATAAGGCGCGAGAACGCTTTTCCTCCTTACCTCAAACTAAAACAGTAATACAACAATTAGCTCAGCTCATATCCCCACCTATACCGAATATTCCAGATCAGCGTTGGACATCTGAAGAATGGCTTTATTGGGCAACTGATAAATATATTCCCTACTTTGCTTGGGTGATTCGTAATCGGCAACAACGAGATACCCAAATGGAACTAGCTAGTTATTTTGCAGATTGGTTAATCGCCACCTATACTACGTTTCTATTCGATCACAACGCGCCTTTTATTACTAACCAGAAGCACCAAGTACTAGAATCGCTGAGATCAAATGAGACAGATGTTGTGTTGTGGTTTATTGTAGATGGATTGACATGGTGGCAAGGAACAAAGCTTTCAAACATCTGCACAGAGCGTGGATTAGGAATAAAGCAAATATTGCCATCAGTATCAGCACTTCCTTCGGTCACATCTATTTCTAAACGAGCATTAGTACAAGGCTCACTCGATCCGACACGCATAACTCAGCCTATTTCGCAATTATTAGAGGATTTACTTATTCCTGACACAGTTAATGCTCATGTTTATACGCAACATTATCAGATGGAAATAGATATGAAAACTCACATGGAAGCTGGTCTCTATGTTCTTTTCTATAATGCTCTTGACCACCAAAGTCATGAAACGCGTAGCTTTACAGACGACGAAAGTACTGATGGTCATCTGAGGCTAATAGCTCAGCTAGTTGAAAAAGGCTTCCAACAAAGTCTCAAGCAAGGATTGAATGTTAAGGCGTTTATCAGCAGCGATCACGGTAGTACGCTTTTACCTCCTTCAGGAATTGTGCTTCCTGTGCCAAATATTGCCCGTACTTTTGAAGGTGAAGATACTCTGGAGGATGAAGCAATAGACAGAGGCCAAAAAATGTATCATAAGACTCGCGTGTGTACCCTTGAAAAAGGGCCAGAAGGGAGTAGTTTAAATCACATTCTGCAAGACTGGTACCTACTGAGGAAAAGTATATTCAATCTACCACTGGATTTTCTCATACCAAGAGGTTATGCTGCTGTTGGACGTCGCTCCAAAGGTTGGACACATGGTGGTGCAACTCCAGAAGAAACTATTATCAGCTTTATTGAATTACAACCTTCACCGCTTCAAGTTTCTGCGCCTATTATAAATATTGAAGGCTACATGACACCTAATCGAGCAAATAGCTTAAAGGTGAAACTGATAAATCCTAACCCGTTCCCGTTGAAAAAAGTTCAGTTCGTTATCCTTAATATACGAGTAAAACTAGGGCCAGGAGTTGTACAACCAAATTCACAAGTCGCATCTGAGTTTGAAGCATCACCAGCAACAAGTAAAGGAGTAACACAAATTCTTAAGTGGGAACTAACTTGCGAGATTAATGGACAGTTAAGGCAATTTAAAGGCGATGAAGAAGTAGCTATACGACGTTTACAAGTAAGTGCAGTAGATGAATTATTCGAGGATATTCTATGACATTGACATTTGAAAGCAAAGCACTTCAATTCTATGGCGAGGTCTGTGTGAACAAAGGATTAGCCCGTCAAGCTAGTCTAGGAGCGCAAAGTATCCCTATGTATGTTAGTGAATGGATTATCTCGCGCCATTTGGTAAATGGTCAAATAGATGAAGCGGCCCGCCAACAGATGCGTGAGTTTATCAATAAACATCTTCCAGCTAAAGATCAGAAAGAGCAGCTTAAAGCGAAATTGACTCACGGAGGAACTTTGCTTATATTAGATGAGTACCGTGTCGAAGTAAATCTTCGCACAAACGAGTTAATACTGAAAATCCCTTGTTTGGACGAGAATCGGGCTGAGGTTGAGTCCTACATCGTAGAAAACTATCCGCTATTACTAGGAAGTGGTGTTTGGGGGGTAGGTAGATTGGAATATCAGCCTCCTGATGAGAGCTTACGTCTACCGGGATGTATTCACATGGTAGATTTTCGTCCTATGCAGTCTGCAGCAATTGATATGGAAATGTTTTGCGAGCAACGTAAACACTTTACTCTGTGGGAGTGGCGTGACTTATTAGTAAGCAGTATGGGGTATAATCCGAGTTTCTATTCGCCAGAAGAGGCTCAATTACTCATAACAAGGCTCATACCGATAGTTCAGGAGCGGGTCAACCTCATCGAGCTGGCTCCTAAAGGTACAGGTAAATCCTTTGTGTTTCTGAATCTATCGCGCTATGTCCGCCTCATATCTGGCGGTAAGGTTACAGCTCCAGTATTATTCCATAATAATGCAACTAATCAAGCCGGACTCCTCTCACAATTTGATGTGGTCGTCTTCGACGAGGCGCAAACGCTCTCTTTTGAGAATCCAGGTGAAATAGTAGGAGTACTCAAGGATTATTTGGAATCAGGGCGATTTTCGCGTGGAGGCAAGCAGCAGACAGCAGCAACTGCTGGGATAGTAATCTTGGCCAACATCCCATTGGACGCAGATGGTCATCCACGTTATAGCAATCTATTTCTGAACCTTCCCGAATTCTTACGTGAGACCGCCTTCATCGATCGCATTCATGGTATTTTACCTGGTTGGAAGCTTCACAGGATTCAAGAGGAGGCTATTTCCAATAGCAACGGTTTTAAAGCTGATTTCTTTGGTGAAGTTCTTCATAATTTGCGCCATCGTGCTGGTTATGAAGAATACATAAAAGCTCATGGACAAATCTTAGGTACTCAAGATATTCGTGATCGTAATGCAGTTGTACGTTTAGCTGCTGGATACCTTAAGCTATTATTCCCAGATTTGAATCTAAGCCATAATGAATTGGTCGAATATTGTTTACGTCCTGCTGCTGCTCTTCGACAAACTATTCGCGACCAATTGGCTGGAATGGATCCAGAATACAAACGGCTTACTATTAATGTGGCTTAGATAGTGTCACGCTATTGAAGCTAAGACTATTACAGCTTTATCTGAGCAACACATAACAAATTGACTTACTTGGCCTACCCTGTGATCAAAGTTAGCATCTTTTCCCCAGCCATAGGCTAGCTCGAACTAAAATGCAGTTGTTTAGCGGGTCGCGGTGACGTGACGATAGCTCTCCGGGTGTTGGCGGAGGTAATCGGCAAGCGTCTGGGGGGCATGACCGATGAGGGCCTGGACAGTGTGGCTGACGATGGACATCTCGCCGGTCGCGATGGCGAGGTAGACCATCCATGGCGTTCGATAATGGCACGCACGCGTGTGTTGTGACGTCGGTGAACGGCTTCCATCTCTGGGTGGTATCGTGGCACAGGTGTATGCAATTCTCCATGGGCGACCAGTTCGGCCTGTACAGCACGATCAAGCTGTTCCATTTCCAGCACCTCAGCATGGTAAAATAGTAACTATGAGGATATTCTTATGGTAGGAAAATGAATAACAATCAGTAGTTTCTATCCAAAAAAGAACATGTATTCCGTTAATTCTTGTGAAAAAAGAATTTTTCCTCTCAAAATCATTGACTGCTTCCTTTTCGTTCAGGTATACTTCCCTATAAGAAATTAGAATGTGTGTTCTATTTCTTTATTTGAAGAGATACGGACAACATAATGAGTCTTTTCTCTTCTTTTGCCGTTTTTGACACGAAAGGGGGAGTCCTTCATGAAACCGACACGCATCTTTCTTCTGCCTGTCTCTGCTGGTTTTCCATCACCTGCCGATGATTTTCGCGAGAAAGAACTCAGTTGAAAGCCAAACTGTTTGCGTTAGTCGACTGTAACAATTTCTATGTATCTTGCGAACGGAGCTTTGATACCTCCATTCGTGAGAGACCAGTCATCGTCATGTCGAATAATGATGGGTGTGTGATTGCACGGTCAAACGAAGTAAAACGGTTGGGGGTGAAGATGGGTCAGCCCATTTTTCAGATACAAGGACTCATTAAGCAACACAACATCCATCTATTTTCCAGTAATTTTTCGCTCTATGGCGACATGTCCGAACGTGTGATGCAGGTGTTACGCATGTTCTGTCCGAAGGTTGAAGTCTATTCCATTGATGAGGCATTTTTAGACCTTTCTGATCTTGCCATTGAAGACCGAGCGGCCTTTGGCAGGCAGATCGTGCAACGGGTCATGCAGTATACAGGACTTCCGGTTTCCATTGGAATAGCACCGACGAAGACGCTGGCGAAAATCGCGGCAAAGCAGGTGAAGAAACAACCGGAGTTTGAAGGAGTGTTAGACATCTCCGCTTATTCAGTCCAGGAGATGGATAGCTTGCTTGCTGGAATACCTGCCGAAGATATCTGGGGAATTGGTCGGCAATACAGCCAGTATCTCAAAGGCAAGGGGATCATTACCGCGAGAGATGTGAAGGATGCCGATGAGAAATGGATGAGGAAAAAATTGACGGTGGTTGGAGAGCGGATTGTCCTGGAATTGCGCGGTATTTCCTGTCTCCCCATTGAGACAATGACCAAGAGAAAGAAAGGGATCATGAGTGCCAGGTCCTTCAGCCGCCCGGTTGAAGACTTTGAAGAATTGTATGAGGCACTGGCGAATTATACCGCCAGGTGTGCCGAGAAACTCCGGCAACAAGATAGTTTAGCCGCCACCATCACGGTATTTCTTCGCACCAGTCTGTTCAAGAACCAGCCGCAGTACTCCGATTCCTTTACCGTGACCATGCCGTATCCTACCTCGTTTACCCCTGAGTTATTTCTGCATGCGAGGCAGTGTTTGAAGGTGATTTATAAATCAGGATACCAGTATCAAAAGGTCGGGGTCGCTGTTTCCCATATCACCCCTGATGAAACAGTGCAGCCCGATCTCTTCGACGACTTTTCTCTGGAGGCTCATTATCAACGCATGAGGCTGATGGCAATTATGGACGCAATCAATCACATTTACGGCCGCGATACGCTGTATTTTGCCGTTCAGGGTGTGACAAGGTCATGGAAGATGAAACAGGAGCATCTCTCAGGTCGCTTTACGACGAAATGGAGCGATATTCTTACAGCGCATTGAGTGGTAGTGAGAGCATTTGACTAGTAGTTAGACCAGTTTGAATTGTGCGAAGAGGCCTGGCATCCACAAGGGTGCCACTACATTTCTAAGGATGGCCTTGGCGTACTGAACCAGAGATTGACGCTGAGCGGCAAAAGTTTCTAGAGGAAAGGTTGGCCAGCTTCTTCCGCTTTGCTCGACAGTCGGTCAAAGAACTGCGACCATGCCGCGTCACTGATGCTCTTGGCCAGACAATGGGTGTGAACCATGCGATTGACGTGCAAGTCCTCCACGCAGA
>JADEYI010001306.1_pt1 | contig 19771 bp, 18 predicted proteins | sample 8542331 | NCBI WGS metagenome assembly JADEYI01 (sample SAMN16510988, study PRJNA670497) | mine drainage metagenome | isolation source: biofilm near Copperflume 1 | place: Germany: Marsberg coppermine Kilianstollen | collected 2018-02
ATTCTGAGCGCAGCGAAGAATCCCGGATCCGGGACCCATTCGCTTCGCTCAGGGTCACCGCAGGGCCTTGTGCAGAGGTTCCCTAATGCCTGTGGCTGTCAATCACTCGACAATAACGGGAAGATCTTCATGTCCCCGACAGGATTTCGGACGCCATGCGTGGCTCATCAGCCAGGACAAGAAGGCCATGCCACAGCCCGTATAGTCGCACAGTCGATCTTCCCGACTCGGCAAGATACGGCAATGCATTCGACATCATTGCCGCCACGAGCGCAGCCCTCAAGCATTTCAGGTCCGGCGGCGGCGTAACCTGCCGTAGGTAACGGCGCCAGTCAGGCAAATCGCCAGCCAGCATCCGCCGAGCGCGAAGCCGCCGACAATGGTGCTCAGCATCCGCCCGGCATAGAGCGCCGACAACCCGACCAGCAGAATCAGATATAGCGCAAGCATTACCCCGAGCGTTTGCATCCGCCAAGTCCGGGTGTGCGCCATCACCGCGTAGGCCGCGATCCCGTATGCTGCCGTGACCGCGGTAAGGGTGACGCTCGGAAAGCCCTGGAAGCCGTGCACCAAATTCGCTGCCGGCACGTTGGGCGAGAATCCGGAGAAGAGCATTTGCAGGCCATAAGCCAGTGCATACGCGCCACCGAGAATCGGCGCGGCCGTAGCCGCAAGAGTGGCGTCGCCTATCAGCGCCGAGACCGCGGCGCTGGCAATGACGACAAATATCAACCACCACGAGTTGCCAAGAAAATCCGGCACAACCATGAAAGCGTCGAGATCGGCGGTGCGATGACTCGCGACAATCGAGGCGACCGTACGATCCACGTGCACCAGCGGGTCCTGCGCGAAAATGTCCTGCGCAACACCGCCGAACAGCCACGCCGTCGCGCCGATCGCGAGCAGGCCGACGGTGAAGTGAAGACCGAGGTAGCCGGTTGGCGAAAGGCGGGCGCGCACGAACTCGACAAACGGATCGAGATCGATGCCGTAGCGTCGGGCGCCGCGCCGCCAGGCGGCGGTAAGTTGGTCCTGGTGTGCCGCGGTCCAACGCCACAGCGCGATCATCGCGACGGTGAAGGCAAACAAGATGAAGATTCCGGCGCCAAGCGACCGCATCCACGTTTCGACGACCCGCCACTTCGAGCCCAGTAGAAATCCCAGGGCTACCAGCGCGCCGCCCCATAGCAGACCCGAAACTACGGCCATGGGAATGAACCGGCGCGCCCGCATCCCGGACAAACCGGCGGCAAACGGAGCGAAGGCGCGGCCCACCGCGACGAAGCGCGCGGCGAGCACCGTGGCGCTGCCCCAGCGCGCGAAATAATACTCGATTCGCGCGCGATGCCGTTCATACTGGCGATGCGCGAACGACCATTGCGTCAGCACGGCTTGGCCGCGATACCGTCCGAGGGCGTAGCCACCGAGATCTCCCGCAATTGCGGCGCCGGCGACGCTGGCGAATGCGAGCGAGGGAGAAAATGCGCCGGACGCGGACAGCGCGCCGGCGATCAATGCGGCCATCTCGCCCGGAAACAGAAGACCGATGAAGGCTGAGGACTCGAGCATGATCACAAAGAAGATCGCCACCAGCGCCCAAATCCCGGCGTGAGCGAGCCACGCCTCAAGCGTCGCGATCATCGCGCCGGGCCGAAATTTCCGTAGCGCAAGGCCAGGGTGGGCAGCACCAGCAGACTGAGTGCGGTCGAGGTGAAGAGCCCGCCCAGAATGATGATCGCCATCGGGCCTTCGATCTCGCGGCCCGGCGCGCCGCTGCCGAGCGCGAGCGGCAACAGTCCGAGCGCGGTCACGATCGCGGTCATCAGAATCGGCACGAGGCGCTCCGAAGCCCCGCGCAGGGCCGCCTCCGGACCCCACGCCGCGCCCTCGACCGCGACCAGATGCTCGAAATGCGAGATCATCATGATCGAATTGCGCATCGTGATACCGAACAGCGTAACGAACCCGACCAGCGATCCGAGCGAGAGAAATCCGCCGGTGACGAGCGCGGCGAGCACGCCCCCGACGAACGCGAACGGAACATTCACCAGTACCAGCATCAGGTTCCTGACATTGCCAAACGCGATGAAGAGCAGACACACAATCACGACGGCCGCGATCAGGGAGTTCACCAGAATCTCATGTGCGGATTGCGCACGCGCCTCGGCCGCGCCGCTAAACTCGATATAGGTGCCGCTCGGGAGTGTGACCTGCCGGCCGATTGCGCGCTCGGCGGACGCCACAAATGACGTGAGATCGCCGCCCTGCACATTGCACGTCACCACCTGAACGCGGCGCGCGCCGTCGTGCAGTATCGCGTAACGTCCCGGCGCGAGCGTGACGGAAGCCAATTCGCCCAGCGGCATGAGTTGGCCCGCGGCGTTGCGCATCATCAGATCGCGGATGCTTTCCGGCCGGCGCCGCTCGTCGGGATCCAGAATGACGGCGACCTCGAAGAACCGGTTGCCTTCGTAAACCTGGGCAACGTCGGAACCCTGATAGGCCGTTCGGATCGCGTCAAGCACGTCCACCGGGCGAAAGCCGAATTGCACCAGCTTCGCCGGATCGAGCCGCACGACCATCTGCGGCATCCCGCCCGGCGACTGCACAAGCACTCCGGTGGCGCCCCGAATTCGCGCCAGGACCGCGGAAATCTGGCTCGCCGCGTGGTCGAGCGTGTCCAGATCGCTGCCGAAGATTTTGACCACCACGTCGGCCTGCTCGCCCGAAAGGGTCTCCTGGATTCGCTCGGTAAGAAAAGAGTTCATCGAAAACGCGTAGCCGGGGAAACTAGCCAGTCTCTGCTTGAGGTCGGTCTCGATGTTGCCGACGCTTTCGCCGGTGAGCGGCTTCAATCTCACGTCGAACTCGCTCTCGTGCGGTCCGAGGGTATCCTCGCCGAGTTCCGCGCGCCCGATTCTCTGGGCGACGCTCTCCACGCGGGGATTTTGCAGCAACGCACGCGTCACTTCCGTCCCCGCGCGCATCGACTCCGCCAGGGAAGTTCCCGGCACCGCGACCATATGCAGCACGAAGCTGCGTTCCTGCAGCTCGGGCAGAAAACTTCCGCTGAAGAATGGCAGCACGCCGATCGCGAGCAGGCACAGTACGGCCACGCCGCCCAGCACCAGATCGGGATTCGCGGACGCGCGCTCGAGCATTCGCCGATGCGTCATTTTCAAGCGGCGCACGAAGGCGGTCTCGGGCGCGGCTTCGACGTTCGGCAGCATCATCAGGCACAGTGCCGGCGTCACCGTCAGCGCGACCGCGAGCGACGCCATGATCGCCAGAATGTAGGCCCACCCGAGCGGTGCGAAGATGCGCCCCTGCACCCCCGACATCGTCAGCACCGGCAGAAAGACCAGCGCGACGATGAAGGTCGCATAGACGACCGCACTGCGCACTTCGAGCGACGCTTGCAGGATGACGTCCAGCACCCCTTGCGGACTCCCCAGCGCGCGATTTTCGTTGAGCCGCCGGAAGACGTTCTCGACATCGATGATTGCGTCGTCGACCACTTCGCCAATAGCAATTGCGAGTCCGCCGAGCGTCAGCGTGTTGAGCGTCACGCCAAAGCGCTGGAGCATGATGATCGCGATCAGCAGCGAGAGCGGAATCGCGGTCAGGGAAATAAAGGCGGTGCGCAGATTGTACAGAAAGAGCGCGAGGACGATCGCCACCAGCAGGCCGCCGAGCAGCAGCGAAAAGCGCACATTGCGGATCGTGGTTGCGACGAAACTCGCCGCGCGAAACAGCGCCGGATTGACCGCGATACCCTCACTTCTGCAGGCCGGCGCCAGGTCACGCAAGGCGCGGTCGACGCCCTGCGTAACGTCGAGCGCGTTCGCGCCGTACTGGATCGACACCTCGACGATTACGCCAGGCTGGCCCATGATCAAGGCGCCGCCGATCGGCGGGGCCGGCGCCCATCGCACATTCGCCACGTCGTTCAGCCGGACGCTGGCACCATCGCGCTGCGCAATTACGGCACCGCCCAATTGGTCCGGGGTAATCGACTGGCCCTCGCTATGAATCACGATGCGCTGGTTCGGCGTATCGATGAAGCCGGAGCCGCGAACGCCGGTCGAGGCGCGGGCCGCGGCCAGCACGTCGGTGATTCCCAGCCGGTATGCGAGCATGCGCGCCGGGTTGATCTGTATCTGGAGCTCGCGCTCGTCACCGCCGTAAATCGAGATGTGCGCGACGCCCGGGACGGCGAGCAGGCGCGGCTGAAGCGTCCAGTCGGCGAAGGTACGAAGGTCCATCAGCGAGCGCGTTGGGGAAGTCAGGCCAATATCCATGATCACGGCGGTCGCGGAAGTCAGCGGCGCCATCGTGGGTGCGGCCACGCCTTGCGGCATCTGGCTCATAATCTCCAGGAGACGCTCACCGACCATCTGCCGCGCCCGGTAGATGTCCGTCCCGCCCTGGAAGACTATTGTCACGACGGAGAGTCCCTGGATCGACTGCGAGCGGATCGATTCGAGCCCGACCGTGCCGACCAGTGCGTTTTCGATCCGTTGGGTGACCAGCGTTTCGACCTGCTCCGGCGAGAATCCCGGCGCCTCGGTCTGGACCGCCACCTGCGGCGGAGCGAACTCGGGGAACACGCCGAGCTTGGCATGCTCGGTGACATAGAGCCCGTAAACCACGATCGCACAGGCGAGCGCGATTACCACGCCGCGAAAGCGCAATGAGAACTCGACTATCGCTTTGAGCATCGACGGCGTCCGCGCGGTCCGCGCTAGTCCTTGACCTGGATTTCGGATTTGAATTCTTCGGAGAGCAGCGCCTGGGCACCGGTCACCACGACGCGATCGCCCGCGGCAAAACCGGCGTTCACAAACCATCCCGCGGGCACCGAATCGCGCATCGGGATCGCGCGCCGCTCGAAGCTGGTCGGCGCGGTTTGCACGTAGGCAAAGGCGGCCTCTCCCGTGCGGACCACTGCGGCGCTCGGCACCACCACGCCGCGCTCCGCGGCGGCGGAAGATGCCAGTCGCGCCGTAACCGCCGATCCGGGTGGCAGCGGGAAATCCTGCGCCGCAACGCGCAGCATGAAGCTCTGGCCTTGAAAATTCGGATCGACCGCGGGCGCATACCAGATCGATTGCGCGGCCAGCGGACGGGGATAGCCTAAGACCGAGATCTCGGCTCGCGCCGGCGCATTGGCGAGTGATTGGCCCGGCGGCACCGCCACGCGAATGATCGCCGCGGTGCGCTTGATCAACGCGGCGATCATTCCCGCGCGGGCGGCGGGCGTCAGCGCCGCGATTACGCCGCCCCATTGATCAGCCAGACGCTGGCTCTGCAGATTGAATTGCGCCTGGTCGGATTGAAATTTGGCCTGCGCGGTTTGCAAGTCTTTGAGCGAAATATTCTGCTGCGCGGAATGAAGCAGCCGGGCGCGGGTGTATTCCGCCTGTGAGGCGTCAAGCGTCGCGCGCGCCGCAACCAGTTGCGCATCGAGGGCGGCCAGGGGAGCGGGATCGAGGACGACGCCATAGGCCGTCACTTCACGCACGCGCGTGAGGGGCGCGAGTGCGGCGGTCTTGAGGCCGATGTTCCCCTGCTGCGCACCGCTGAGGGTAACAATCACGTCTCCATTTGAGCTGTGCGAGAGGCTTGGCGTGGTCGCCGTGACCTGATCTTCCTCATCGCCCTCATCGGGGCGGCCTGCGCTGAACACCCACACCAGCACAACGACCACGGCGAGCGCCGCGACCACGAGCGCGATCAGTCGAGACCGCTTAGTGTTCACTCGCTTTCACCTCATTGTCGGCGGGTGGCGGAAAGATGAACGAGCCTGCGGCGCCGTGGCCGAGCGGCCGTTGCAGCGAATTTTCCAGCGCGCCGAGCGCGGTCTGCGCGCCGTTCAGGGTCTGCAGCAGCGTCTGTTGCGCGGCTAAATCCTGCGACCGGATCGCGGCCAGCGTGATCGCGTCGCTCTCACCGATCGCCGCCGCGCGTGACGCTTGCTGGTAGCGTCGCGCCTGATAGTGCGCGGCGCTGCGTGCGGCGTCGAGTGCGGCCAGCGCGCCGCGATAGTTAATGAGCGCGGTGCGCGCTTCGGCGATAATCCCGGCCTGCATCGCCAGGAATTGCGCGGCGACTTCCTTGCGCCGCGCTTCCGCCGCCGCGATCGGTCCCTGATTTTGATTGAAGACCGGCAGCGCGAGCGACGGTCCCAGCTCGAAAATATTCTCCCCGCCTTCCCACGAATAACCGCCGGCGAGACGGAGGTCGGGATATTGCTTGGCGATTTCGAGCTTGAGCGCCTCGTCCGCGGCCGCGTATTGCACCAGTTCACGGCGCAGATCGATTCGGTTGAGCAGCGCCAGCCGTTGAACCATTGCCGGCGTCAGGGATCGCTCGTCCGGCGGACTATCCAGCGTGGTCCATACGAACTGCGCGCCAGCCAACGCGTCGACCGGCAGTCCGATCGCCGCCGCCAATGCGTTACGATCCGCAGGCACGCGCGCTTGCGCCTCGGCGGCGCTGGCCTGTGCATTCTGGAAACCGCTGCGCGCCAGGTCGAGTTCGGGTTGCGACGCCTCGCCGGCTTTGACTCGCGCGGCGACAAGCGCCGCGGTCAGCGCCAGCGCCTTCTGCTCTTGCACCGCCAGATCGCCCCGCCGCGCATCAAGCAGATACTGCAGCAGTGCCGCGCGAATCCGGCTGCGCACCGTCCACGCGGTTTCACCGGCGGCCAGCCGCGCGGCATCGGCCAATCGGTCCGCCTGCGCGATGCGGTAGCCGCGCTTGCCAGCGGTTTCGATCGGCAGGTCGAGCGAGAAAAATCCGAGCGCCCACGGAGCGAAGTGCGGGCTGCCGCGTAAGTCGTATTGGGGGCCGAGTCCAACCACCGGATTGGGTCTTGCTCCCGCCGTCACGATCGCCGCGTCGGCGGTTCGAACTTGCGCCGCAGCCAGCGCCAGGTCGGGACTGAAGTAGAAGCCCGCGAGGGTCAGCGTCTCGACATTCCAATCCGCCGGCGGGCAGGCGTACGGCTTTGCTCGGGCATTGGCATTGAGGTAAGCGCACAGCCCCGGGTTCGCGAGTGAACGGTGCTCGAATTGCCGCGCGACCCCGGCGGGATTGAGCGGCTCAGGCTGATAAGTCGCGCACCCGCAGAATATGCACGCCACCAGCGCGGCGAATCTCACTACTTTCTGGCCACCCATTGAACTCGCGCGCGTACGAAACCGCTCTTCAGCGAAGGCGAACTGTCCGCAACCCAACTCACGCCGCCATCCGCAGCAGCGTCCGCACAACGATTTCTCCGCACGCCGAGCCAAGCACAACCGAGATCACAAGCACAACCGAGATCAGGAAAACCGGCGCCATAAGCCAAGGCTGTGGCCACTGTGGTCCATGGCCCAGGCGCAGTCGACTGAGGTGTACAGCTCCGGCAATCTCAACAACAATGATACCTACAATGACGGCAACACCAGCAACCCGACCAGGACGCAGGGCGCAGTGGGCAATCCCTTTTGCGCGCCGCCCCATGAGACCATCGACGGCAAGGATGTCACGCCGCTGAACTGGTCCTGCCTCACCGTCCAGCAACCCTATGTCATTCCCCATGCTATGACTGCGGCGCGTCCGGGCCCCACCGATCAGCCGGGCGCCGTCAATCCCTGCCAGCCGGGCGGACCGAGGCGGCTACAATTATCTGGACAATCCGGTGGGCACGCAATAGCCGCCGGGCTGCGTGCGCCCCACCACCGGCGAGACCACCACTGCCAAGACCGATCCGCGTTACCAAACCGCGCCGCCAGGGAGCTACCTCGAGCCCGAGAGGCGGCCGGGCAGCTAAAGTCAATTCCACCACCAGAAGCGGACGGATCCGCTTGATTCGACGAACTTACGACCCGCGCGTCGTCGATGGTCAACGAACTCCCCGCAGGCCGCAAGCGCCGGAGAGAAACTCCTCATTGAAGAGCAGCATAGACCGGTTGCGCCGGAGTAAAGCCCTTGAGTCGAACGAATTCATCGGGGTGGGTGATGAAACGCCAAACTGAAGGCCCCCCGCCGATGCGTGGCGCAATCTATTAAAGGTGAGGGATGGGTAAAGGTCCGATCACTTCAATTATCTTCCTAACTGGCCACCTGATGTATGGTTTTCCGTCCTCAATAAGCCCGCCCATCGTTCGCAGGTGAAAATTTTCGCACCACAATATATCCACAAAACCTGTGCGGTTCTGCTCTTGTTCTTTGTCATTCGGGCTTCCCTCACGCAACGCGTGCCATGATCCGAACCAAGGCGCGAGTGGACAAAGAGTTGTCCTTGTCGCCACCTTCGGTTGTAGGCGGTTCGCCGCGCTTCTTTCTGGCCGCGTTGACGGTGGCCGCCGTCACCGATGGTGCCTCGCCCTCAGGAAGATACGTGTCTAATATCCACTTCTCTGGCTCGATGCCAATCACGACGAGGGGAACTATCAACGTTAGTCGAGACCGCTCAAGCTCTCTGACCGCTCGTTCATAATAGGCGATGTTCCCCCCAGTAATCGCCGCAAACCTCTTACTACAGACCACTTGTATCCCGACGTCGGCCTGCCCCAAGGCCATTGAAATTGCCATTTTGTAGACATCATAGGCATAGCGCGCAACGTTCCCAAACTGTACTTCCACCTCAATTCGATCCTTGCGAAAATCCGAACGAAGTTGGCTCTTATGCTCCGGGTCGTCGAGATCGGCTTCAATGATCAACGGGTGCCAATCCCAGTCCCGTTTGATGCAAAGTTCGTTGTCTAGCCAGCGATTCATAGCAGCCGGAGCAATAACATGCTTTACGGATGTTTTTTTGGGGTGAGCAGCGCAATAGGGCGGCAAACGGCTCAGTACGTTCCGAAACTCGTTGAACGCCGGACTGAATCTTGGACTCTCAAGAATATCCAGGCCATTTCGATGGCTGAATACCCCGACGATTTTCACTTAAAATCTCGATCACGATGGCCGCCATAAGGCTTCTCCGGGTCGTACACAGGCTTGCCCATAGGCCGGGTCCGCAAAAACCCAGCTCGGCATTGATGGATACGTTCCCAAGCCATATCAACGTATTCCTGAACCATATCGCAACCATAACCGTCACGGTCATGCAGGATTGCTGCAATCACACTCGAACCAACACCGACGTAAGGATCTAGAACCTTGTCGCCGCAATTGGTGAGCGACAAAACCAACCGCTCTACTAATTCGACCGGAAATTGGCATGGATGCGAAGTTTTCTCGATGTGGTTATTTTTGACGTTCGGAAAGATCCAAACATCACCTGGGTTTTTGCCGTTTGGGTTGCAAGATAACTGCCCTCTTTTTGGCCCCTTAAAATATCGCTTGGCTGGATATTTTGACGGTACCCGGATCGCATCCAAGTTGAAGGTATAATCGTCCGATTTCGTGAACCAGTTGATCGTTTCGTATCGACCCGATAGGCGCTTCGAACAATGAAGGCCGTGCTCAAAGTGCCATACGATACGATTTCGTAATTTCAAGCCGTGGCTCTTAAAAATCGGATACAACGGAACGTCAAGCGGGACGATCTCGCCGGCAGTAACGTGGTTGCCTACCTGCCAGCAAATGGACCCTTGCGGCTCAAGTAAACGAACGCATTCGGCAATCACCGCCGTCTGTTGCTGCACGTACTGCTCTAGTGGCGCGCGTCGCTCGTAGGCCTTTCCAATGTTATAAGGCGGAGATGTCACGATAAGTTTCATGCTTGCGTCCGGCAGCGCGCGCATGAAGATAAGGTTATCTCGGCATTCCAACACAACCGATTTGTCAGCGTGAAGTCGGCTGATGCTTAACGGCAGCGTCTGGCCTGCCGCTCCATTTTTTCCACGCCCCATACTTCACCTCCCAATCCAGCCTCACTTTTTTAGCAAGCATCAACTCCGGATACCAATAATATTCATTTTTTCGATTAACCGGGATCCCAACCGCGCTTATTCGGAAAATTTCGACGGAGCTTAAATATGCCAAAAAAGGCTAGGATTTCACTGAGTAATTTATGGTGTCCCCGACGGGATTCGAACCCGTGTTACCGACGTGAAAGGCCGGTGTCCTAGGCCGAGCTAGACGACGGGGACGCCCGTACCGATATGGCGAAGCGGGCGCCAGTGCTGAATTCGCGAGGGTACCAGAGGCTACCCAAGCTCGGCAAGTATGGCATCGACGCGCGCGCTCGACCGTTTCGTCGAGAGGCCTCGACGCTCCCGGCCTCGCCGGCGCTCCCTTGGATGTGCGAAGCGGTTGCGCTCGTCCGATCTGCCGGCAGTGGCGATGCGTCCCAGTCAGCCGGCGAAGGCGACGCGTCCGACGATCTCGCCGACCGACGCCTTACCCTGTTCGGCCAATAGCGTGTCGAGTTCGCGATCGATCCGGCCGAGAGCGCCCGCCCCTTCCTTGATCAGGGCCGAGCCGACCTGCACCGCCCGCGCGCCGGTCAGATGGGCGATATAGGCGTCGCGCCCGCCGTTGATCCCTCCGACCGCGACGACGTCGAGCAGCCCTTCGCTCACCTGGTAGAACGCATGCACCTGCGAGAGCGTGCGGCGCGCGCCCTGGGCGGTGCCCGTGGCAAGGTCCACCACGAGATCTTTGGGCAGGTCGTTGGCGCATACGACGATCGCCACGCGCAGCATCTTGAACAGGTCGGCGACCGATCGCGGTTCGAGCGCGAGGCGCGGCGGAACCTTGACCGCGAGCGCCGCCTGGACCTCGCCGCGTACGCGGCCGACCAGCGCCTTGAGCCGATCGACGCTGGCGAAGGGCGCGACTGAGTTCTGCACGTAATCGTCGGCCAGGTTGAGCTCGATTATCTTGACCCCCGCGCGATCGAGCGTGACCGCGACCTCGACGATCTCGTTGTCGCTCAGGCCGACCACGCTGGCGACGATAATCTTGCCGCGCGGGTCGAGTTCGCGCGCAATTGTGGCGAAGTGATCGACCCCGCGGTTCTTGAGATTGTCGGGCGCTGCGAGCCCGGCGCGATTGCACGACTTGAAGACGATCGCCCCGGCGTGGCGCGCGCTGAGTTCGTAGATCTCGCCCTTCTCCGCCGAATGAGGCCCCGACGCGTTCATCACGGTCGAGTTGAGCGCGACGCCGCCCAGCCGAATCGAGGTGCGTTCCATGACCTATTTCCTACCGTGGCGGCCGGGCGATCGGCAAGCGCCGCACGTTCACCCGCAAGCGCTCACGGCGGGCGTCGACGCCGCGGCTATGCCATAGTGGAACGCTAACGCCCCGCACCAAGGACGCTCTATGCAGACCGCCACGATCCAGCGCGCCACCTTCGAGGCGATGATTGCGCAAGCCGAGCGCGAGTTCCCCGACGAATGCTGCGGCTTCATAATCGGCGCCGGCGCGGACGAGGAAGTCCGGCCGATCCGCAATATCCAGAACGCCAGACACGCTGAGAATCCGGCGGCCTTTGCGCGCGACGCACGCACCGCCTTTCTGATGGAACCGAAGGAGCATCTGGCGGTGCTCACCGAGGTCGATCGGCGCAAGCTGCGGCTGGCCGCCGTCTATCATTCGCATCCCGAGCACGACGCCTATTTTTCGGCGACCGATCGCGCGCAGGCCTGCCTGTTCGATCCGGCCGAGCCCGACTATCCGGAGACCTTACATATCGTGCTGTCGATTCGCGGCGGCAAATTCGCGCGCGCGGCGGCGTTTGCCTGGAATGCGGCGCTCAAGGACTTTGCCGAAATCACCCTCGAGATCGGCTAGCCGAGCGCGACCGTTTGGTTTACACGATAAGTTGAAGCCGGCTAGCCAACCGGCAATTTCTCGCTGGAAGCAGGGGCGCTGGCCTGCGACGGCACCATTGGATCAACGGATCAACCGGACGTCAAACGTCGAACCTAATCGGCAGGCTACTCCAAGGAGCAAATCATGTCCGCAAAACTCACGATCAACGGCGAATGCGATCCGCGCTTCGCGCGCGTGCGCGAGGCCTTCGCCGAAAATTTCGCGCGGCGCAATGAAGTTGGCGCGTCGGCCTCGGTGGTGGTTGACGGACGCTGCGTGGTGGATATCTGGGCGGGTCACGCCGACCCGGCGCGCACGCGGCCATGGAAGCGCGACACGATCGTCAACGTCTGGTCGACGACCAAGGGGCTCTGCGCGATGTGCGCGCATCGGCTGGCCGATCAGGGCAAGCTCGATCTCGACGCGCCGGTCGCGAACTACTGGCCGGAGTTCGCCGCGGGCGGCAAGGGCGCAATTCCGGTCAGCGCGCTGCTCAATCATCGCGCGGGGCTCGCCGCGATCAAGGCGCCGCTTAAGCTCGACGATATTTTCAGTTGGGCGAAGGTGACCGGCGAACTGGCGCGCCAGGAGCCGTGGTGGAAGCCGGGGAGCAAACACGGTTATCACGCGATTACCTTCGGCTGGCTGGTCGGCGAGGTGGTGCGGCGGGTCAGCGGCAAGAGCCTGGGAACGTACTTTCGCGACGAGATCGCGAAGCCGCTCGGCGCGGAGGCGTATATCGGGATCGGGCCGGAATTCGACGCGCGGGTCGCCGAGATCATCTATGCGCCCGAGCCGCAGCCGGGCGAGCCCAATATCTTTGCCGAGATGATGAAAGATCCGGCGTCGGTAGGCGCAGTGGCGTTGACCAATCCGCCGATCTTCGCGCCCGAGATCACCAATGGCCGCGGCTGGCGCGGCGCGGAGATTCCGGGCGCCAACGGCCATGCGAACGCGCGGGCGCTCGCGCGTATCTACGGGGCGCTGGCGCGCGGCGGCGAAGTCGAGGGCGTAAAGCTCTTCGGTGCGCGCGAGATCGAGCGCTGCTATACCGAACAATCGTACGGGCCGGACGCCGTGCTGCCGATCACGACCCGCTTTGGGCTGGGCTTCATGCTGTCGCAGCCCAGCGCGCAGATGGGTCCGAACGCGCATACCTTCGGCCATCCGGGGGCTGGCGGCTCGCTCGGCTTCGCCGATCCCATCGCCAAGATCGGCTTCGGCTATGCGATGAATCAGATGGGCAACGAACCGCTTTTAGACCCGCGCGCGGCCGCGTTGATCGACGCAATCTATGCCTCGCTGTAATCCGCTTGGCGCCCGGCGTTCGCTCGCCCGGCTCAATTGTGGATCGGGCGAGCGGCGGCACGCGCACGGCGAATTCGATGGCGGCGTACTGGCGGAAGGTTTCGTCCGTGCTGGGGCCGCGCGTGCTGGATAAATCGGCGCGGCATCAGCGACGACCGCGGCGATCGCGGCGGTAGCTGCCGCAAGCGCGATAATTTACGCCGCGCGCGGCCGGCCGCGCATCGGCAGTTTCAATTTGTACAAGTTTGCTACCGCCGGGGTTGGATGGCTCATGTGGGGCGGCGCTTGAGTTCGGCTTCCAGTTGCATCTGATAGGTCTGCAGCACCGACTCGGTGGCGGCGTCGGCCGGATAGAACACCTCGACGTGCAATTCCTGGAGCGTGACGTCGTGCGGCGTCGCGACGGTCGTGACCGTGCTGAACATCCGCGCGATCTGGCCGCCGAGATTTAGTTCCATCGGCAGGATCAAATCGTGCGGCGCTTCGAGGTCGGGCTCGCGCCATCGCGCCGGCACGCCGGGGAAACTCAGTATCTCGGCAATGAGATCTTTCAGCGCATCGTCGCGCGCCCACGCCAGCCGGCGATACGCCTCGTTGAGCAGCGATTTGGCGATCGCCTCCCAGTTCACGATGATCTTGCGCATCCCGTTCGGATCGAACAGCAAGCGCATCACGTTGAGCCGCGGCGCGGTCGAGACGCGCAACGGCGTCAGGCCGGCCGGCGGGGCGCCCAGCGTGAGGGTCAGGAAATGGACGAACGCCGCATTGGCCATCACGATGTTCCAGTGACGGTCGTGGGCGAGCGCGCTGCGCGGTTCGTTGGACTTGAGGATCACCTCGACCGCGGCACGCACCTGAGTCATGCGCGGATCATCCATACTGGTCTCGCCGTAAATCGGCGCGAAGCCGGCGGCGAGCAGCAGCAGGTTGCGCTCACGCAAAGGCACATCGAGCACGTTGGCCAGCGTCAGCAGCATCGCGCGACTGGGCTCCGCACGGCCGGTTTCGAGAAAGCTCACGTGGCGGGCGGAGACCTCCGCCTCGAGGGCCAGGTCGAGTTGGCTCAGATGGCGTGATTCGCGCCATCGCCGGAGCAGTGGTCCGGCGCCGCTCGGTTCCACCGCGGTTGCCTTGCGCTGAAGGTCCATGGACAGACCGTAGCAGCGCCCGCATATTGGCGTCGATTACCTCGGAGGTAATGGGCCGCGCACCGGGCCGGACGTGACGCGGGAACCGGCCGCCCGGCGACAACGGCCGGCCCGGGTGCGGATCGAGTGCGTGAGCAAACCCCGTTACGCGCCCTTGGAGTAGCCCATCGCCTCGACGATACGCCCGTCGCGCACGCGCATCAGATTGACGCCGCGGACGGATTCCGTGTCGCTCGACCAGAAACGCCAGCGGATGACCGCGCGGTCGCCGGCGACGAAGACCTCTTCGAGATCGAAGTGGCTGCCGGGCGTGGTGGCGATCGCGGTCCAGTTGGCGACGCAGGCATCGCGGCCGACCAGACGGTCGCCGGCGGGCGCCGGACGGATCATCTCGATCACGCAGTCGTCGGCGATCAACTCCGGCAGCACGGCGGGGTCGTGGCGCAGGAATACTTCGTTGAAGCGGCGCATCAGTTCGGTGGTTCGATTAGTCATATGAGGGTCTTCATAGAGATTCATATAGTCGGTCCTTACGGGGCGGCCGCGAGCGCAACAGGCACGCGCGAATGGCTACCCGGTTCGCGGAGTGTAATTAGCCTCACACGGGCCGAATGGCGCGGAATGCACAAGCCACGATGCCGGCCGGCCCGGCGGGCTGCCGCAACCGGCATCGCGATGCGCTTCATTCGGTCGGCGAGGGCGAGAAGTGCACGCTGACGATTTTCCAGTCGGGACCCTTTTTGGCATAGACCCAGGTCGCCCGGCCGCATTGCACCTTGGGCAGGCCGCCGCCCTTGGGGAAGGTCGCCAGGCGATCGTAGGCGTTGACCACCGCGGCCGTGTCGGTAATCGCGCGGCACGACGATTGATGGAAGGTATAGGTGGTCGATTCGGCGCCCGCCACCACGCTTTGCAGATATTCCAGGAAGCTCGCCTTGCCCTCGAACAGGTAGGCGACGTGATCGAAGACTTCGACCTCGTCGTCGAGAGCGATCACGAAGGGGGCGAAATCTCCCTTGGACGCGGCGGCGATAATCTGCTGGTTGAGCCGTTGGACTTCTTCTTTTGACGACATTGCGAACTCTCCTTGTGAGTGGTCTCGATCCCGCGGCGGAAAGTGGAGGTTCCCCGCGGGGATTACTCAGTCACGAAGCGAATGTCGCCGATTAGTCCGCGCCCGGCAATTACGTCAGAGGTAAAGGGGAAAATTATGCGCGCCGGCCGGATCGACCGATCGACGCGCGGGCGGCGTCGAGCTATCCGCCATCGTGCCGCGATATACTAATTGTTAGTTAAATCCTACAGTGAGAAGAGCCGAACCGGCGATCCGGATTCGGCTGCGCCGGTTCCGCGCGGCGGCGGCTTCAGGGACGCACGAGCGGAAGCGGTGGCTAGGCCGAGGCGATATAGCTGCGCAGCGCTTCGAGTTCCGACTGCGCCTCTTCGAGGCGCTGCTTGACCACGTCGCCGATACTGACGATGCCGATCAGGACGCCATTGCGCAGCACCGGCAGATGGCGGAAGCGGCGCAGCGTCATGGTCTCCATCAGCTCGACGATCTGATCTTCGGGCGCGCAGGTCTCGACCTCGCGGGTCATCAGCGCGTCGACGGTGAGCGCCAGCGCCGCGGCGCCGTATTGCCCCATCCCGCGGATCACGTCGCGCTCCGAGATGATGCCGACCAGGCGGCCGTCGGGCGCGGTGACCGGGACGGCGCCGATCCGATTGCGGGCGAGCAGGTTGACGACTGAGCCGACGGTCGCACCGGGGGTGGTGGTGACGACTGTGTGACCCTTTTTCTCAAGGACCGACGAAACTCTTTGCGGCATGGCTCGCTCTCCCGATTCGAGATGCGACGGAGGTTCGGCGCACGATGGGTGGTGCTGGAGTGCGCGCGGACTCGTGAGGCAATTATACGACCATTGAGGGCGCCCGAGGCAAGCGATCGCTTGGAGGAGCTACAGCGCCTTTGGCCGCGTCGTTATGAAAGAGATTGACAAAATGAACGTTCATTCAGTAGTAGTCGTCTATTAGACCCAGTGGACGCCGACTGCCTGAATTTTTCGCGGCGGCACGGGCGGCCGCGACCTTGCCGCGGGAATGGCGGCGCGCTGGATCAACGGGAGCGCTCAGCGATTACACGATGGCCGACGCATTGAAAATTCCGGCGCAGGACGAAGCCCTGGTCAAGGCCCGGCGGCGGCAGATCTTTCTCGCCGTGACGCGCGTGCTGGCGCGCAAGTCGTTCCATCAGGCGACCGTCAAGGAGATGGCGCTGGAGGCCGGTCTCGCCGCCGGATCGATCTATATGTATTTGCGCAGCAAGGACGAAATCCTGCTGCTGCTGGCGGATTCGATGGTCGGTGAGCTGGTCGACGTGCTGCCGGAAATTCGCGCCGCGGCGGGCGACGACCCGCGCCGCGAACTGCTGGCGGTGATGCGCGCGGCGCTCGACGTGATCGATCGTTACCGCGAAGCCTTTGCCGTGCTCAACCACGAAGTGCGCTACCTCGAACAGCGGGTCGAGTATCGTGCGGCACTGCGCGAGAGTTTGTCTCCGTACAAATCTGCGCTGGCCGGGCCGCTCGAGCGCGGGCGCGCGCTGGGCCTGATGCGCTTCGACGACCTGCCGAGCGTGGTTGAAGCGCTGCACATGCTGTGCTCGGGGCTGGCGATGGGCGCGAGCATGCTGGCGAAGACCGACAAGGAGACTTACTGGCGCGAGATTGCGGCGATCGCCGAGGGACGTTTTTTTGGCGCGGCCGGGTAGCCGGCGGACGAATCGGGCGGCGCGCCGCGGGCACGCCCAGGTATTCACGGAGGCGGCGGAATCCATCATGGCATTTCACGATCGGCGCACGCTCGACGGGGTTTACAGCGTCAAGCAGAGCGCCCGCTACATCATGAACTATCGCTACGCCGAGGAGCGGATGATGCGGATGATGGCGGGCTGGATCGCGCTCACGCCGGAGCTGGCGGTGAAGCTCGAAATGGCGCGGCAGGTCTACGAATGCGCACTGCATACCGACGCGCTGGGCAAGCGGACGGCCGAGTTGCGCAGCCAGGCGCAGGTCTCGCGCCCGCCGAATGAGGCGTTCGCCGGCTGCATGAACGAGATCGAGGATTGCGAAGAGTGGGAGCAGACCATCGAGCGGCTGGTCGGGATTCATCGCGTGCTCAAGCCGCATCTAATCGCGCATTACAGCGCCCACGTGGCGGCGGCCAATCCGGTCTACGAGCCGCCGACCTTGCGCATCCTGGCCCATCTGGTGGAGGACGAGAAACGCCACGCCGAGCGCGGGCTGGTGCTGATCGCGGATTTGCTGGATTCGGCGGAAAAGCATCGGCGCGCCGGGCTCTGGCAGGCTCATCTGGAGGAGTTGCTGGCCGCGGCGGGCGGCGTCACCGGCTTCGAGGAAGAGGAACAGCGCAAGCTCGGGCGCAGTTAGCCGGCGCGACGATTCAGGCGATGGAGATCAAGGTCAAGCGCATGAACTTTCCGCCGGCGATGCGAGCCGCGGTCGCCGTGTTTGCGGCGGCGATGACCGCGGGCGACGAGGCGGGCGCGGCAGCCTGGACGAGCCCGGCGGCGCGCGACGCGTTGGCGGCGGCCTTTGCCCGCAACGCGCAAATCCGTCCCTGGACGAAGTACGCGGTGATCGCCGAGGCGCGGCTGGGCTTTCACTATATCGTGAAGGTGCGCTTTACGGGTGCGGCGGGTGGCGCGACGATGCAATGCCGCTGGGCCTGCGCAGACGAGGACTCAGCGGAGCAAGCCCGCGCCTGGCAAATCATCGAGCTCGACGACCTGGACGTGCATTCGCCGTGGAAGCGGCCCGCCGAAGCCGAGATTGCGAACGCCGCCAAGCGGCGCGCGGAGTATCCCAATGGCTGAGCTGGGCGATCGGGTCAATGTGATGGGGCCGCAGCCGATCGCCGGACGCACGCCCGTGCCGCCCGCGATGATTGCGGCGGCCGAGCGCGTGCTGGCGCTGCTCGCGGCGGGCGATGCGACTGGACTGGCGGCGATGGCGGCGCCGTCGGGTGTTAACGATCTCGCCGAGCTGGCGGCGGCGGCCACCGACGCGGGCGCGCGCGGCGGTGCCCCCGAGCGCTGCGAGATCATCGCGGCGGCGCGCGTGAATTATCATTACTACGTCAAGGGCCGCATCCATCGCGCGCGCGCCGAACCGTTCACGATGCAATTCCGGCTGGGCGAAGATGACGGGCGCTGGACGATTCGCGAGGTGCAGAATCTGAGCGGCCGGCGCAGCGCCTGGACGCGCTAAAGAGATGTCTGCGCACGCCGGATCGTCATTCAGAACGGAGTCCGCGACGTGAAGAATCCCGAGATTCTTCGCTACGCTCAGAATGACGGCGTGAGCTTTGCGCGGCGGTTTCACAGAACGGCGCACGCGAGGCGCAATCGGCAAAGGAGTATGACGATGCAGCGAATGATCGCAGTGGACAAGCTGGCGCGGCCCGACACGCATATCCTGGTGCCGCTCGAGCGGATGTTTCAGGCGCGCGTCGACCAGGGCTTCTCGCCGACCAATGTGATGCCGCACGAGGAGGATTTCCTCAAGGGGCGCCTGCACGGAATCGCCGCGGGCGAGATGCAGGCGATGGAGGCGGCCGGGCGCACGCTGTTCGATTTCCCTGATGCGCCGTGGGAGTTCCAGCTCGATATGGCGCGGCAGGTGTGGGACGAGTCGCGCCACGCGGAAATTTTCATCAAGCTGCTCGATTATGTCGGATCGTATCTCGGCGAATTTCCCGAGAGCGAAGTGCTGTGGTCATGCACGCAGGTCGACGATCCGGCGTGCCGCGTGGCCGGAATCAATCGCGGGCTCGAGGGGCTCGCCTGCGACGTCTTCGAGCAGATCATCCGGCTGGCGCAGAAGATGGGCGATCCGGTAATCGAGCGGGCGGTCGATTACGTGCTGGCCGACGAGATTACGCACGTGCGGATGGGATCGAAATGGATGCGCAAGCTGACCGAGGGCGACCCCGAGCGGCTGCGGCAGGCGCAGGCCTTCCAGGACAATATCGACAGCCTGTTCAATTTCCAGGGCGCGCGCACCACCCAGGACGAGGCGCCGCAGGTGCCAGTCGAGGTCGGCGGGCGCGCGATCGACTTCGACGCGACGCTGACGATCGCACGCGAGGCGCGGATGCTGGCCGGTTTCAGCGACGAGGAGATCGATCGGCTGCTGAAGGCGGCCTCGCGCAGCGCGGCCTACTGAACAATCGGGCAATAGTCAGAGCAAGCAGGGAGCGCAAGAGATGCAACGGATGATTCCAGTCGAACGGCTCGCGCGGGAAGATCGCATGGTGCTGATGCGCGCGCGCAAGGCGCGGGAAATCCGCGAAGAGCAGAAGCTCGACGACCGCATGATGCCGTTTGACGAAGAGGCGCTGCGCGCGCGCCTCCACGGCATCTTTTGCGGCGAAGTGCAGGCGATGGAGGCGGCAGGGCGCACGTTGTTCGATTTCCCCGACGCGCCGTGGGAGTTCCAGCTCGACATGGCGCGCCAGGTGTGGGACGAATCGCGCCA
>JADEYI010001307.1_pt1 | contig 19738 bp, 41 predicted proteins | sample 8542331 | NCBI WGS metagenome assembly JADEYI01 (sample SAMN16510988, study PRJNA670497) | mine drainage metagenome | isolation source: biofilm near Copperflume 1 | place: Germany: Marsberg coppermine Kilianstollen | collected 2018-02
GCACCCCGGGCCGACCGGTCGCCGCACTGTGGCGACCTTCGGGCGGTGACCAGGGATTTTGGCGGGTCGGCGGCGACGGGTCGGTGTGGTGGGCACACGTCGATGGGGACGAGGCCCAAACTATACATGCAATCCAAACAGAAGCGTGCCCGAAATCGACCGAAGGGCCTGTGGCACAGGATGGCGGGTTGGGTGCGGCAGCGCCAACAGGGGTTCATAGCGGCAACCTCTGTGCAAGCTCACGGGCCTTGGCCAAACACTGTTCATGCAACCGCCCACCGGGCCGGATAAGCAACCTCTCGGCACAGGTGCGGCAGTAGTAGCCTCGGGATTTCTTGTCACCCGTGATGGTGCGGGCGGGTTGGGTGCCGCCGATGCCCACGAACACGTCGGACCGGTTGCACCCGCCCTTGCACTCGACCATTTGGCCCCGGTAACTCATCGCCGCCACCCCCGGTGGAACGGGCAAGCGGGGTCGCCTTCGATGAGTGCCCCCGGGGTGTCACCCACACACCGGCACATGACCCCTTCCCCGGGCTGCCATACGTGCAACTGGCCCCGGCACGGGCCGTCATGGACGCCCCCCCGCTCACACACAACCACTTTGCCTTGGGGGTCGGGCCGGTGATAGATCACTAGTATTCCACCCCATCTTCCCAACCCATGGTGCCGGTGTCGATGCCGTTCATTTCGGCAATCTGGTGGTCAATCTCTGCGGCGGCGGCGTCCCCCTCGGACTCGGGGGGGTCAAACCCCGGGGTCCCGAGGGGGGCGGTGGGCGTTGCCATGATCGCACGGTAACACGAATCGCACATGACCCGCATTGGTGGGCGGGACTTGTCGTTGTGGTGGCAAATGCCGTGCCACACCTTGCGGTTGCACGCCACGCACTGTTGTTTTTCACCTTGGGCGGGGGTCCACCGGCAGGGGACCCACCCGAGAGTGGGACCACCGGGGGGCGGGGCGGTCGTCATCCGTCGATCCCCGCTCTCATTGAGTGGGCCTCAACCAAGTCGGTGGCGGTGTGTTCGGTGTCTTGGGAATGTCTCGACGGTAGCACCATATCCAACCCGTTGAAGGCCACTCGGGTGCCGGTGCGGCCCAACTTGTGGAACAGGTGTTGGGCCAAGCTCGGGGGGGTCCCGGCACAGACGTAGTGCCATTGTGCGTGGGTCTGATGGGCACGGGCCAACACCGAGTCCAGATCGGGGGCACAGTCGGGGCACGTGTTGCGGTATACCTGTGGTGCCCGAATCTCAATCTTGGGCATGGTGGCCTTTACCCGCCAACACCCCGGCACCGCCACCTTGGGCACGCCCTTGACCGATGACCGCCGAACGATAATGCCGTCAGTGTCGACGTGGACCGGTGGCCCCCAATCACCGTACAAACCTTCGTTGAGCATTCGCACTCGGACCCGAGAGGCAGTTTCCGCCGCAATGTGACTGGTCATGGCGTGGGGCAACTTGACTTTGGGATGGTTTACCATGACGGGTCTGAACCCGGCCTCATCCTCCCAACGGATGACCGCTTTTTGGTCGCCGGTCATCCCGAACATTCCCCACGTTGCATTGATTAGGGCCTTGGCCAACCTCTGTGCCGCCTTGGTGGGAAGGTTGTTCCCCTGGTCGACCAGGGCCAACCACTCGGGGCCGAACAGGTTACCCATCTGTGTTGGTGCCCACACCTTAGACACCCTCACGTCGGCCCCTAGGGCCGCTGCCGCCGCCAACTCACCCCACGGCCACGAACCTTTGATGCCGGGGCCTACGGTGAACCTAATCAGGTCAGGGGCCAACCTCTCGGGGAGTGGGCCATATGGCCAATCGGCGTCGGTGCTGACGGTGGCTTGTGCGATCCCCGGCACTGTGGGATCAAGGTCGGTGGTCGGTGCCACTCGACGCAACCCGAGTGCGAAGGGGGCCGCTCCCATTGCGTGTGGGTAGGCCCGGGCAATGTCAACGGCCACCATGTGAGAGTAAACCAACGATTGCGTGGGTGAGGACCGTTTATCACGTATCTGTTGTCGCCCACCGTAGAGTGCCGACCGACCCACCCGGGCATTAGCGCCAATCTCAACCGGTGCGGTGAGTGTGGATCGCCACAACGCCCACCCCATGCCCGAAATCCCGGCGGCACGAACCCCTCGGCCATGCAACCAACCTATCACCGCCGACAGGTCACCGTAGGGGTCGGGGGACCCTTCAAGGGTGCCCCGTAGCGATTGGACCTTTACCTTGGTGCCGTCAAGTTTCATGCACGTTGCCTTGCCCCGCCAAACGTCGGCGGTCCACACCCGTGCCCCGGTGGTGTGGCGGATTTTGGTTAGGCCCCCGGCCACATAGAGTGCGTGCCCTTGGTGGGCTTCCAGTGCGTCATAACACTGACGTGACCCTTGGACTTCGACCACCCCCGAGTCAGTCTCAATGCGTAGGTGATGATAACCCGGGATCAACAGGGCAATGGGCCTGTGCTTCAATCGGTTGACCGGTGGGGCGATAATCATTGTGCCCCGTCCCGCCGAAGTCGCCGCATTGCCCGTCGGGCTTGTCTTTGGGCTTTGCGATGAGTGGAAGCCCTACCGGTAGCACGGCCTGTGTCGGCGGTCACGGTCCAATCGTGCCAAAAACACGGCCCCCCGACAGAACAGGGGCCAGGGACCGCTTCTATTGTGAGCTTCACCCGGACTCCCCCACGTCCCATTCGATTTGGTCCTCTCCTTCGTAGTCATAGCTCAACCAGTCCAAAACCTCACGGGCACCCCACGTCGACTTGGCCCCGCCGCCGGGAATCTCAATCACTCGGTCATACGGGCTAGACCCGTCAGGATGGTGGGGCACGCCCTTGGGGGTCACAACCATTGCCCATGGTTGGTCATCCCCCCGGGGGGTGAACCTGACCGATGACCACTTGGACGGCGGCAAGTCGATCTGTGACAGTGCGGCGGCGGTGGGGGGTGACATATCCCGGGGAATCCACCCGGGCCGTAGGCGGGACCCTGCCCACCTTTCAAGGGCTTCTAGGTCCGATGGCCCACCTTCGCCCCGGGCTTCCCGAACGGTGGCCTCTAGGGGGGCCGCACCCTTGGGTTGGGGGGTGTGGCCCCGGGCGGCCTGTAGTGAGTCCCCGGCCAAGTACCGATCCCGTGAAACCCCCGCCCGTTCCAACCTGGCCCGGTAGGTTGGGGTCAATCGGTTCCAATCTGAAACCGAACGCCTGGCCGGGTCTTTGCGGGCGGGGGACACGGGGGTCAGATGACCTTGCCACCGTCACGTCGGGGGGTGTCCCCCCGGCGGCGGTTGTAGGCCATTTTTGCTTCGGTGATTGAGTCCAAGTCAATGCCAAGCCATTGGGCAAGCTCGGCCACTCGGATAACCACGTCTGCCAACTCGGACCCGATCCCCTCGGGTTTGCCGTCAACCTCAAACCAACACCGGTCCTTGTTGTGTCGCCATGCTTCAAGGGCCTCGGACACTTCCGAATGGATCAGTGCAATCCGTTCGACGTGGGTTGTCGGTTGGTCGTGCCACCCTGCGTTGGCAGCATCGGCAAACGCTAGTTTGGCCACTTCGTTTAGGTGCATGGCCTTACTCGTCTTCGGCTTGGGCACGGTTGAGAGTCTGCCGAATGCGGGACTCGGAAGTCCCATACCGGCGGGCCAACTCTGCCCCCGAAACCCCGGCCCGTGAGGCTGCCAACAGGTTGGCCCGGTGTTGCCGCCGGGCTTGCTCAACCATGGACTCCGCACGGGCAAGGGATGCCTTGGAACGGTCGATGGCCCGAAGGGCTGCCACCTTCGGGTCCCGCTTAGTGGGGGCCATCACTAGAACGGTTCTTCGTTGAACAACTCACCGGTCCCGGGGTCGGCCTCGGGGGTGGCGTCCTCGGTGCGGTTGTCTCGCACCTTGCTGACAACCACCACGGCAAACCGAAGGTCTGCCCCAATGTGGTTGACGGCAATGGACTTGCCCGTCCGCTTTTCGCCTTCGGCGGTTTCGTATTCCTTGACCTCGGGCTTGCCAATGACAATGACCCGGGCACCCTTGGCCAATGACTCGCAAACGTGTTCGGCGGTGGGGCCAAACACGGTCAGGTCATAGTAGGCAACCGTTTTGTTTTTCCAGTCGTTGTCGGGGCCGGGTGACTCAACGGCCATGGCGGTGTGAGCGTAGGCCCTGCCGGTATCGGCAAACTTCAACACCGGGTCCCGGGTGAGGTTGCCCACCTTGGTGACTTCGGCCACGGGCTTGGTGGTCGTCTTGGTTACTGGCATTTGTGTATCCTCTCTGTTTGGTGTGACAAACACTGGCCGTTCGGTCAGTGCGGGGGGATGGCGGTCCGAACTGGCACGGGCCGTCATCCTCCCCCACCTACCGCTTGCAGCTTGCGGGCTTTCAGTAGCTTCTTTCGTTCTCGTTGGGTGGTCCCCGCCCACACCCCTTGCAACCCGGGGCCACACCGTAGTGCCTCGGTGAGACACGCACCACGCACCATGCAATGGCGGCACACTTCCCGGGCCTCATCGTCCCGTGCCCCGTAGAACGAAAAGAACATTTCGGGGTCAACGTCGGGGGCGGTGCATCGGCCATAGTCGGTGACTCTCGGGTCTGCGGGGACCGGAGGTATCACAACGGTTCCCGACAATGTTGGTTGGCACAGACCAACCGGCCCGAGTCAGTCAGTACGTGGGCGGTGTGGTCGCATGTGGTGTTGCTTTCGTCCGATAGGTAGTGCAAGCGGTGGGCCACCTTGGCATCGGCCAGGGTGCGAATGGTGCGGGTCTGTTGACCCTTGGGAGTCAACCACGGGTAGGTGTCCCCCACCTTGAATGAGAGTTTGCACGCACACACCACGGCCCATGGCCACCGCTCATTGCCGTGGACATACGGGGCCGTCACCATGGGTAGGTGGTCACCCCGCCTCATCGGTTGGCCTTGTCGTGGTCGGTGTACCAAAAGATTTCTCGGGGGTTGGTGGTGCCCAAGGGAATGAACGTGGATTGGTGCGGGGATTGGTGGCCTGTTGGCAGCTTGCACACCACGTAAAGCCCAAGGCCCTGCCGAGTCTCACTCAACCATGACTTGCAAGTCATCGGCCCAACCGGTCGACTTCCCGCACCCGGGCCAATGCCTCGGTGTCGGTGATGGTGTTGCCGTTCCCGTCGATTGAGATTGTCTCAACCTCAATGTCCCCCCAATCTTCGGGTGGCCCCGGCGGTGGCCTCTGCAAAAACTGTTGGGCCGCTGCCCAATAGGCGGGGTCCCCGTCATCTTCGGTGACGGCATCCCGGTAGGTGGCTTCCAATGCCTCACGGTCAGGGCCGTGAAATATGGGGGTGTTCTCCCCGTAAGGCAGAGACAACCAACGCACCAACCGCCGAAGGTTGGTGCATTGCAACTCGGACTTGGCATAGAGCAAAAAAAGGTCATCACGGTGGGTCATTGTCGGAAGCTCTTTCTATTGGCACCGCCGGGGGTCATTTCGATTTCGTGCAACACGGCAAACACATGGCGTTCCCCGATTTCTTGGGCGTGGTCGTGGCCGTGATATGTCTTGGTGCGATATCCGCACTTGCACAGGATGACGTAGTAATGGGGCATGGGTTCTTGGCCGTCAACGGGGAACCCGCCTTCGACTAACGCCACCCTGTGTTCCCGGGACACCCGGGTCAGTGCGGATTGGTTCATGCCTCGGGAACCGTCCTTGTCTCCAAGGGCCTGCGGCGGGCGTAAATGGTGAACACCGCTTGCCCACCCCGAAGGGTGCCGGTCTGCCTCTGGCTTACCTCATACTGCGGCCCAAGCCATTTGCGTAGGCGGTCCCCCGCCGACTTGGGTTGGTGCCACTCGACTTCGGCCCACTCCCCCGGGGACTTCCGCAACTCGTTGGAAATCCCGTTGAGATAGGTACGAATCTCGGGTGTGATGTTGTGTCGCCGGGCGGGGGGGTCGACCCCCTCACCGAGAAACTTGACGGTTGGTGTTTTCATGCTGGCATTTCCTTTCGTTGGTTTTTCATTTGGGTGTTACAGATGGGCGGGGCAGTACCGCTTGCCCCGCACGGCCTGGTTGTCGCAATCGTAAAGCCCGGCGTGCATGTGTCGGCACAACACCGGGTCCTCGTTGGTCGGTGACCACCATGCCTCGTCGGTAATGACGGTGACGTTGCTGGGTGGGAATAGGGCCACTTCGACTTGTGCGGAGTGGGACCCCAACCGCCTCGGGCGTGAGAGTAGGAACAGACCGACCCCCACGAACACGGGGAAGGTAAAGAACCCGGCCAGAAACCACAGGCCCGCCGTCACTAGAACACCGTCCCGTCAGACAAGGTGACGGTCTGTGCCGCCATCCCGGCGGTGGCCCGGGCCAAGGCCCGTCGGTGACGGTCGGCCCGAACGAGTGCCCGCACCGTCACGAACAGGACCACACCGGGGATGGCCACCAGGGCTGCCAGGATGACCCACACGGGGTGGATACGGTTGCGGCGGGTGAACGTCCACACCGCCACCAACGAGGCCACCAGGGCCAAGCGGCGACCGTCCTTGACCCCAACGTCATAGCCCCGTTTCCAAGCAATGTCGACACGGGCCGACACGGGGGTGTCCGAACGGTAAAGGCCCGCACTCATGGCGACACCGCCAACGTGCAAGCGGGGTGAGCAATCGACCCCGGCGGGACGTGCAACGGGGCTTGGGAGTAGGCCACTCGGATGCAATCCCACACGTTGCCGCCATAGACAATGTGGTTGCCATTGCCGAGTGAGTCAGGACCCCACGCCAACCAAACGTGGTGGCTTGCCCACTCGGCCCACGTCAAGAACGCAGCAAGGGCACTCATCACGCACCGGCCTTCCCGTCCAGAATGGCAACGGCATCCCGCATGCCCTCAACGAAACAGGCGGTGCAAGTGCCCAACCTGACCCGACCGTCCCGGGTCCATTGGCACCCGCACGGCATGTGAAGCTCAATGATGGGTTGGGATTTCCCGTCCAACCCACAGCGGGTTAGGGTTCCGGCAGCCTTGCGGGCTTCTGATTGGTAGTGCTTGACCTGCTCATCTGTAGCGGTGGGCATGGTGGCCCCTCTCTCTCGGTTTTCCATAAGTCCAGACTACCCCCGTCGGCCCGACCCGTCAAGCCTATGTGGTGGCGGGGCTTGACCAGGGGCTATACCATGGCCCCATGCCGGATGAAACCGTATCGACCACCACAGTCGTTGAGGGGGACGGTAGCACCCCCGATGCCACCGCCGCCGCTGCCGTCACCGGGGCCGTTGCCGGTGCCGCTGCCAATGAGGCAGGCCATGCCGGGGAGGAAGCCGCCGCCGCACAGGCCACCGCAGACGAGGCCCTAGCCCGCACACAGGCGGCAGAGGATGCCGCCATGGCAGCCGCCGCCAACTCGGGGGTGTCCGAAGAACGGGCACGGGAGATTGCCAAGGAAACTGTCTCGGACCAACTGGCCACCGCCGCCGCCGCACAAGCTGCCTCGGAAGCACTGACCCCGCCCGAACCCGCACCACCCGCCGAACCCGCCGGGGGTGACGAGGCCCCCACCAACGTGCAGAAGAAAAAGGGCAAACGCACGTTGGCCGAACGGTGGTACGGGGTGGGCGACAAGTGACCCCCGACGCTGCCCCCGCTGCCTTGTCGACGGCCCCCGATCCCGGGGTGGTCTACACCGGTAAGGAATGCGACGAGGACGGTTGCACCAAGTTGTTGCCCGCCTACGGGCAACCCGGGTTCGGTGCAGCCCGCAAAAAGTGTGACGAACATTTCGTGGGCCAGAAGTCGAACCCTCGGAAGCCCCGTAAGCCGAAGGGTGAGGGGGCCGGGGTCAACGTCAGTGTGGACCTTGGCAAGTCGAAAAGCGGGGGCCGCACCGCCGCCGACCAACGAGTGGTCAAGGTCACCAACGGGGCCACACAGATGGCCAAAACGGTGGCGGTACTGTTGGCCACGTCGGGCAACACCGCCGATGCTGAGGCCATCTTGGGCGGGGCCGATGCGTGGGGCCAAGCTCTCGGGGAGTTGTCCCGCTACCAACCCGTGTTGGAAAAAATCTTTGCCCCCACCGGGGAAGTGACGGGCCAAGGGTTGGCGTGGATTGCGGTTATCGCCGCCACCGCCGGAATCGTGGTGCCGGTGTTCGCCAACCACGGCATGATTTCCCCCGAGTTTGCACAGAGGTTTGCCGGGGGTCTGCTTGTTGGCAGCGGTGCAATACCAATGGGACCCGCCGATGACGCTGCTACGCCCCCAACTTGAAGTCCCACCCACGGTTGCGTGGTCCCGATTTGCTGAGGACTTCCGCCGGGGTGAGGCAGCCCGCCGCCGTGAACAACGGGCACGCACCGGCCATGAGTCTGGAAGCCATATCTTGTTTGACGGGCCGACACAATCTGGCAAGACGTTGCTTGCTAGGCACCTTGTTAGGTTTCGATCATTTGTGGTCGTATTCGGGACCAAAGCTAGGGACGATTCTTTGGACGACTATTTGGCCGAAGGGTATACACGCATCAAACAGTGGCCCCCGTCCAATAGCGAATGGCGGCAAGGTGGGTGGGACAATAGGCAAGCCCGATTTGTGTTGTGGCCCGATATTAAGGACCGCAAATCATTGCGGGACCCCAAACACCGTGAGCAATACGCCAAATGCTTGGAGGATGCGTTTATCAATGGCGGGTGGACCGTGGTTATTGACGAAGGGTTGTGGGTGTCGGCCCGGTCGGGCCTCAACCTCGGGCAACAACTAGCGGACTTCGCCTATGGGTCGGCCTCTGCCGGTGCGAGCATGTATCTATTGCTACAACGCCCCTCGGGGGTGCCTCGGGTTACGTGGTCATCGGTCATGGACACGATGTTGTTTCACTCGGGGGTGACCGCTGACCTTCGTGAGTTGGCATCCCTTGGCACCCATGACCCCAAGGACGTAATCACCGCAGTCAAAAAGTTGAAAGGGCACTCGTTCTTGCACTTGCCGGTGCGGGGTGGGGTGCCGTGGTCGATCAGTGAGGTTGCCACATGAGTGTTGACGTTGTGATCCCCGCCCACAACGAGGCCGACACCATTGGCGACGTGTTGGTGGCGGTGGCCGGTGCCCCGTCGGTGGGGTCGGTCATTGTGGTTGCCAACGGTTGCACCGATGACACGGCAGCCAAAGCGGGTGCGTTCGTTGACGTTGTGGTTGAGATTCCCACCGCCGACAAGGGGAGTGCGATGGTGGCGGGCCTCGCCAACGTGACAACCGAGGACGTGTTGTTTATCGACGGGGACCTTGGGGGGTTGAAGTGGCAACACGTTGAGGCCATGGCCACCTACGCCCCCGCCGGGGGAATGGTGATCGGGGTTCGGGACGGGTTCACGTCGGTCATGGAAAAGCTATTGCCACCGATCAGTGGCACCCGTCGACTTCCGGCCGATTTTGCCCGGCGGGTCAACCTCACCGGTGAGGGGTACAAATCCGAAATCCTCATCGACGCTGCCGTCGGCAAGGCCAAGCTGCCGCACCACGTTTACGTGTTGGTGGGGGTGACCAACCCCACCCGGGCTATTCGGTCCCCTCTGTCTTGGGCGGGCATGTGGGTGAAACTGGCCGGTGTGTCCATTCCCCTGGCCCCCGAGTTGGTGGCATTCGTGGCCCACCCCGACTAGTTTGGGCCGTGCGCTAGGTGCGTGTGGTGGGCTAGACGTCACTACCTCATAAGGGTGACCAGGGTGTTTGGCCTTTCGACCCTCATTGACGCCCACCGACTACAGAGCATGACGGCCCCCCGGGCTAGGCCCCCAATCCTTGCCCCCCGGGGGGCCGCTTGCTGTCTGTTTGCAGAGTGCTTGCAATAGTTGCCACCCCGGGCGTATTCTTCCGATATGCCCATGGATGCAAAACTTCCCCCGGTCCGAGTGGATGCCGTCAACCTCGTTGTCACCGGCCTTGAAGTAATGGTGTTCATTGGCACCTTGAAAGTCCTTGCGTACCGCTACCACGGGCACGCCTTCGCCCAAGCAATCCTCGTTCTGTTTTAGGAAAGGCAGACCCGATGCGCCACTTCAACGATCCCGAAATCCGCACCATGGCAGAGCTTGCCGAGTCTGTTGGTGCGACCATGGTTGTGCCGTCATCCTCGGGCATTGGTGCCCCCGGCACCGCCCCGGCCCCGGCCAACCTCTCACGGTCGGGGATGGCACAGACCCCCGCACCACAGGCGGCGATCCCGTTCACCCGTGGGTCCACCCTCGCCACCATGCGGGATGCGTCCCGGGTCTACACCGCTGGCCAACAGGACCAAGTGTCTTTGCAGACGAATGCCTACCTTGAAGCGGTCATCTTCGACGTGATCCTTACCACGGCGGGCAATGCCGCCACCGTGGTGTTTGCCGCTGACTCCCCCTGGCAGGTAATCGCCCAAATCAAACTCGATGACCCGGCGGGGCAATCGGTGGTTGCGCCGATCACCGGTTACCAACTCTATGAGTTGAACAAGTACCTCCCCGACACCGAGTGCAGTTTCGACCCGAAGGGTGATCCCACCTACGTGGCCACCGCCGGGGCCGGTGCCACCGGGGGTTCGTTCAACTTCCGCTTGGTGCTGCCGGTTGAGCATCGCCGCCGGGATGCCCTCGGGGCACTCAACAACAGTGCCGCCAATCAGCGGTATCTCATCACGTTGAACATCATCCCGACATTCGCCACCCTCTACACCACACCGCCGACCACCCCGGCCCCCTCGGTGACCTTCCAGTTCTACCAGGAATATTGGACGAGTCCCCCGGCCACCATCACCACGGCCCAAGGGTCAAGCCAGGTGCAGCAATCCCCCTCGGGCCTCGGGACCGTTGCCTTCGTTCGGTACGAACGGCACAACGAGGTTTCCGGCGGTGGCCAGCCCCAAATCCAACTCAACAACGTGGGTGACTACATTTCGGGGTTGGTGTTCACCCTTCGCACCGCCGCCAACGCCCGGGACATTGCCGACTGGCCGTCCGAGTTCGATTGGTGGGTCAACGACTTCCAGCTTCACGCCCTTGAAACCGCACAGTGGCAGCGGGACCTTGGCCGGTTCTACGGTTACCGCAATGCGGTTGAAACCGCCTTCGGACTCGACAATGGCGTGTTCCCGTTGCACCAACTGGCACAGTTGTTCGATGCCTCGGTCAACTTCGGCCCCGCTAACCAGTACCTTCCCACCGACGCAACCACCAAGCTGCAAATCAGGGGTTCGACGTGGGGTGCCTCTGCTTCGTACTTGGAAGTCCTGACCCGCCTGCTTCGCCCGGTGTCGGGTGCGGCCCTGTTCGCATAGGGGTAGTCAATGTTCGATGCCAACGCAGGTGTGTCCACCAATGTGAGTGCCCCGGGTATGCCCGTGGGTGCCGGTGTCGCCGCCTCAACCGCTGCCCCCGGGGCCACCGGCCCGGGCGGGCAAATGAACGTGGCCCACGCTTGTCTCGTCCTCATCGGCGGGGCCGCAGTTGCCCTTGTGGCAATCGGAATCATCTTTCGTCGCCCCATCGGTGACCGAGGCTAAGGGAAAGGAACGCCATGACCAAGGGACACGTTGCAATCGCCTTCGTTGTCGGTGCCGTTGTTGGGTACGTCATCGCCAAAAAGGCATAACCATGGACGCCTTGGGCGTTGCCGCCATGGGTGCGGGTGCATTCCTGTTGTATGCCGCCATTCGGGGTGAACACCCGTGGACCCTGTTCACACAGGTGTTGGGTGCCAACCCGCATGACTTGAACACGGCGGGCAAAATCGCCGCCGCCAACCCGTCCACCGCTGCCAGCGGGCAAGTCATCCAACAGGCTGACGGCACCGTGGTGGCCAATGGGTATGCCTACTGATATGGCCGAAACACCCGTGGTAGAACAGGCAGCCGCCGACCAAGCCCGCCGTGCCGACCAGGCCGACAGGGACACACAAAGGGGGGACTCGGGCAACCGCAGTTCGTCCAAGGTGCTGACCACCGAGGGGGCACCGACCGTGGTTGCCCTCATGGGGGTGACCGTGGTGTTTGCCCTCATCGGCAATGAGTTGGACATACTGGCCGGGACCACCAAGCCCGGCAAGCCCGGCGGCGGCAACGTCATTACCGCCGGGGGCAAAATCATTGTCGGTGGGTTCGTGGCCACAACCCTGTTGGTGTTGCTGACCCATGCCGGGGAAGTGGGACGGCAAACTGCACTCGGGTTGGCCCTCGTCACCATGGTGACCACCACGTTGGTCTACGGGGGGCCGGTGTGGTTGGCCATGAACAATGCTTTTGGGTCCTCGGGCAGCACACCGACAACCCCCAACGCCATCCCGTCACCGACCGCACCGACGGGCAACACTTCAACAACCAATCCCACCCCGAGATAAGAGAGGGGGACCGCAAAATGTCTGGACTTGAAAAGGGCGTGACCATATTTCTTGGTGGCCTCATCACCGTTGCCCTCGCCACTACGTTGGTCGGCCCGGGGAAGCAAACCCCCGCCGTCATCAATAGTGCCGGGGGGGCCGTGTCAGGGTCATTGCTCGCCGCACAGGGGACGCACTGACCATGAGTGCCATTCTCATTCCGGCAGGGCAAATCATTTCCCCCGCCGTCCCACAAACACAGGATGCCGTCGGCCCCAACTTTGAGCGGTTCGACGGGTTGGACATTCCCACCGACCACCCCGCCCAAAATGACCCCGAGGCCGGTTGGTCGGCGGGTGGGTCTGCCTATGGTTGGAACCTGGCCGGGCACTCACCACGCCCGGGATTGTCCAACACCCCTGTGGCCGATCAGGTCTACACCCCTGGCCCCTTGCGGGGCGTTGTGGGCACCATTGACGGGCAACCGCTGGCAGCCGCCGGGGTGTCCGACCGTATCCACCGAGGCCCCGGGGCCTACACCCCCGGCAAAACCAACTCGGTGCAGTTTCGCACCGGGGTGGGCCAGGCCAACCAGGGTGCGGCACAGACCGTCACCTTGTCCGAAATCACAAGCAACACTCCCCAACCCGGGGACCTTTCGTCAATCATTGCGGGGCTATCGTGAGTGCATATCTCGTCGGCCCTGTGGCCGACAGAATCCAAGCCGACACCGCCGGGCACACCCACACCGGCCCTGACCCTGTGACGGCACAGGGCCCGCAATGGTCCGAGATACAGTCGGGCATCGGCACCGAGTATGGGGGCCTTTCCAACCTATTCTCGGGTGAGGGGATCGCCCACATTGTGGACACCGCCGTGACCGTTCCCACCGATTCCATTCGGGGACGCCTCGGGGGCCTCGTTCCCCGCCTCGGGTCTGTGGTCGGCGCCGGTCCCACCGTCACCCCCGACAGTGCCAAGCCAACGAATGACAGTGTGAACGATCCCGGGATAGTCCAAGCCACCACGCCGGGCCAGGTGGCCAGCAACGTGGCCAACGTCCCTGGCGGGTACTCGTCGGCGGCGGCGGGTGGGGTAACCGCTTACGTGGCCGGTGTGTGGGGTTCAATCCGCAAGGGTCTAGGGATTTGACGTGCCCGAGGCCCCTACTAAGAAAAAGGGCGGTAACCCGCTAAAGAAAAAGGTCGGGCCTCTGCCCGGGTGGGGGTGGTTGGCCGTGGGCGGTGGCACGTTCCTTGCCTATCGGTTCATACATGGTCGGCGGGCCGCATCGACGGCCAGCCTCGGAAGTGCCTTGACCGGTGGCACCACGATTCCCAACCCCTCGGGGTCGGCGGGGACTTCAACCCCCTCATTCTCGACACTGGCACAATGGCAGGCTGCCGCCATCGCTGCTATGTCCTCGGGCACCCTCTCGCCCGCCGACGCCATGAACGGGATTACCGATTGGATCAATGGCCAGTGCGTGTCGGCGGAACAGTTCAAGGGTATTTCGTCCATCATCGGTTCCATTGGCCTGCCGCCGGGATTCTCAACGGTGCCGGTGTTGTCGGTGTGTACGGTCGCCACCGCCGGGAACCCGACGCAACCCGCCGCCGCTGCCCCGGCCCCCGCCGCCTCGGGGACACCGGGCACCCAACCCGGGCTTGACCAAGCCACGTCGGCAGCCATGCAAGCCAATGGTGAGAGTGTGGTGTCGTCGGCATGGGACCCGATTTACCAAGATTGGGTCTACCTCACCAACAAGGGTGGGGTTTACAACGTCGCCGCCTCGGGCGGTCAGGGCGGTGGGTACTTGGGCAGTTACTTGGGGTTGCCGTCATCGGCCACACAGGTGGCCCCCGGGGCACCACAACGCACATTCTCGCAAATCACCGTGGACCCACAGGGCGGTTACACCTTGACGGCCACCGACGGTGCCACCTATCACTTTGGGCCTTGACCCATGCCCGTGTCCCCACTCGACGGTGCCGCCAACAACGGCAACGGTGTTCCTTTCCTGGTCTCCGCTGGCATTGTTTATGAGATAATCGCCGCCGCCTGTTCGTCCCCGCAAACCGCCGAAATCAATGCCGACAAGCGGGCGGAAACATTGATGAAATGGGTTTATATTGGCACTGGTCAAGCGGTTGTGTTCGTGGGTATTGCCATGGCTGTTGACCGGAAGCATTCTTACGCCATTTTGGCCGGGGGGGGCCTTGCCGCCACGTTCATGTTGGTGTCCTACCGCCACGCCAAAGTTTCGGGCCTCGCCAACCCCGGCCCCGGCACCGAAACCTAGTCCCCCGGTGCCTACTACCGTAAGCCCCCAACAGGTGGCCCAAGAAATATCGAAACAAGGTGGGTCACCCATGCAACAAATGGTGGGGGCCGCATTGGTCAGTGGGATTGAGTCAAGCGGGGACCCGACGGTGTTGTCGGGTGGGGTCGGCCCTGCCGCTGGCCTATTTCAGTTTGAGCCACAAACGTGGATTTCCAACGGCGGTGGCCAGTTTGCCCCGGTGGCACAACAGGCCAGTTGGCAAGAACAGGTAACCGTGTTTCTACATGCCAGCCAGGGGGACAACTTCGGTGCATGGGGTCCCGACTTGGGCGGGTCCTATGGGTACTCGGGACCGCCGAAACCCGGGTCGGCGGTGGCCAACAAAATCTCGGGACTCTCAATCACGCCAACGGCACAAGGGGCCAGCTTCCCCGGCGGGGCTTGGGACCTGCTCAACCTACCGTCCGAGGTCGGCGGGGCCGTGGGCGGTGCCACAGGGGCCGCTAGTGCCCTTGGGAGCGTCGAAACCCTAGTGTCCGATTTGATTAGCCCCCACTTCTGGCAACGGGTAGGGATGGGGGTCCTCGGGGTGGGCGTGTTCGTAGTGGGCATGGTCGTGTTTTTCGCATCGACCGACGCTGGCAAAAAGACAATCTCCGAGGGTGAACAGGCGGCGACCGTGGCAGCGATGGCGTAGGATGACACCATGACGATGCCCGACCAAATGAACGCCCCGCCCCAACCGCCGGGCCATGCCGTGTTCTACGAAGAAGGGGCCGCAACCGAGGACCCGCCCGACGACCCCAACGACCCATTCCCCGGGTTGCCACCGGGTGTTCACCCCATGGACCCCTCAACACCGGGGGCCGGGGATGCGGTGGCAGCCCGGCCCGACACTTTTGGGAACCGTGCCCCGGCCACCGGTCGCCAACCGTGGTCGACTGACAACAGCCAGGCCGTCCCGGTCTACCAACGTGGCGACCATGATTGGTCGGCCAATCAGATTGTGTGTAACGCCGGGTCCGATAGCGGGTCGGTCAAAGCGGTGGGCCGTGTCGCCGGTCGGCGCAATGTCAAGTTGTGGGTTCCGGCCAAGGTGTGGATTGCCGGGGCACTGACAACCACCCCGGCGGGTGTGTGCATCGGGCCGTCCGAGGCCGAAGTGTTGAACGAAATCTCGTCGGTGACACTCAACCCCGGGGACCCTCTGTTGGTCATCGACACCGAGGCATCTATTTGGGTGGGGTTGCTGCCCGGTCAGACCGTGGGCTACGTGTATGTGGTGTCCACGTTCAACCCGCCCGGGGGTGGAATCGGGGGGGACTAAGGTGCCCGCCAACAGTGGGCCGTTTGCCCTCACCCTCAACACCCTTCAACCCGTACCCAACCCGTCGGCCACGTTTTCGACACCCGCCGCCAAAGTCCAGATTCAAAACGCATCGCCGTTCATTCTCAATGTCACAGTGGACGGTGCGGTGCAAGTGCTGCAATCATTCACGGCACAGACGTTCGACACCGATAGCTCGGGGTCACCGCTCACACTTTTGCCGACCACGGGACCCGCCGGGACCCAAGGAACGGCAACCATTGTGTGGTTACAACCCGGTGAGACACCGGCCATGGCCGACGGCCAACTTACCGGGGCTGCACAGTATGCCGTCGGGTTGGGGACCACATTGTTTGGCCCGACCGTGTTGAACGGGTCAGGGGCCGGGGTCATCTTCAACCTTCCCCCCATTCCGCCGACCACCCGCACCTTGGTGGTCAAGGCCCGGCGGATTACCTCGGGGTCCCAAAATCTGCAATGCCAAGTAGTGGACCTGACCGTGCCGGGCAACTCGTTCTTTTATTACAACTCGTTCATGTATCTCGGGTACACGGGGGGGATCAGTGCGGGGGGTGGGTTCCCGGGCGGTGCGTTGTTCTCGGTGGTCCCATTGATGCCACTTATCAGTGCGGCGGGGGTGCAAATGGCTTTCAACTATGGGGCCGGGGTGCAATATGAAATCACCGTGTTTGCCGACACTCTCCAATATGACGAGAGTGTGTTTTACAACGGTAGTGCCGTTGGGTTCGGGACCACCGCCACGGGATCGGGGACCGTCACCATCCTGACTGGCCCCGCCCGTTTGTTGTCGGCTTCCATCGAAGCCACGGGCGGTGGAACCGCCTTGTTCAACCTCCCCGGGGGGACGATTTTGCGAAGTGAGAATCCCGCCGGGACTTCGACTAGCACCCCGTCCCACTCATTCCCACCCAACACCATCATTCAACCCGGGCAGACTGTCACGGCCACCTTTGTGTCGGCAGGTTCGGTGGTTTCGGCCCTCGGGTCGGCGGCATACCCGTGACCAGGGCAAACAGAGTTGTGGAATCCGCCGACCAGGGGAGATACACTTGGGCCATGCCGGATGACGTTGCCGAAGCTGCCAAGGGACTATTTGCCGACCCCCGCCGGGCGTGGGGAATCGTCGCCATTGGTATGGGTGTTGGGTTCCTACTCGGGTTCAAGGTGGGCGGGGGCATCCCACCCGCCGCCGAAGTGGCCGGGGGAATCCCCGGTGTGCCCGCACCGCCCCAACCGTGTCCCGAGTGCGCCGAACGTGCAATCAGACTTCAACAGGCAGCCGCCGCACGCATGGCAGCCCCGCCCCCCACACCGTCGGTTCCCGGGGACCCCATGGTGGTTTCACCGCTGCCGACCCCGGCCAGCAACGGGACCTTTGACCACACCGCCCCCGCAAGCGGTCCGGTCATGGACAAGTCAGTGCAGCCTAAGCCCGATCAGGAACCCGCAATATGAAATCGGTTCCACCGCCCCCGCCGCCGACGGCGGAAGCTCTCGACGGCAGACTTCGCAAGTTGGAAGTCAGAATGGCACAGGTGGTTGACGTGGTGGACATTTACGGGCCACCCCCCACCCGTCGCCGGTTGCCCATTCCCGAGTTGACTTACGAACAAAAGCGAACCGTGGCCTTGGCCCTGTTCTTTGTGTTCATGCTCACCATGCCGAGAATCATTGCAGCCAGCAAAGGGGAAGATTGAATGCCACTCTCATGGCGTCAACGGGTTATCGTGGCACTCATTGGTGCGTCACTTGCCGCACAGGCCCTTGCCAAACGGTTGGCAGAGGCAGAGGGTAAAAAGGTGGACCGATGAACATTCTTAAGCAACTGGCCGTGGTCAAGGTGACGTGGAAGGATGCCGTCGGGTTTCTTGCCGCACTAGCCGGGTCCCTGTCTGCCGCCAACGTGGCCAATCTCGGGTTGTCGCCGTCGGCCTCTCACGTTCTCATCACCGTGGGCCTCGTCCTCATTGCCGTGTGCCGGGTGGCCGATGCCATCGACTACCACACCACGGGACCCGTGGACGTGGGGGCCTTGTCGGCACAGGTAAGTGCCCTGACCAATGAGTTGGCCAAGGCTAAGGCCAGTGGCAACTTGCCCTCGGGCTACGTTGCCGTCAAGCTCACCGACCTTCCACCGGCTGCCACCCCGGCAGCCCCAACAACGTAAGGAACCCGCCATGCCCGCTTCTGCCGATGAACTCATCGCCGCTGGCCTCACCCCCGAGGCTGCCCAACACGTCGCCGCACAGTTGGCCTCGCAGGGCACCACGGGGGCCGAAGAAGCCAGCCCGCACACCCCTGACCCCGTGGAAGTGCTGCTATTGATGCTCCGCTTGGCCAACTCACAGGTTCACCGTGACGTGGTGGACTCTTGGTTGGTGGCCGAGGGGTACAAACCCGAACCCGAGGCCGATCCTGTGACCGAGGCCCCGGCGGCACCCGCCGCACCTGTAGCCCCGCAGCCCAACACGATTGCGTCGGCGGTACTGCCCCCCGAGGCTGCCCCCGAGGCCCCTGTGGTCCCCGTGGTGGCCCCTCTGCCCCCGCCTACGGTTGACCCCATCACGGGTGCCCCGTTGGACCCCGCACCGCCTGTGGCTTAGTCCTTGTGCCCGGTCGCTGCCCTCTACGATTCCGCCGCCGATTGGGACCAAATCCCACTCGACGCCCCGGGCGTGGCGGGCTATGTCAACGGCAGGCTATACACCTGGCCCCCACAGGCATGGGCACGGTTCCACCCACCGACGGTGCTGAAAACCATTTCGGTGTTGGCCAATGAACCCGCACAGATTCTCGACGTTGAGGCCGGGGACGCTGACCCCGACCAGGCACCGGGTTGGGTCGACCTGGCACGGGGGGCCGGTGTCCCGGTGCCTACGTTGTATTGCTCACGCCTCAACACATGGCCACCGACACTGGCAGCGTGCAAGGGCAAGGTCTGTAACTATTGGGTGGCCGACCAAAACGGGGTCCCCCACCTTGTCCCGGGATCAGTTGCCACGCAGTGGACCGACACGGGGCCTTATGACATATCTTCCGCCGACCTTGCCTGGCTCACCGGGCAAGTGGACCCTGTGCCTACCATGAACGGCACCGCAGTGGCCATCCTGCCCACCGCCACGGGCCTTGGTTACTACGTGGTGGCCTCGGATGGCGGGGTGTTCACCAAGGGGGATGCCGTGTTCTACGGGTCCGAGGGGGGCAAGCCCATTGCGGGTACCATCACCGCCGCCGCCCTCACCCCCTCGGGCAAGGGCTATTGGTTGGTGTCCTCGCAAGGTGCGGTCTACACCCACGGGGATGCCGCATACCTCGGGGGTGCCCCGTGACCTTTGGCGAGTGGCTTGCCCATTGGTGGACCCCGGAACTATTCACCAACGACAACCCCTATGGGATCATGCCCAACGAGTTGGTGTGCATGGCCCGGGCTTGGGAGTGGGCCGAAGCGGTGCGGGAGTACGTGTGATGTTTTCACAGGTGGCCAACTCGGCACCATCCAACCAATGGGGCCTCGTCCTGTTTGCCACGTTGGTGCCCATGGCCATGGGCATTATTGCGGGCCTCATCCATGTGGTGTTCCGCCTCGGGAAGCTCACCCAAAAGGTGGAATCCCTTGACCGTCGGGTGCCCGAAATCCCCTACGCTGCCGTGGTGGCTGCCGGTGCCGCTGCCGGTGCTGCCGCTGGCACCGCCGCCGGGGCCGTTGCCGGTGCCGATGCCGGGTCTAACACCCCCCCCGGGGGTCACACCCCTGTGGTCGGTCAACGGAT
>JADEYI010001308.1_pt1 | contig 19725 bp, 27 predicted proteins | sample 8542331 | NCBI WGS metagenome assembly JADEYI01 (sample SAMN16510988, study PRJNA670497) | mine drainage metagenome | isolation source: biofilm near Copperflume 1 | place: Germany: Marsberg coppermine Kilianstollen | collected 2018-02
ACGTCGCCGACTCCGATCGAACGGGCTGTGGCCGAGAGCGTATCGGAAGCGGGGTGCAGTTGGCCATCACCCAGAACGGGCGACCGGCGCCACGCGTCCGCCGGGGGGGGTCCACCGATAACGCCCCGTGACCCTCGAGGACCCCGATAACCCGCGATGACCTCCCGAGACCCCCGGGCGACCCCCCGAGACCCCCGGGCGACCCCCGCGCGCCCCCCGCGCGCCCCCGATTCCGTCAGACGACCCTCAGGCGCGCACTGGTCCCCGAAGCGTCGAGTCGACCGAGGGTCCTGATCGCGCGCTGAGCGTGGGCGGTCGCCCGGGTAGGGCTCGATTGGTGACAGCGGACCGCCTGACGGGCACGTGTCACGAACGGTTTGACCAACGCCCGCATGACGCACATCTGGCAGGAACGGTGCTACCACTGGCCGCCGCGACCGCCACTGGCCGCCGCGACCGCCACTGGCCGCCGCGACCGCCGCGATACTTCGTCCAGCGGCCAATCCGCGGTCGAGGCATGCTGGAGCGATCGAAGGCCACGCGCCGCGCCAAGGGAGGATCGATTGGACGTCGTCTCGTTTGCGATCGCGGGGGCGGGCTGGCGCGCCGCGTTCTATCTCCGGATCGCCAGGGCCCTGCCCGAGCGGTTCCGGGTCACGGGCGTCTTGGCCACGAACCCGGAACGGGCGGCCCGGATCACCGCGGACTGGGGTGTCCCGGCCCATACCTCCCTTGATGTGCTGCTGGCCGATCGTCCTCGCTTCGTCGTGGCCTCGGTGCCGCCGGCCGTCACGCCTCGACTCATCCGCGAGCTGGCCGACCGCAGAGTACCGGTCCTGGCCGAGACGCCACCGGCGCCGGACCTCGATGCGCTGTCCGATCTTGTGGACCTTGCTGCCTCCGACGCCCGGATCCAGGTGGCCGAGCAGTACCAGTTCCAGCCCCACCATGCCGCCCGTCTGGCGCTGGCCCGCTCAGGCGCACTCGGCATCGTTACCCAGGCGCAGATCTCCGTCGCGCACGGTTACCACGGGATCGACCTGTTGCGCCGATACCTGGGCACCGGGTTCGAGCCGGTGACGATCACGGCACACCGGTTCGCCTCGCCGCTCGTGGCGGGGCCCGATCGGTCCGGCCCACCGACCGAAGAGCGGACCGAGACCTCCGAACAGGTCCTGGCCTGGTTCGACTTTGGTGGCCGACTCGGCGTCTACGACTTCACGCCTGACCAGTACTTCTCCTGGATCCGCGCGCCGCGGGTGCTCCTCCGAGGTGAGCGCGGAGAGATCGACGGGATGACGATGCGCAGGGTCGACCAGGCGACGTCGCCGATCGCCCTCGAGTTGATCCGGCGCGACACGGGCCACGACGGGAACCTCGAAGGCCTCCATCACCAGGGGATCACCGCCGGCGATCGGTGGGTCTATCGCAATCCTTTTGTTCCGGCCCGCCTGACCGACGACGAGATCGCGGTCGCGACGTGCCTCGCGCGAATGGACGATCACCTCGATGGTGGTCCCGCCCTCTGTAGCCTTGCCGAGGCGGCCTGGGACCAGGAGCTGAGCCTGCGGATGGAAGCGGCGTGGTCGACCGATCGACCGGTCCGGGTCGAGGCCCGGCGATGGAGTCCGACATCCGACCCCGGGACGGCTGCCGTCTGAGGCGGAACGCCCGGAGCTCGAGCGACCATGTCGGCGGCAACGTATGGTACCGTGGGTGGCATGGAGAAGACGACCGTCTACCTGACGATCGGGCAGAAGCGTGCCCTCGCGCGGGCAGCGAAGGCTTCGGGTCGTAGCGAGGCCGATCTCATCCGCGAGGGGATCGAGGCGATAGCGAGCCGATACCGAGCGGCAGAGCCATCGCTCCCGCTTTTCGAGAGCGGGCAGCCCGATCTTGCCGAGCAGGTGGACGAGTACCTCGACGGCTTCGGCGAGCGGTGATCATCCTCGACACGAGTGGGCTCCTTTCGGCGATCGACGCATCACAGACACATCATCACGCTGCCGCCGCGGTGCTCCGACAGGCTCAGGCACCGCGTCTCCTGTCTCCGTTCGTACTTGCCGAACTCGACTACCTGCTGGCGACACGCGTTTCGCGGTCCGCGGAGCGGGCGTTACTCGGACAGGTGGCCGACGGCGTCTACCAGCTCGAATCGTTCGGCCCTGACGACGTAGCCCGAGCGGACGAGATCTTCGATCGATACGCCGACCTCGACCTCGGCCTGGCCGACGCGTCCCTGATCGTCCTGGCCGAGCGCCACGACCTGGTCGACCTGCTGACCCTCGACCAGCGCCATTTCCGCGCGGTCCGCGGCCCAGGCGGGCAGCCGTTCAGGATCCTTCCGGCCGACCTGCCATCAAGCCGGACCTGACGACGCGGCGACGCGGCGACCGGCGATGTTCGCGGCGCGGTCAGACCCCGTGCTCGAGCTGGCGGGCATACTCCGCCTGGTCATAGTGGCCGGATGAGGCGGCGATCAGCCCGTCGTCGATGGTCCATTCCTCGTAGCCGACCACCCGCACCGCGTTTCCGGTGCCCCCCGGTCCGGTGTTCGTGCCGGTGAACGTCCAGTGATATTCGATCCGGTCGCCATCCACGACCAGCTCGTCCAGGTACACCTGCATGTCGGGCAGCGCCGTGTAAAAGCTGCGAGCCGTCGCAGAGATGGCGTCGCGACCTACCGCTGGCGTGCCCCCGTTGATCTCGAGCGAGCCCTCGGGCGCGAAATGCGCCGCGACGCGGTCCGGGTCCATGCTGCACCAGGCCGCTGTGTACGCTTGGGCAAACCGTCGGAGTGCTTCGGGATCGGGCGTCATCGGCGTCCTCCTCGCGGGCCTTTCGGGCCGTGCGGCCGAGGCTAGCAGACGCGCTCGGATGGGATCTCGCTCGGATGGGAGGGCCACCTGCGAGTACAATCACCGTCCTCACACTGGGTCGGCGTCCCTGCCATCAGGCGGTTCGGCGCGCTTCCCCAAGGAGCCCGCATGCCGAAGATCGTCATCACCCACGCGGTCGTGGACGTCGAGCGCTGGCTGAAGGGCAAGGAAGAGCGCTCCGCCCTCATCTCGGCGTTCGCCACGAACGTGACCGACCACGTCGCACTCGATGGGAGCAACACCATCGCCATCACCGCGGACGTGCATGACCTGGCAGGCGCACAGGCGATGATGACCTCACCGTCGCCCGAGACGGCGGCCGCCATGGAGCGGCATGGCGTCCTCCCCCCGATCGCTGCCTACATCGAGAAGTAGGCCGACCGCCCGGACGCTCGGGGCCGAAGAGTCGAAGGCACGAAGGTGGACAAGGCCCTCGTTGACGAGGTAGTCGCTGCCGCGGCGCGCGTCGTCGCCGGTGGAGCGATCTCGGCGAATGGGCACGGCAACGTCAGCCTGCGTGTCCCGGGTGCGGAGGAGATGTACTTCACGTCCGCTCCGTCGCTCCGGGGATTGGGGCCGGAGGGCGTCGTTCGCGTCGGCCTCGACGGAACGCTCCTCGAGGGCCAGCTGCCACCGATCCAGGGCGCCGTCGTGGCGATGCACACGGCCATGTACCAGGACCAGCCTGACGTCGGGTGCGTCCTCCATACCCATTCGCCATACGCCACCGCGTTTGCGGTTGCGAACCGCCCGATCGACTGCTGGATCGAAGCGCTCGCGATGTTCGGGTTCGCGGATGGCGTGCCCGTCGCTGCGTACGGCCCCCGGGGATCCGAGCAGGCCGTCGCCAACATCCGGCAGGCCGCGCGACGCGGCGTCCCCGCGGTCCTGCTCGCCAACCACGGCGTGCTCGTCTTCCACCGGACCACTGAGCTTGCCGTCCTGATCGGCGGGGTCGTCGAGGAGGCAGCCCAGGCGGCGATCAACGCGCGGGCGGCGGGCGGTCCGGTCGAGATTCCGGGTGACCTCCGGGCCGCCGCGCTCCAGCGGGCGATGGCGTTCGACACGGCCGGGACGAAGATCGCCTGACCCCGACGAACGCAAGATCTGGGCCGGGGGACCGTCTCGGCCTAGCGGACCGTGCTGAACGGGTTCTCGATCTTCACCCCTGCGATCAGGCGTCCGCCCTTGAGGTCTTCGGTCACGAGACGCACCGCCCCGGCACGTCGCGCGGCCTCAACGATGAGGGCATCCCAGTACGACAGTTGAGCCCGCTCCTCGAGGGCTGTTGCGTCGACGATCAGCCCGACATCGACCTGGACGACGGGCCAGGTCGCGTACAGCGCGATGAGCTCACGTGCCTCCGGCCGGCGCATCGGTGGATCGAACTTGCGGGTGGCCACGACGTAGAACTCCTGGAGGACCTGGGTGCTCAGCACGCCCGAGCGGTCCGCCCACAACTCCTCGAGCAGAGCTCGGGCGATCGGCTGCTTCTCGGTCTCGCTGGCGTCGTGGGCGTAGAGCAGGACGTTGGTGTCGACGAATGTCCGCCCGGCGGCCGTCATCGGCTCCGAAGCGCCTGACGATCGTGCAGCTCGTCGCGCGTCCAGCTCCGACCCCCGCGAGGGAGCGGCTTCTTCAGGATCGCCTCCGCGCGCCCTCGGGCCAGCTCGACCCGCTCGTCCTCATCCACGAGCTCCATCAACTGCGTCGCCGCGAGGGCGCTGATCGACGTTCCGCGTTTCGCCGCCACGATCCGCGCACGCCTGATCACTTCCATATCAAGTTGCAGGGTCAGATTGGCTCGGGTCATCGCTCGCTCCATGGCCGTCGCCACCCGCTGCGCACGGAGGTTCGCGAGTGCATACTCGCCGTCTCGACGCAGAGTGACGGAGGCGCCGACCCGGTGATGAGCGACCCGACCGCCGACCCGACCCTCGACCGGCTGCTCCGCCACATGGCATGGGCGAACGCCGCGCTCCTCGCCCGGCTCGCCGACCTGCCGGACTCGACGCTCGCGCTCGCGTCTCCCCGGAACGAGTGGACGGTCGCGATGATCCTCGATCACATCGTGATGGCGGCCGCGGGCTACGCCGCGCGCCTCGAGGGAGCCCCACGCCCGGCGCGGACCGTGCCACCGACGACGATCGCCGAGGTCGCCGAGCTTGCCACCCGCTGCGCCGCTTACGACGCCCGGATCCGCGCTCAGGGCGCCGTGCCGGACGGGCCGGCAGATTACCCATACCGCGGGACGGTCCTCCGGGCGCGATCGACGATCCTCGGCCAGGCGATCCACCACGCGACCGAGCATCGGGCACAGATCGCGGGGGCCCTCGCGACGAACGGGATCGACGTGGTCGACCTCGACGCCCTCGACCTCTGGGCCTACGGCGACGCGGAGGGCTCGGGGCGTAGGTCGCGCCTGGAGAACCGCTGTCGGCTCCTCCTTCCAGCGTGCGGCGTACCGCCATCGCTGGCGGTTTCGCGTTACCGGAGAACAGCGGAGCTGCGAGCAGTCGGGTTTCGTGCCGGTCAGCCACAGGTCGTAGAGCCGATCGAATCCGTCGAGTGCCCCGCGACACGGGTTCGCCATGTAGTGGCCGCACGCAGGGTTCCCCGTGGTTGCCTCGCAGTGCTCATGCGTCGCGACGCCGTAGGTTCGAACGAAGTGGTCGACATCGTGGCGATGGAGGGCGCGACGGTAGTCGAGGCCGTCGTGGCGGAGCTCGTAGGCATACTCGGCAAGCTCCCACCGGTCGCCCTGGACGACGTGCCAACGTTCCCGAAGCGCGATCTCGACGAGCCGCGATCGGCTGCCTGCCGGCGGCTGGACCGCGAGATCCATGGACAGCTCGTCGCCGTCGTGGCCGTCGCGTTTCCAGGCGACCGTCTCTGCGTCGTAGCGCCCACCGGACGTAGTGGCCGGAGCGCGGCGAGGGTCGTGAATCTGTCCAGTTGGAGTGTCGCGTCGTGGTGCGTAACCGGGCGCTCCTACAGCCAGATCTCCATGGCGACTGGTTGGTCCGGGCGCTCCACGAGCAGCCGCTCGAGCGCGTTGATCAGCGCCCCCGCGTCGTTCCGCGGCCAACGTCGGTCGGTTGTGAAGACCAGTCCGGCGTGGCTCTCACCTGCGCCGAGCAGCCGCTCGGCCAGAGGACGGTAGTCACGGATGTTCTCGGTCACGAGCGCGCGCCCTTCGGAGCGCGCGTATTCCAGGACCTCGGGATCCGGCGCCCCCCGGCCGGGCGCGTCGTGGACGGAGATGACATCGTGCCCGCGCCCGCCGAGCCGCTCGGCGATCACCCTCGGGTACATCTCGTCGAGTAGCAGCTTCACGGGCCGGCGTGCCGAGCGCGCGCGATGCGCTCAGCCGCTTCAGCCGCCTCCTCGTTGCGCCGGATCCAGTCGTCGATCTCCGATCGGTGCTCCTCGTAGTAGCGCAGCGCGATCTCGATCGAGCCAGACGACTGGTCTAGCCAATCCGCGGTCCGCTTCACGTCGCCGAAGCTCTGGAATACAGCCACGACCTCCCAGAGATCGGGTCCCGCCATCAGGCCCGGCCGTCGCCCAGCCGGGCCTGATCGGAAGACGAGGCCGGGATACTCGTCCATCTCGAGCCCTTCGGCGACATAGCGCTGGATGAGTGCCGAGCGGGCGCGGCCTTCGGTGCGCGCACGCCGGTCGAGCCGCCCGAGGGTGTCCGTCGGATAGCGAGTCGAAACCGGTCCGGCTGCGTCGCGTGCCATCGACCAGATTGTAGCGCGTGCGTATACGTTCGTAGTCGCCCACGAGACGCTGGCTGAGGCCGTACGATGACGGCCGATCAGTGCGCCAGCGGGAGAGCGCGTGACCAGTCGAGCGGAGCGGGGTCGGATGGGGGCGGAGGCGAAGCGCCGCGGCGGGCTGTCCGCCGAAGCGCTGGCGGTGGCGCCGATCGAGGAGTGGGTCCGGGACCTGTACTCCAAGAGACGATCGGGCTGAGCCGCCGATGGACGACTGGAACGATGAACCCGACCCGGACCGCGGCGATCCGCTGGACGACTTCGTCGAACTCTGGGGCGCGGAGAACCCAGAGGCGCTGTGGAAGGTGTTGACCCTGCGCGATGGCCTCACCGGCGCGCATCCGTTCGAGGCCCTGGGGCTGTTCCGCAGACATCACGATAACGGTGAGCCCGGAGCGGTCACCACTGCCCTTCTCTTGTGCACCGCTTCTCGCTGGGGTCGCGACACGGCAAGGCTCATCGCCGGGCTCGTCGACACCGCCGTCCTCGTCGAGGAGGATCTCGACGAGCTGGCTTCGACTTTCCTGTGGTCCGATCAGTTCCGCTTCGAGTATCCCGCCGGGTGGATCGGCTCCGAGTGGATATCCATCGATCTGGAGGGTTCCGAAGGGCCGGTCAGCATCCCGCTCGGGCGCGTGGATCCCGACAGCGCCGTGCCGGCCATACGCTTCATCGCGCCTCCGTTGCGGCGATGGGCGACGGCCAGGCTCCTGCGCGCCGACTCGCGGACGCTGGCCAGGCTGCGTGCTCGAGCAGCCGAGCTCGGGCCGATCGACGGAGGGGCCATCGCTTCGGGCGTGCTCGATGCGGTCGAGGTCCTCGATGCCGGCGAGGCTCGCATCGCGATCGAGCTCGGGCTCGGTTGGCCGCGCGGTTCGGTCAGGCTGCTCGCCCTCGACGTCCTGGCTGCGATCGATCCCGAGGGCGCAACACGCCGAGCGGCGACCGATCCGGACAGGAAGGTGCGGGCCTGGAGCCCCGCGCGTCTCCGCCCAAAGGCAGAACGTGGCCCAGACGGCGGAAAAGCCGGCCGCCACGACCCGCTCGGCGCGCAGGCCGAGCTGTTTCCTGAGTAGCGCGATGCCAACTGAGGAACGAGCAAGACGAGCAATGAGCCTCGTGGGCCGATGGAGGATCGCGGAGATGGACCTCTGGGACTCGGAGGACATCGACCTCAGCGAGGCAGCCTTCATCGAGTTCGGCCAGGACCGGACCGGCCACTTCCGGTTCATCTCCGCCCAGGGATTCATGGATTGTCGACCCGGGCCAACGCAGGAGCGCCCGTGCGTCGAGTTCACCTGGGAGGGCGACGACGAAGGAGACCGGGCGAGCGGTCGTGGCTGGGCGATCCTTGAGCGGGATGGCTCGCTCCGCGGGCACATCTATTTCCACCTTGGCGACGACTCGGGTTTTCGGGCGGTGCGTGCCGCGAAGAAGGGAGAGTCGAAGGCGCCAGGCTGAGACAGCGGATCTGTTCCCAGGCACCCCGGCAGCACCAGTTGGCGGGCTGGCCCTCGCGCTCGATGCGGCCTTGGCCGGGCCCGCAAAAAGGCTCGGCCTTGTTCTTCACGGTCGCTCGCTGTCCTGGTCACTGAGCGCGCGCCGATCGTTGCGTTGGCCAACCGCACCCCCAGCTCGTCGTCAAGAGATCGGCGACCCTTCGACCATCTGCCTGAACGCCGTGTTCAGTCAGGGTGTCGCTGACCGAATTGACGGCCGCTCCAGCAGGGCGCGGAATCACTTCGAGATTCGAACCCGAAGGCCTGAAGAATCGTCGAGCGCGACAGTCAAATTGTCGCTCTGAGTTCAGAAGGGCGATGTGGAGCGGGAGACGGGATTCGAACCCGCGACATTCTGCTTGGGAAGCAGACACTCTGCCAGCTGAGTTACTCCCGCTCGGGAGGCCCTGAAGTCTACGTCCTGACGGCATCAGCCTCGCATTTCGGCATCGCGCGGTCGGCCATTCCGCCCATCGTCTTGGGCTTTCGGCTTAGACAAGGCGAGCGGGATGTAATACGTCGGAGGATTACTACTACCCTTTGCGAGTCGACCGAGCCCTCTTCCGCCGCGAGTGGTCCACTGTCGATGGGTGGCGCCATCCGGTCGCAATGACGGTGCACCCCAATATACGACGGATCTGTCGTAGGATGTGGCGCGAACTCTCCTTCTGCTCGGAGGCCGTTTGTGGCATTGCGATCGACACTCGATCGGCGGTTCTGGGCGGCCGCAGCCGGCGGGACGCTCCTCGCGTTGCTCGTCCTCGGGATCCCTTCGGCCGTCCTGCCCAACGCGTTCTTCATCCGGATGCTGCCGACGGAACCGGTCAACGTCGTCACATGGCTCCTCTCCGCTCCGCTTGTGGGCCTGATCCTCGCTACCTACCTCGCCCCGCCACGCGTCGCTGGCTTCGATCCGGGGCGCGACGGCGGCTCCGTTCCCGCGTCGGCTGGAGGCGTTGCGGCCTACCTCGCGATCGGCTGCCCGATCTGCAACAAGATCATCGTCGCAATCCTCGGGGTGAGCGGTGCGGTCGGGGTCTTCGGACCCCTTCAACCGATCATCGGGGCAGGGTCAATCGCGCTCCTTGGCGCGACGCTCGTGTGGCGGCTGCGGCTCCGGGTCCAGGGCTGCGCCCGATGCGTTCCCGCTGGCAGCGCGGTGGCTCCGTCGCCACCCGCCAGGTAGGTGAACCGGCAGGTACGTTATACTCCCGTGGAGTATCGTGGCATGCGTGGCGCGAGCCGCGAGAGGAGACGACTACATGTTCGAGCTTCATCTGACCGTTGAGCCCGCGGGGGCCGACGCTGTCACGGCCGGCTACCGCTGCCCATGCGGATGCACCCCTGCGACGACCTATCAGCGCGGAGATCGCGTCGCGACGGAGGGCTGCTGCTGCGGCAACGAGTTCGCGGTGGGACCGGAGGCAATGAGCCACGTCCACCCGCAGGCCCGCTACGAGATCCAGACGGATTCGTTGATGGCTCCATGGGGTGAGCGGCTGCCGGTGGCGTGGGCTATCGGCCCGTCGACCCACCACGAAACCGAGGGCGGCGGCCATCACGATCACAGCTCGGATGCGGCTGGTGTCATCGATCCGGTCTGCGGCATGGTCGTGGAGCCCGACGCATCGCGCGCCAAAGGCCATGAGACTCGGCACCGCGACGTCGAGTACTTCTTCTGCGGCAAAGGCTGCAAGCTTGAGTTCGACGACGATCCCGAGCACTACCTCGACCCGTCATACGTCCCATCAATGTAATGACGTTCCAGCCCTCCTGAAAGGGCTCCCGGCTGAAATCGGACCACCGGGTACCGCCGAGTAGCCGATGGCGGGCTCGCGGCCCCCATCTGGACGGCTGCAGGGATTACACGACGCCGAACGTGAACAAGCCGGCAAGTCGCGCAAAGAGTCCGCTGAAGACGAGGATGCCGACGCCCGCCACGAGGGCGCCCGACGCGACCTCCACGCCGCGGCGACGGGCGGCGAGCCACGTCGAGAGACGTCGGTACCGCGTGTAGGCAACCAGGACGAGCAGGAACGGCACCGCCAGCCCAAGCGCGTAGGCGACGAGCAGCAGCGCGCCGACGCCAACCGTCGGGGCCGCGGCCGCGAGGGTGAGGATCGCGCCGAGGGTCGTCCCGATACATGGCGTCCAACCCACCGCGACTCCCGCACCCAGGAGCACCGGGGCGCCGCCAGCCAGTCGGGCGCCGACCGGAAGGGCGAACATGGGATGGTATCCGGTGGCCATGCCGATACCGAGCGCGATGATGAGGACGCCCGCGACGCCACGAGCGAGAGGGATGCTCTGGAGCAGCGCGAACCCAACGAGCCCGATGGACACCCAGAGCAGGACGAACACCCCCAGGAACCCGACTAGGAACCCGATCGCCCGACCGACCGGCGCGGCGGTTGTTCGAGCCTCGCCGCTGCCGCCGACGATATAGCCGGCGAAGACTGGCATGATCGGGAGGACACACGGCGACACGCACGAGACAAGACCGGCGAGGAACGCGACGGCCAGGCTCACGGTGCGCCACTCGGACCGGGCCCTACGAGGAGCTGGTCCGCGAGCGTGCGCCGGGGGTCGGCCGGGGCGAGATCGAGGAACCGCAGGGCATCGGCGCGAGCGGCCGCGGTGGGCGAACCCGCGAGTTGGTAGCGGGCGATCGCGCGGTACAGGTACGCGTCGGGCAGGTCCGGCGCGATCGCGACGGCTCGATCGAGGAGCGGCAGGGCACCGTCGGGTCTGCCGGCACCGAGCAGGAGGGAACTCATCCCGACGAGCGCGCCGACATCGTTGGGCTCGATCTTGAGGGCACGGCCATAGGCGTCGGCCGCATCGCCGCCGCGACCGGCTCCAGCATACGCGTCGCCGAGCGCGACGAATGCGCCAACATCGGTGGGGTCGGCGGTCACGCGCGCCTGAAGATCCTCGATCGGCGGCGCGGCCTGGATCGTCGCCTGGCCGCCGGTGATCTGACCGCCGATCGCGCGCGGCCCGGTAGCGACGGCAAGCGGGACCGCGACGGCGGCGATGACGATCGCCATCGCGGCCCCCAACACGAGCGGACGGGGTCGATCGGCGGTGACCCGGTCGGCGGGCTCCACACGGAGGCGCCGCCCGCGTCGGCGGGATCGCCCGACCACGACCGCCGTGCCGCCGATGAGCAGCAGACCCGGTGCCGCCCAGAGGAGCAGATTCGGACCGGAAGCGTCGGGTGCGAGCAGGATCCACTGCCCGTATCGCTCGATGAAGAACGCACGGACGGCAGCATCGGTCGCTCCGGCCGCCACCTTCTGGACCACGACACTCCGCATCTCGCCGGCGAGCGCGGCCGGCGAGTCGGCGATTGATAGGCCCTGGCAGACTGGGCAGCGCAGCCCGGCTTCGAGCCCACTAGCTCGCTCGGCGGGGCTCGGCGGCCGCAGATCGAGGGCCGCCAGGAGTGCCGCGACGACGACGAGAAAAACGGCGCCGAGCAACAGTGCGTCGGCCGATCCGCGGAGTGCAAGGCGCCGCACGCTCACCGGAGCACCGCGCCGATCTGGCGCTCGAGGGAGGTGGCGTCGAGCGGCCCGATCTGCTTGTCGCGGATCGTCCCGTCGGCGGCGATGAAGTATGTCTCGGGGATCCCGTACACGCCGTAATCGAGCGCCGTCCGACCGTCCGGATCGAGGAGAGACGGATAGGCGATCCCGTAGCGGTCGACGAACGCCTGTGCGCTCGCGGCGCTGTCCTCGTAGACGACGCCGAGGAAGGCGACGTCGAGTGTCGCGTAGCGCTCCTGCGCGGCCCGCAGCAGCGGTGCCTCATCACGGCAGGGGATGCACCATGATGCCCAGAAGTTCAGAACGACCGGACGCCCGCGGAGGTCCGCGAGGTCGATCGTCGTGCCACCGAGCGAGACGAGCCGAAACTCCGGGGCGACGCGACCGACGAGCGGCGATTCGATCCGTCCTGGGTCACGGGCGAAACCGACCGCGACAAGCGCCATGACTCCGACGACCGCCACGCCGACGACCAGCGACGCGAGGAGTCGCGAGCGCGAGGACCGGATCGCCGCCGCGCTCACGTCGTCGCCCCAGCCGCCACGGCCTCCGGGTCGGGGGCGGTCGCGCGGGTCGATCGCGCGGTCAGCCGAGGCGCCAGCGCAGCGAGACCGCCGGTCGCGACGAGGAGCCCTCCCACCCACAGCCAGCTCATGAATGGCTGGATCGTCAAACGGAGGGAGGCCGTGCCGGCGAGCGGGTCGACATCGAGCAAGACGAGGTAGACGTCGGTGGTCAGGCCCGGGACGATCGCCGGGGTGGCGATCGTCTGCGCGGAGTTCGGAAAAAGGCTCAGGTCAGAGGTGACCAGCTGATCGAGGCCAGGCCCCCCGACGTGCACGGCTGCCCGGACGATCGAACGGTCCGGGCGAACCTCGCTCGAGATCCTGGCCAGCTCGACGTGGTACGCGCCGAGGTCGAGCGTCTGGCCGTCGCGGAGGGTCGCCGTGGCGTCCTGTCGCCCGGCCGCGGCGGCGACGATGACGAGCGCGACGAGGGCGATACCAGCGTGGCTCAGCAACGCCCCGACTCGCCGGGGTGGCCAGCTGAACCATGTCGCGGGGTTCGTCCGGACGCCCCGCGGCGGTCGACGGCGGCGCGCGAGGTCGACCAGATAGCTCGTCGACTGGACGAGCGCGAACCCACCGATCGCGACCCCGAGGATGAGTTCGGGCGGGCCACCGACGAGGAGATCGCCGATCGCGAGGCCGACCCCCGTGATCGCGCCCGGCACGAGGCGCCGGCGCGCCGCTGGCGTCCAGGAGCCCCACGGCAGCGACGGCCCGATGCCGGCGAGAACGAGCAGGCCGAGCGCGATCGGCCCGATGACCCGCTCGAAGTACGGCGCCCCGACGCTGACCTGCCGACCGGTCGCCGCCTCGACGAAGAGCGGAAACAGGGTTCCCACGAGGACGGTCATGGCGATCGCGACGAGCAGCAGGTTGTTCACGAGAAAGGCGACCCCGCGCGCGCCGAGCGCGCCGCCGGGCGGCCCGCCCGGAAGGCGCCAGACCGCGAGCAGGACCGACCCCGTCACGGCGCCGCCGACGAGGGCGAGGAAGAGCGGCCCGATCGGTGTATTCGTGAAGCTGTGGACCGAGGAGAGGATGCCGCTTCGGGTGATGAGCGTCGCCACGAGGGTGAGCGAGAATGAGGCGACGACGAGGGCCACGTTCCAGGCGGCGAGCGAGCCGCGCCGCGCCTGCACCATCGCCGAGTGGAGGAACGCCGTCGCGGTCAACCACGGCAGGAGCGCGACATTCTCCACCGGATCCCAGGCCCAGTAACCACCCCAGCCGAGCACCGCATACGACCACCAGGCCCCGAGCACGAGCCCCATGCTCAACGCGACCCAGGCGCCGAGCGTCCAGCGGCGCGTCGCGGCCAGCCACGGCCGATCGAGCTCACCCCGAACGAGCGCCGAGATCGTCAGCGCGAACGGGATCGCCAGACCGACGAGGCCGAGATAGAGGAGCGGCGGATGGACGACCATGAGCGGGTTGTTCTGAAGGAGCGGATTGGGCCCGGGCCCGTCGGCCGGAACCGGTGACACCCGTCCCCACGGGTTGCCGGGACCGACGACGATGCCGAGAAAGAAGACGAGCAATCCGAACAAGACGGCGAGAGCCGGCGGGAGCCGCCCCTCGTCGCGGGCGGCGGTGCGCAGGACAAGCAGCGCGGTCAGTGACGCCAGGAGCCCCGCCCAGAAGAGGATCGAGCCCTCGAGCGCTCCCCAGAGCGAGGCGATCGTGTAGAGGAGCGGCGTTTCGCGGCCCCCGACCTGGGCCACGTAGACGACCGAGAAGTCATGGACGACGAGGGCGACGACCATGATCACATTCGCCCCGATCGCGAGGGCGGCCGTGGCGAAGACGAACCGCCGGAGGCTTGGATCGAAGCTGCCCGATCGCACCGCCCGCAGGGCGACAACCAGGCCAAGCACGGCCAGCACGAACCCGGCGAGACTGGCGGTGAGTCCGGCGCTCCCGATCATCCGCCGCCCCGGATCTGCTGCAGGATGTCGGGCGGGATTGTCTCCCCGGGCTTGAGCGGTTCGTACACCGCGGAGTGCTTGATGAGGATCTCGTCGGCCGCGAAGGCCCTGGGCCCGAAGGTTCGCCCGACGAGGACGACGCCGATCCCGTCGCGGAAGAGGGCGGTCGGGAGGAACCGGCTCGTCACGGTCTCGGTCGTCTGCCCATCCGACACCCGGAACGACAGCGCGCCCGTCGAGCGGTCGAAGGTGACTGAGCCTGCGACGACGATCCCGTACAGTCGGACCGGGCCGTTGACCGGGCTCGCCGCGAGTTCGGTCGGCGTCACGTAGTAGACCACCGCGTTCGTGACCGCAAGGCCAAGAAGCGCGATGAGCGCCGCGACGACCAATCCGAGCCCGAGGAGCGTCGCCGGCCGGGCGCGCATCAGCGAACCTGCGGCAGGGTCCGCGCCTCCGCCTCCGCCTCCGCCTCGACCTCCCTCCGGCGCTCGATCGCCGCCTGAGCCGAGCGAGCCGCGCGCAGGCGGCGCCCGAGCGTTGCGGCGTAGACGCCGAGCGCACCGAGGGCCGCGAGGTATGCGCCGGCGACAAAGGCGATGTCGGTCATGACCGTTCGAGCAGCGCCAGCTCGGCCTCATCGCGCGCCCGCTCGAGCTCGAGCCGGCGGTTGAGCAGGTACAGGAAGAGCAGCGTGTAGGCGAGGACGCTCGCCAGCAGCTCCGCCAGCAGCACGTCGCCGATCGTCGGGTCGCCGGGTTGGATGATCGTCGGTGGTTGGTGCAGGCTCCGCCACCACAGGACGGAGAAATGGACGATCGGGACGTTCGCAAAGCCGACGATCCCGATGACCGCGCCGGCGCGAGCCCGGCGAACCCGGTCGACGATCGACGCGCGGACGAGGACATAGCCCATGTAGATCACCAAGAGCAGCGCGGTCGTCGTCAGGCGCGGATCCCAATCCCACCAGATGCCCCACGTCGCCTTGCCCCAGATCGAACCGGTCACGATCGCCACGGCGGTGAAGACGAGGCCGACCTCGGCGCTCGCGGCCGCCAGCCGATCGGCCGCGAGGTCGCGCCGCCACAGATATCGGACGCTCGCCGCGAACGTGACGAAGAAGGCGAGATACGCGATCCAGGCCGCCGGCACGTGGACGTACATGATCCGCTCGACCTGACCCTGCAACCGGTCGGGCGGGACGATGAAGAGACCGATCGTCACGACCACCGCGACGGCCGCGAGGGCGGCGGCGGCGGATGGCGCGAGGAGGCGTCGAAGCACGATCATTCGAGGGCTGCTCCGGCTTCGTAGACGAGCAGGCCGAGTCCGGCAAACAGGGCCGCCTGGGCGGTGAGCAGCGCGGACCACGGCAGCGCGGCGTCGAGGCGACCATCGAGGACCGCGGCCGTCCCCTGGGCGGCGGCGAGCAGGGTCGGCGCGAGGAGCGGCAGGAGGGTCACCGGCAAGAGGAGGATCCGCTGGCTGTTGGCCCCGACGACCCCGGTCACGAGGCCCACGGTGCCGGCGAGCGCGAGGCAGGCGAGCCCGGCCAGCGGGACGAGCGCGACCGACGCAGGCGCCAGCTCCACGTTGAGGAGCACGACCGCCGCGCCAAGGAGCGTGAGCGTGATCGTCCAGAGGACCGTCGTGAGCGCGACGACCTTGGCGGCGAAGATCGCCCGACGATCGGTGACCGAAAGCCACAGCACCGAGAACGCGTCGTCAGTGCGGTCGATCCGATCGAGGCGCTCGCCGACGGTGATCGCCGCGTAGACGATCGACAACCATGCGAGTCCCGGCGCGATCGTTCGAAGGCGCGCCGTGTCGGGACCTGCCGCGAGGCCGGTCACGACGAGGCCGATGAGCCCGAGGGTGAGCGCCCCGGCGATCGAAGCCGGCGTTCGCAGCTCGATCCGGAGATCCTTGGCGACGAGCGCGAGGATGTCAGCCAGCATCGATCTGTTCGGTGCGAACCGTGGATGGCGGCAGCGAACGCAGAGCGCGGCCGTCGACCAGGGCGACCGTGCGCGCTGCCATGACGTGGAGACGGGCGTCGGACGGCGCGGCGGCGAGGACGAGGCGTCCGGCTCGCGTCGCCTCGTCGATGAGGTCGAGGACGGCCGCGACCCCGGCCTCGTCGAGGGCGGCGAGCGGCTCATCGAGCAGGATTGCATCTGGGGCGGACGCGAACGCCCGCGCCAACGCGACGCGCCGCCGCATCCCGGCCGAGAGCCGGCCGCACGGTTCGCCGGCCACCGACGCTGCGCCGATCCTCTCGAGCAGGCGTATTGCATGGGCCGGATCGCTGCGGGCGAGCCGGGCGGAGAGGGTGAGGTGCTCGAAGGGGGTGAGTTCGTCGTAGAGCCCCGACGCGTGTCCGACGTGGGCGACCCGCGGGCGCGCGGCGGGGGCAGCGCCTGTCCATCGAACCGCTCCAGCCGTCGGCGAGGTCAGCCCGGCGACGATTCGGAGGAGCGTCGACTTGCCTGATCCGTTGGCGCCGATCAGGAGAACGAACTCACCCGCGCCGGCATCGAGATCAACCCGCCAGAGCGCCACGGTCCGCCCGAAGAGCTTCGAGACACCTCGCAGCTCCAGGCACAGACCGGCGGACGGGTTGTGGGACATCGCGGCAGGACCTCGGCATTACGACGTGGCCGTAGTATACGGGCCGCCGACCCCTGGACCCCACCGCTCATTCCCAGCCCTTCCCATGGCGCGTGCGCCGAGACGGCGGGCTCAGGCGAGTGGGGGGAGTCCGCTTAGATGACAGGCCAGCACGACGATCGCGATGGTGGCACCGGGAAGCCACTCGTACGGAAGGCAAGGCGCGTCCACCTGCGCGGCCCCATTCGCGAGCGCGACGAGAGTCCGCAGGCGCTGCGCCGACACGGCGGCGAACGAGACGCCGAGGGCGAGGCTGGAGTCCGCCTTGAGGAGCGCGCTCGCGAGCGCAGACGGGTCCGCCCCACGGCGAAGCGCGGCCGCGTCGGCCTCCTCCTCGAGATCGGTGAGTCGGGCCAGCAACACGGTCCGCGCGGTTGCCGAGCGACCAACCATCGTCAGCCAGGCTTCGAGCGCGGCAGCCCGGAGCGGCGCGAATGTTCGCCGGTGGTGGTCCTCATGGAGGAGGACGGCTCGCAGCTCCTCCGTATCGAGGGTCTCTATCAGCTCGTCCCCGACATAGATCTGCGGTCGGATCGCGCCAAGGACAAACGCGTGCCGGCCCCCACCTCGGACGACCCGGCACGCCACCCCTGCCGCGGCGATAGGGGCGGACCGACCAGCGAGGGCCCGCGCGAGGCGGCGCCCACGGAGCGTCTCTCGGAGCGCGACGACGATCCAGATCGCGAGCACCGCGACGCTCGAGGCTTCGCCCGCCAGCATCGGGTCGCCACCCGCCCGGGGAACGACAGCCAAGCAGATAAGCGCGATCGTAGCGCCCATCGTGGCCACGATGGCCCCGGGTCTCAACACGCGAATCCTCACGACGATCGCCGTTTCGCGAGGGCGAGGAGCCGTGTGCGGAGCTCGGGGTCAGCCTCCGCCAACCGCGCGGCGAACTGCCGCAGCGCGGTCGTGCCGTAGCGAGCGAGGAGATCGTCCACGGCGCGGGCGCTGAGCGCTTCAAGAAGGGCGGGCTCGTCGCCGCCAGGGCGATAGATGAACTGGCGGCCCAGCTTTTCGCGCTCGAGCAGTCCGCGCTCGAACAGCCGGACCATGATCGTCATCACCGTGGTGTAGGCGAGCGGCCGGTCACGGTCGGCGTTCAGCGCATCGACAGCGGTCGAGACGCTCGACTCGCCCTGCGACCAGACGACGCGCATCACTGCGGCGCCGAGCGGGCCAAGGGCATCTTCGATCGCGGGGTCACGCGGTTCGTGCTGGTGGTCGGTCGAGCGGGACATCGCGGCGAGGTTAGCAGACGAGCCTAGGCCACAGCATGTTCCACGACACACACCCGTAGCGGAGGCGGCTGGCGGCATCGATCTCGCGATGCAGATGCGCGTTGACGTGTCTCGCGGATGAGGCGGTCGACCGAGCGAAGCCGGATTCAGTCAGATCCCCAGACCTGCATACTATAGGTATGTCGTAGGCTCCGCTGATTTGCGTCCGGCCGAGGGAAGGCGCCCGAACTGATCTGCGCCGGGCGCCTCGATCCAGACGACCGATTACGAGCGAGCGAGGGCACATGGACAACAGGGCAGCAAGGCGAAGAGCAGCCGCCGCCGAGAAGCGCAGGAGGGACCGATCGAGGCACGTGGAGGGCGCGGCGCAGAGCTTGAGGACGGGGCGCGCAGTTGCGAGCGGGCTGTCCACGAACGCTCAGTCCGGGTCGTCCGAGACCGTTGAACCGGAAGCGCTTGTTGTCAGCCACTGCTTCGACTCGGGCGAGGATGGCGAACCGTACTCGGCGACCGTCCGCCTGACAGGACGTCGCGTCGGGCTCACCGGGATTCCCAGGCACCAGGACACCTTCGCACAAGACGACCTGATCGAGGCGATCGTGCCCGGCAGCGGGCCCGTGTCGATCACTTCCTGGGTGTACGGGCTTGCGCCGGGCGAATGGACCGTTGGGGCCGAGCTGCTCCGGCCCGGCGGTGGCACCGGCCGCGGCAGACGCGTCGCGGCCGAACCGATCCGCCCCGCTACCTGGTCGTGGCGCCGATGGGCGCTCGCGACTGCCACCGCCGGTACGGTGAAAACCCGCTGGGCGATGCTCGCACCCCTGGCCAGGATGCCTGGGGTCATCCCCGGCAGTTGGCCCGCCCTCGGTACCCTCGGCGCGATCGTCGCCCTGATCACCCAAGCGGCGATCCTGACCCACGAGAGCGTCCCGGTCGGCCCGTCGCTCATCGTGTCGCTGATCGCGCTCGCGTCCGGGATGATCGGGGCGAAGGTGTGGTACGCGGTTCTCCACCCCGGTCCGTGGCGGCAGGCGATCCTCGGGGGCTGGGCCGTCGACGGGTTCCTGATTGTGGCACCCATCGTCGCCGTCGTGACGCTGCTCGCCCTCTATCTGCCCGTCGGCCGGTTTCTCGACGCCGCAACGCCGGGACTGTTCTTCGGCGTCGCGATCGGGCGGGTCGGGTGCTTCTTCACCGGCTGCTGCGCAGGCCGCGTCAGCCGCTCCCGCTGGGGCATCTGGTCCTCGGATCAGCGGGTCGGTGCCCGCCGGGTCCCCGCTCAGCTGCTCGAGTCGGCATCCGGCTTGATGATCGGTGCGGCAGCTGGGGTTGCGGTCCTTGGCCATCTGCCAAGCCCCACTGGTGCTGTTTTTGCGGCGGCCGTCCTCGGCTATCTTCTCGTTCGGCAGGCGCTTCTGCGCGTTCGCGCGGAACGGCGCGAGTTCTCCTGGCGGCGGAGGAGTGCCCGATTGAACCCACCAGTATGATGATTCGGCAGCGTCGAACCCTGCATCTGTCGTCACCCTGACCATCCTCACTGTCCAGCTGAAAGGTCCTCTTTTCGGGCCGGCCCGGGTGGGGACCGTCCGCCGCACGAATGCGGGCCTGA